>WNGD01003920.1_pt1 | contig 24918 bp, 16 predicted proteins | sample 5400671 | NCBI WGS metagenome assembly WNGD01 (sample SAMN13153369, study PRJNA577476) | soil metagenome | isolation source: 40 cm soil or saprolite under grassland replicate 2 | place: USA:California | collected 2016-06-15
TGCTTACCGGCCACCGGGTTGATTGCCCTGTTGACCCCCTTGAGTGGGCTGCTCGCACAATGGGCCGGGCCTCGGTTGTCTGTGATCCTTGTGCCGGCGTTGCTGGCCATCGGGGTGAGCTTTTTCTATGTAGCGGTTACCCTGACCCCACAGAGTACCTACGTTGGGGGATTGCTCCCCACCTTTCTTGTGCGCGGTCTCGCCATTCCTGTCGTCTCCTCTTGCACGACGCTTGCAGTGATGAGCGCCGTCCCGAAGAAGCAGTCGGGGCTGGCCTCTGGAACGCTTGGGATGGCGCGCAATATCGGGACCGCCTTTGGCATCGCGGTGCTGAGCCAGGTCTATCTCTTCCATACCAACTCGACGCTGCCATCCTCCCTCACGCCAGGCCGGGCAGCAGCCGACCAGTTCATGGCTTCTGGAGGAGGCGCGAACCGCGTGATGATCGAAGCAGTGATCCTGCAAGGGTTTAAGCTGACAGCCCTGACCTGTCTGGTTCTCTGTAGCGGTGCAGCGGTCCTCGCCTTCTTTCTACGGCGACGAGGGCGCAAAAGGGATATGGCAAAACTGGTGCAGCAAGAAGAGCAACGCCTATCCGTCTCACCGGATGGATAACTTGAGGAAGAGGTGTAGGTTTTCAGGCTCATCCCACGGGATGCGCAACGAGCTGCCGTTTTCAAGTCAAGTAGCTCTAGAGCGTGCTTCATAGCATTGAGAGTTTCTTTGATAAAGAGGCATTTCTAGAGGTTGGGCTAAGATCCTGGCGAAAAAGTGCATAAGCGGCACAAATGGCCCAAAAATGAACGAATCGTCGTCATACCCCCATTGTTCTCATCTCTCAGCTGGCGAGGTTTGGAGCGTCGCCAAGCTTTGATGCATGTCAGGATTTGCTCGCTTCACTGTTACCGCCCCTGGTCCATTTCTTGATTTATCCCTCACTCTCCTCTTGATCATGGATCTATCTTCCCAATTTGGGACGGTTCCTGTCCAGTTCCCCTGCAAGACAATGATGCGCACCCCTCAAAGCTTAGGACTGCTCCCGCGTTTCATGTTTCATGGCTCGAAGATTGATGTGTACTCGCATGAGAAAGAAGCTCTTCTATCACGATATAGCTCAGTCCAAATAACGGTCGTTTTTTCTACTCATCCATTCAACGAAATGTCTGTTCTACGGACCGAATTATCACATTTATACCAGTTGATCAAAACGTTTTCCTAACAATTCATTCTATGATGTGGTGCTCACGGCGAAAATATCGACGTGTCTGAGGATGCCTACAATATTATAGGCTTCTTCATCGGGAAGTGGGCGTGCGATCTGTGTACTTAGAATCTGCCAGGCACGTCGGCAGATCGCCAGTTCGCGGGCATACTGCTGCTCTACACGCGTACGTACTGTGTCGCTGACAAACTGACCCTGTTCCTCAATTCCACGTTCCAGTACACATGCCAGGTGGAGGATTAAACCGGCCAGCACTTCGATCTCAAAGGTTTCGCCGACCTCGACTTCGATAAGTTCAATTGTGCGCTCAATCAAAGGGAGTGCGCGCACAGGATTGAGGAAGAAGAGACGCTGGCTGAGCGTGTACGAGATCTCACGTATGAGATCAGCACGTTGTGTAAAGGTAGGCGTGGCTGCAGCAGGGAGTAAGGAGTGCGGTGACGACGGCTGCAAAAGGGCCGGATCGATGAGGGTCTCGCCCAGCAAGGTGCGCAGGCGAGCGATGCCATCACCAAAGAGCAGTTCTGTGAGCGAGATAAAGGGGTAGCTCTCCAGGTGCGGATTAATAGTGCCGACGACTGCTACTACCTGGCGATGGCCAACCTGCCGTTGTACATCGTCCTCCGTCTTGCCTGAGAGGCTAATATCCATACACACGATCTCTATATTGTGTCGCCGTAATTCGGGTAGGTGTTCTTCTATTAACTCCGCAAGCTTGGTAGCGCTGCCAAAACCTGTGAGACAGACCGATAGGATGACACGTGCTGTCTGTGCGACGGGGCCTGCCGGTGAAATAGCGTGCTGTCCATTTCTGGCTGCTGACAGTTGGATGCGTGCATCTTCTCGCACCTTTTCCGCTTCGTCTACTACGTTTTCATACGCAAGACTGGTCGCCAGTTGATCCAATGTAATATGTCCGGCGCGTTGTGCTTTACGTAATGCTTCTACCGCCAGCGGCGCGCTCACTCCGGCAACAGCACGTGTCTGCACGCCAGTTCTTTGCGTGACCAGGTCGCCCAGGGGGAGCAGTGAGGCGAAATCGACCAGCAGCAGTACACCGCTGCCCTGATTTGCGTTATACACGCTATGCTCTACCTGTACAAGTAGCTCTTCGGGCGATTGCTCCAGTGACAGTTCAACGGCTGAGATAGAGGTTACTCCCACCAGCGTGTTTGCAAGCTCCGCGATTCCTGTTGCAATGCCACGCCCATGAGCCGCCACAACGATGCCTGCTGCTGATTGTGTACTGCTTAAGAGCGTATCGGCATTTGCCAGCAGTACTGTCAACACATCAGCCTCACTGCCTGGAAGCGTTATGCCCAGAGCTACACGTACATGGCGCAGCGCCAGTTGTGCAACCTCATATTCGGTCGGATAGGTCTGACGCATAGACTGTATGCTTATCAGCTTACGTCCCTGAGCGATGTGCTCTAACGCGCTCTCCAAATGAAGTGCCAGCACCAGCGCTAATTTCTCCGGGAATGTGCGCATCAACTTCTCTTCGGCGAACTGAACGATGGAGCGGCTGAGCGCTGAGATATGCTCATCTACAAGATGGGACGCTACGTCTGGAAGATTGTGTGTCAGCGTGTCGGCAAAACGCTGGAAATACTGCTGGATATCCAGATTCAGCAGCTTGTTGATCTCCTGTTCAGGGACGCCGCTGTTACGCAGCGTATGCAATTCGCTGCTGATCGTATCGTAAAGATCCTGTGCCGATCCCGGTACTCCATCCAGGCTCAGTCCTGTGGGAGTGAAGATATGCGTTGACTCCAGGTAATGGAGTACAGGTTCAAGCGTACGATGAAGATCAATTGTACGCAGTAACCCACGCTTTATGTGCTCTGGGAGCACATCGGTATGCACATTCATCTCGGTGAGATTGTTAGTGCGGTATTCCAGGTAGGCACGTGCACAGGTAAGTTGTACATCAGTACGTAATTGCCCAATATTGCCGGGACAATCATAGAGCAGCAGTGCGCGCAGCACCTGGGGCACGACGTGGATATTTGTCCCGATACTGCTGCACTCGGTAGTAAAAAAGGCGCGCAAGAGTTCATAACGTTCTGTGATCGTTCTTTCTTGTAGTCCTGGTAATGGAATCAGCATCGGGACACGACGCCGGAACGTGGGTAGCAATGTTGTATTAGGATCTTCTGTTGTTGCAGCCAGCAGAAGCACGGATGCCTGACGTTCTCGCACGTCTCCCAGACGCCGGAAGCGTTCGCGATCCATCAGGTAGAAGAGCATCTCCTGTCCTTCTGGTGGCAGACGGTGAACTTCGTCCAGGAAAAGGATACCCCGGTGTGCCTGTTCAACCAGCCCCTCACGATCGTGATCTGCTCCTGTATAGGCGCCACGTACTACACCGAACAGGTGCGCCATCAGCAACTGTGGATTGCCAGCGTAGTCAGCACAGTTGAAACTTATAAATGGGGCATCGGCAGGAAGCGCTTTCTGTTCCAGTGCGAACGCGTGCATTAAGCGTGCCAGCGTCGTCTTTCCCACGCCGCTGGGACCATGGAGCAGTGTATGCAATCCACGTGGCGGATAGAGAATAGCCGCTTTGGCCTGCTGTATCGCAACCTTCAGTCCGTCGTAACTGCCGATCAGCGTTTCAAAACTTGTGACAACAGCCCCCACATGCACTGTCGCGGAGATCGCAGACGGCTTATCCGGCTCCTGTATCTTAGTTGGAGCTGGTACATCCTTTGGAGTGATCCTATTGGCTCGACTGATTCCGTTAGCCCTGTTTTCTTCAACCGCCTGTTTTGCAGATGTTTTGAGGCTGAAAAACACGGGACGACCAGGGATACGTTCAACGATCCCTTCTTGTGCCAGTAAATTAAGATCCCGGCTGGCGTTTGTACGATCTACTTCTGCGAGTTCTGCAACTTCTTCCGCACTGAAGCCTGAGTGACGACGTAACGCACTACTTTGTGCTGGCCGTTGTGTGCACAATGATCGCAGCGCTTCGAGTACTCGATCTTTGCGGTGCACGGAACGATCCCTTCCGATGCAAATAGATAAGGCGCTCTGCTGTTTCCCCTTAGTATACACAAGAGATAAAGCGAAAATCAATCAAGTGAAATTGCTTTATGAGTGTGTTATTCTCTTCAATATACGCCTGTTTGCAGTGTAATATCACATAAGTGGATGTTAGTTGGTCAGGGCGATTCAAACGTCGCCGCAGGACCGTAGTGGCAGGCCTTGCGTCTGCCGAGTGCGTGGACGTTTGAATCGCCCTGATTAGTTGGCTCTGCATCCTTGACAACCATATGGTGTTGCCCTACAATTTATAACCGAATGGAGCCGCTTCCAGGACGGTAGAATATGCCCTTAAAGGGATAGGATAGATAGTAGATGGCGAATGCATCGTCTCCCGCACCACGCATTTTCATGAGTCATAGTCATGTTAACAATGGTTTTGGGACCAGGTTGGCTCAAGACCTGCGAAGAGTGCTGGGTGATATCAATGCTGTCTGGTATGATGTACTGGGTGGCTTGCATGGTGGAGATAGCTGGTGGCCTAAGATCCTGGACGAATTAGCTTCACGTAATATATTTGTTGTAGTACTTTCTCCTGATGCAATGGATTCACCCTGGGTTAATGACGAAATTAGCCTGGCCTGGCGGCAAAGAAACTCAAAGGCCCAGATGCGGGTAATTCCTGTACTTTATAGAGCTTGCAAGGTACGCAGCGACCTGGGTTTGCTCCAGATAGTCTCGTTTCTTCCTCACAGATCTTACTCTATTGCTTTCAAAGAACTGTTGGTCGCATTAGATATACCAGTAGAGGATGAAACGAACAGGCCGACCGCTAAGTTGGAGAATCGAGCAGGCGCGATTGTCCAGCGTATGACACCTTTGATTGAGTCTGCCTTTGCTAGAAAAGACTGGCGCGATGTGCTGCGTAAAGTCGAGTATCTTAGCAAAGAGGCTCCGAACGCAATTTCAGCCGCCATCTACCGGATGCAGGGATTAGCACTCTTCCAGCAAGGGGAACAGAAGCGTGCTCAAGAAACATTAGATATTGCCCTTGCTCTGGTTGACGATACTGCCTTACGCCTTACACTGCTTAACGACTACACTGGTATCCTCAGTTCGCTCGCTCTATGGAACGATGCACTCAGTTTTGTGAATGAAGCTTTACAATTAGTTCCTGGTGATGCTCGCTGGTTGGCGACTCAGCAGCGGATTTTAAACCAGCTTACTCATAACAAGCAACCCCCTACTGAAGAACCTGTGCAGCCTGCCCAGACCACCTATACTCGTGTCAGTAATAAGATCATCGGTATTGACCTGGGCACAACCAACTCGTGTGTTGCCTTGATCGAAGCTGGTCATCCTGTGATTATTCCCAATGCTGAAGGAACATTCATCACTCCTTCTGTGGTAGCATTTAACAAAAAGGGTGAGTTGCTCATCGGCGATGCAGCGAAGCGCCAGGCAATAACCAATCCTGAAAATACCATATTTTCGATCAAACGCTTTATGGGTCGCCAATATGATGATCCAGAAGTGCAGCGTGATCGACACTTAGTTCCCTATAAAATAGTACGTGCCAGCAATGGAGAAGCCCGGGTGGAGATACAGGGAAAGCAATACAGCCCGGTAGAAATCTCCGCCATGATTCTGCGGAAACTCAAATCTGACGCGGAAGCGCATCTTGGTGAGCGCATTGCAAAGGCGATCATTACGGTCCCTGCCCATTTTACCGATACTCAACGCTGGGCTACAAAAGAAGCTGGCAAGATTGCTGGACTAGAGGTGCTGCGTATCATTAATGAGCCAACAGCCGCATCTCTGGCCTATGGTCTCCTTAGAAAGAAAGACGAGCGGATAGCTGTCTACAGTTTTGGTGGAGGCACATTTGATATTTCTATCCTCGGGCTGGGTGATGGTGTCTTTGATGTCATGAGTACTCGGGGTGACTCCCATCTTGGCGGCGATGACTTCGATCAGCGCGTCGTCAACTGGCTGGCCGACGAGTTCCGCCGCGAGCATGGCATTGACCTGCGGCAGGATCATATGGCCCTTCAGAGATTGAAGGAGGCAGCAGAACAGGCCAAGAAAGAGCTGTCGAGTATGAAGGGGACAGAGATCAACCTTCCCTTCATTACAGTAGACGCCAGCGGCCCCAAAAATCTTACTGCCAGATTAACGCGTGCAAAGTTGGAGCAACTGGTAGAAGACTTAATAGAGAAATCGCGTGCATCAGTGATGAAAGCCCTTACTGCGGATGTATACTGGCCTCTGCGTCCCAGTGATATCACTGATGTTGTCTTAACCGGTGGACAGACACGAATGCCGGCTGTACAGGCAATGGTGAAGCGTGTCTTTGAGCGAGAGCCAAAACGCAGTTTGTATCTGGATGAGGCGGTAGCGATTGGGGCCGCTATTCAAGGAGGGGTATTGGTGGGGGATATCAAGGATGTGCTTTTGCTCGATGTGATTTCATATTCTCTAGGTATCGAGACGCTGGGGGGCGTATTCACCAGGATTATTGAGCGCAACACTACCATTCCAACCCAGAAGAGTCAAGTTTTCTCAACAGCATCTGATAACCAGTCTGCCGTTGAGATTCGTGTGTTGATGGGTGAGCGCGAGTTTGCCAAAGATAATCATTCGCTTGGTAGCTTCATTCTGGATGGAATCCCACCTGCTCCACGCGGTGTTCCACAGATTGAAGTTACCGTTGATATTGACGCAAACTTTATCATCCAGGTGTCGGCGCGAGATAAGGGAACAGGGCGTTCACAAGAGATTGCGATTACAGGATCATCAAAGAATGCCTCCTTTGGAGCTAAGAAGAGTGATAGCACTTCTCTATCTGTTAGTTTTTCCCTGGAACCACCCGTGTCTGTCGATAAACCGCCTGAGCAGGAACAGAAAGGCGAAAAGAAGCCGAAGAAATAACCTGACGCTGCTGAGCTTGATGGAGTCTCGTACTGTTGAAGAAGGAGCATCATTGCTCTTATGGGGCGTTTCATTGCACCCTGGATGTAGGAGTTTTTAGCGTGCCAGATCTAAGCGATCGGCAAGAAGACTGGCGCAAAGTAAGACGTGCTCACGCTGCCTCTGCTGTAATGAAGAGAAGTGGAGAGCGTTCAGGGCGGTATAAAACAGGGCCGTATTGTATTCGCTGATGTTGTCATCAGGATTCTGCGCTACGAGTTTTTGCGCAATAACACGCAAATGAACTACTGTGTCATAGGCCTTTTGTAGCAGCGGATTCTGGGTCGCTAACCTGTCAGTGAGCTGTTTCACATGGCTGAAGCGCTCGATACTATTCAGTGTCTCCTCCATATACAGACGTTCTTCCAACGTCGCGTCATCTGCGGCGAGCAGTTGGAAACGTATGGTTGAGTCGATCATGGCGACATCGCGTAGAATATGGCCACGGCCAGTGTTTTGAAAGTCGATCAGCCATACATGTCCATCATTATCTATCAGGATATTGTGCTGGTTAAAATCGCCGTGGGTAGTGCAGACATAAGTCGGCAGCGTGATCGATGCGCCAGTTGCAGCCTTGACAGGATTCGTAAAAGAGCGGGCGCTGTTCAATGCTTTAAAAGCCAGTTTCTGCTTTCCTTGCACAGATTTCAGGTAGTGAGAAGCGCTCTGTTCCAGGCTGTCCCACCTGTAGCCAAACAGTTGCTGGTAGTCCTCGGTCAGGTTGTGGGGCTGTAACACTCCAGGATTGGCATACCAGGTGCTACATGTTTGCTGGAAAAGCTCATCAATAATCTTCTCGATCTGTTGTATCGTGGATCGACGGTAGAAGCTTCCAAAATCTTCCAGGCGACCGTTAGCCATACCGAGAAGTGAGTAGCTAATTCCACCGAGATAGGGTTGTTAACAGTCGCTCAAAAAGTAGTATTATCCTCTGTTATCGATAGTTCTCTTGAAGGCTGATGTTTTCCTTCTTGCCAGTATACCCCGCTTCTGGTACACTTCCAGAAAGAGAGGAACAGATGGGACAACACGGACGAGAGGCAAGCCGATGAGCAAGAACAGGACAACTCAGTCGCTGAGCTATCCCCTTCGCATACCTGAGGGCGCGCAAGAGAACGCATTGCGCTTGCTCGATGTCTCGCGTTCAGTCATCAATACCGTGATCACGAACTTGTGGCCCCGTCTGGATGAATTCACCACGCGTACCACGAGCTATGCCTACAAGCAAGTTGAAGCGATGATGGTATCCCCTCTTCCACATGGGAATCGGCAATATCGATGCGAGGCAGAGCAGGCGGGAAGAATCTTACGGGCACAGGCCGCACGCAAGCAACAATTCGCCCTGATTCTCCCGCTGCTTTCCCAAGGCATGATCAGGCTACCCACCGAAAAGCTCCGTGCGGGCAAGGAGCGGGTGGTGATCAAGCAAGCCCTTGCCGATTTCAAAAAGAGTCAGGAGGATGGGGGAAATTCCGTCGAACTGCAAAGTCTGATCGAGCAAGCTTGCAACTACTACCTGAAAAATGGATGTTTTCCTGACCGCTATGAGGACATGCAGGAGGTCCCCATCCAGCAATCTGCACAATTACCATACGCTGGGGATGACGGTGGTGAGATGGGACAGACCTACACAATGGGTGTAGATCTCGACAAAAAACAGATCACGCTTGCTCTGCGTTGTCCTGATGCAGCAGGCAAGTGGGAGCGTCACTGGCGCGAACGCCTCATGACTCTCAGCATTCCGGACTACGTGCTGCTCAAGATCAAACAAGGAAGTATGCAGGCTCCGGTCCTACGTGAGATCAAAGAGCCAGGTGGAACACGCTATGCGGTGCTTGATCTGATTGTCGAAGTGCCGATCACCGAAGTCCCAGAACCAGTTCATATGAGCAGGATTCTCGGATTCGATTGGGGAGTACGCACGTTACTGACCACCTGTGTTGTGGATCTGGATGGGCATCAACTGACGCCTCCCCTGTTTCTCGACACCGGCTGCTTTGATGGCAAACAAGCACGCACGAGACGACAGATCGATCAACTGAAAGCGAAAGTGGCAAGACTCGAAGCGCAACGGGATCGTTTTCCGGTGGGTGATCCTCGTCGAGAGCCGGGTCAGAAGGCGCTCTCGGTCTTGCGGAAAGAGATCAGCCAGTGTTGGCGCAAATACGAGGCAAGAAATCATGATCTAGCCCATTTAGCCTCAAATATTTTGCTGGTCTTAGCTGCTACATCGGGATGCGAACTGATTGCAGGGGAATCCTTAAAGTCGATGAAGTCGCAGAGAAGAGGAAGAGACACCAAAAGCAAGTGGCGCAACTGGCGCAATAATTCGCAAATTCGGGGCGTATTGTGGCAGGTGCTCAAATACAAGTGTTTCCTTACCGGGGTCCACTTGTTTTGGCAGCAGCCACGGGGGACCTCTCACACCTGCCCACGCTGCACAAAAGCAGCGGATACCTACAAGTCCCCTGAGCATCTGAGCAAGATCATACATTGGGGGGCCTGGTTGCGTTGTAAGCACTGCGGATGGAGTGGGTCACGAGATTATGCCGCAGCACTCAATATTGCACGGCTTGGGGCTGCCTCTCTCGAAGAGGCACAGCGACTGCAACGACTGGTGGGCATCCGTCATCCACAGATCTCTGAAGAACATGTCAAACCCGTTTCATATATTGGAACGGGCGCGCTGCTACGGTTTCCAGCGCCGAGTCCTCGGGCTCGCCTGTTTTATGCAGGAAAAATGTATTGTAATGGATGGTTACACGCGGTCACTCTGCATTCTTCTTATCCCACCGATAGCATGATCCGTCTCTGTGGAGAGAGAATGCACTGTTGATAGTGGTAGGAAACTAAATAAAACTCTACTTTTTAGAAACGGTTTAAAGATTTTCAACTGCATGTCTTCAGGAATACCAATACCTGTATCGATCACTTTTATCGCGACGAACATATCATCGTTTCTGGCTTGCAGAACCAGTTGCCCGCCATCAGGCATAGCATCGATGGCGTTTGTGGCCAGGTTACGTAAACAATCAATAATCAGGCGCGGAATGATCTCAACATCATTGACATCATCATCGATCCGTAGGTCTATCTGGATAGTAGAGGGGCATACTGAACTGATCTGTTCCTGCAATTCTGCGAGGACTATCTTGATTGGTACCACTTCAAACTTGTTGTCTATGGCAGCGCCCGAGGCTGCGACATGCTTGAGTTCTCGACTCAAGTTTAATACTCTTCGTGCGCCCTGCACAATGTATCCCAGTTCCTTTGCAATGATTTCGCTGCTTACTCCTAATCGTTCTAATTCCTGTTTGATGAAATTGACGTGTGATGGAACCAGGCCCAGGTCATTGTCCCAGCGATGTGTTAATTCAAAGGCAATATGTCCAACTGAGCCAAGCGTTTCGGCTACCTGCGCACGTTGTTCAGACTCTTGATGAGCCTGGACCGTCTCCAGTCGATAAATGGTAATTGCCAGTTGTTGCGCTAATCCTTCAAAGAAGTCGATGTCGGTGTCGCGAAAGTGGCCAATGTCTTGATGGTTCAGGCCTAGAGTGCCATAAAAGTGCTCTTTAAAGCGAATCGGCGTTATCATGAGGGATTTGATGGTTGTATCTGTGAGCTTTACATTGCTTACGCCAGGTGGAAGGTGGTTGATATCGTTGATCTTGATCGTACGCTTCTCTCGTGCAACCTGCCCATTGACTCCTTCGTCCAGATCCATTTTCTCTGGCAGCGGTTCTTGCTGGTGCTGTCGTTTCAGGATCAGTTGTTTGCTGGTGGGATCATAGCGACGAATCACCACCTGGTTCTGTCTATAACTGGCCGCTATCTGCATGACAATATCGTAGGCCTGCTCAAGTTGAGCTAATTCGCTAATTTCGCTGAGATCTTTTCCTGTCTGGTACAACAGTGAAAAGCGCCTGGTTTCATTACCGGCTTTTGCGTAGAGTTCCGCATGTTGTAGCGCAACAACCGCCAGGTCTGCCAATCCCTCTAGCAAGCGCTCATCACGCTCACTAAAATTGTCAGGCAAAGTGCTTTCGATATTGAGTACTCCTCGTAACTCGCTGCCTGCGAGCAGGGGAACTGCCAGCTCAGAACGTGCACCGGGAATGTAATCAAGGTAGAGGTCGTTCCAGGGTGGTTGTGTGAGATCGATATTGAGCAACTTCTTATTTCGTGCTACATGTCCGACAACGCCCTGGTGGAGACCATGGCGTTGCCATTTCTTCTCCTCGAAAACACCTTGCTCCGCAGCCATCCACAGATCGTTTCTTTCAGGATCGTAGAGCATAAGCACTCCAGTTTCAGAGCGCGTCAATTCTAGCGCTTTCTCCAGGATAAGGTTGAAGGCCTGGCGATCATCTTCGAGCTGGCTGATAATCTCCTTGCTGATATCATTTAATACTTTCCTTTCTCCCGCCAGTCGTTTCTCTCGATCGTACGCCTGAGCTTTTTTGATCGCCAGCACTGCCTGCCCTGCGAGGGTGTGGAGAAAATCCTCGTCTTCCTGGCGAAATGCTCCTTCTGTGGCACTCTCAAAATTGAGGACGCCGATGACTTCTCCTTCATCAAGAAGCGGTACATCCAATTCCGCTATAGTAGCTGGCATAATCTGGACGTAGAGATCGCACCAGGGCAGATCACGATGAACATTGTTCACCCGCGCGGATTTTTTATGTCGAGCTACCCATTGTGTAATACCCCGTGTCTCCTCGACGGGAGGATGTAGAGATGTTTCGCTATGATCGCCGATGCCTACTACGACCTCTAATGCCTTCGTGCGTGGATTGGGAAACCAGATGGAGGCGCCGTTCGCGCTTACGCGCTCACAAGCCAGTTCAAGGAGTCGTTTGAGAACGGTTTTTAGATCCAGCACACGGTTGAGTTCACGGTCGATATTCTGGAGTGTTTCCAGATCGCGGAAGCGGCGCTGATAAAGCGTATCAAAGTCCTGGCCGTTTTTGATGGCAATGGCCGCGTAATGGGCCAGCCCTTCAATAAAGAGCTTTTGTGGGCTGTCAAAGCGTTGTTGTTGACGGAAGTTCACAAACATTACTCCAATCGATTCATCGCCCATCTGTAATGGTAGGGCTGCGATTGAACGAATCTCCTCGCGTTGTTGAAACTGGTTCTGCCGTATCTGCACATCTCTACACCCCGTGGGACAAATATCTTTCCCTTCTATCGTAAAGATCGGTTGTGGTTGATGTAACAACAAAGTAGCGATATCATCGGGCTGGTGCAACTGCAAGAATTGATAGGAATTGGCATCTTGTAGATTGCCCGCAAGAGAGGGAGGGAACACAAAATGCTGTAGTACTGGTTCATAAGCGTAAAGAACTACGAGATCTGCCTGCGTTGCGTCCCGGATCTGGTCGACTATCGCTTGCAAGGTGTATCCCGAGTCGAGCCGTCGGGTCAGAAGCTGGCCTGTCTCGTGCAATCTGCGTAACGTGTCATATAAATCCCCAGGCTCATTCTTCTTTTGTACGAGAGTATCTAATAGCTCGTCTATGTCTCGCCATGATCGAGAGACCACTTTGCACCTCCTGTATATTTGCTGTTGTAGATGTGGTGGGTAGGTATTGATGCCTACGCGCCTGCCAGGGGATATCATGAAGCCCGCCGTTGCTACTACATGGTTACGCCGTCCGATTATTACTATTGACGCAGCTCACTACAGAAATAAAAAAGTCCCCAGCTCTTGTTTTATGGGGGCGCCCTCTTTATACTGAAATTATGATGTTGATAACATCATTCCCTTATTTTTATGTCCATTAGAAAAGATAGATAGGAGGAACTGGTGTCTATGAATGCTCAAGATGTTGTGCACCGGGCAAAAGAAGAGAATCTACGACTTGTACGCTTTTTGTACTGCGATAATGGAGGAATTATACGGGGCAAAGCTACTCACGCCAGCAAGTTGCCCACGCGTATCCATGAAGGCATCGGCCAGACCCTGGCTATGCAGGCGTTTACGGGAGTTGAAACGCTGGCTACTGTGGAGGGGATGGGGCCTGTGGGCGAGTTTCGTCTTATGCCTGATCCCGATACGTTTGTGGTGTTGCCTTATGTGCCCAATACGGGTAGTATGCTATGCGATATGATCCGCCTGGATGGTGTGCCGTGGGAAGCCTGCCCACGTACGTTCCTCAAGCGTATGATAGCTCGCCTGGGAGAGCAGGGGATGCACGCGGAAGCTGCGGTCGAGCATGAATTTTACCTGGCCCGCGAGGAAATGGGCAATTACGCTCCGGCTGATACGAGCCTCTGCTACAGTACGATTGGCCTGGATGAGCAGGCTGAAGTGATTGATGCGATTCTGGCTGCGCTTGAAGCTCAAGGACTCTCCATTGAGCTGTTCCATAGCGAACTGGGCCCGGGGCAGCAGGAACTCTCTGTTCATCATTCCAATGTGCTGAGAGCAGCCGACAATGTATGCCTTGTGCGCGAGACGGTACGTGGCGTCGCACGTAGCTTTGCTCTCTTCGCTACATTTGCTCCCAAGCCATTTCTGAACCAGGCGGGCAGTGGCGCACATATCCACTTTAGCCTGTGGGGAGCCGATAATAGCGAGCATCCACAGCAGAATCTCTTCTACGACTCCAATGAGCGCGGGGGATTAAGTCAACTGGGCAAATATTTCATCGGTGGCGTTCTGCGCCATATTCGAGCACTCGTGGCCCTTACCTGTGGTAGCCCTAACTCTTATCGTCGCCTGCTGCCACATTTCTGGAGTTCGGCCTATGGCGCGTATGGCTTTGACAACCGCGAGGGTGCTATTCGTATCCCCTCTCTTTTCCGTGGGCGCGAAGCATCATCGAGCAACCTGGAGCTGAAATCTGCCGATCACAGTGGCAATCCTTACCTTGCAATAGGCGCACTTCTTGCCGCCGGATTGGATGGTATAAAGCAGCGTATCGATCCTGGCCCTCCACAGGAGATTGATCCTGGCAACTACAGCGACGAACATCGCGAACGCCTGGGTATCCGTCGCCTGCCTACATCGCTTGAAGAAGCCCTCGACGAATTGGAGCGTGACGAAGTTCTGACCGAAGCCCTGGGACCACTACTGGCGAAATCTTATATTGCCGTCAAGCGTGAAGAAGTTGCCTACTTCAAAGAGAGATCGCCAGAGGAAGAGGCGCTACAGCATTTCTATAAGTACTAATGTAAGATCAGTCAGGGAGAATAGAGACAGTGGTTGAAAACATATGAAAATGTGTGATAGAATAGGCCCTGTTACAAGAAGAACTGGTTGAAAGAACCGTCTTCCCTCAGAAACGAGGTGTAACAGCGAAAGAATGGGAACGTTTTTCACGGTCTCTTGCCCGGCTGGGGCCTTACACGGAGTGCTCCACACGGAGCGAATCTCTGTGCGGTGTGCGGATGTTTTCACCGCAATCAACACGTTTTCATACGTTTTGAAAGGCAGGACAAAGAAAAAACATGGCTTCCATAGGCGTCAAGGGAAGAATGGATGGGCTTGTTCCGTTGAGCGGCTCGCAGGGCGACCGCCTGACAATGACCCACATTTTTTGAGGTCATCTATATGAAGCCACATGGCAAGCGGATACAAATTCTAGCCCATTGCACGGCTCAGTTATAACTGATCCTTGCTAATCCGCTCCAGAGGCGACACGTTGTGGGTAATTGTCAGGGCGACCGCAAGGGTCGGCCCCTACAAAGAACGCGGGGGCTCACCGCCAACGGATCTTTGTAGGGGCCGACCCTTGCGGTCGCCCTGCGAGCTTGCCTGTTTACCTTATGAATTGACTGTATTCTTTGTCGTATTCGCAACGTCCTGACCAGCGCTCTTCACTTCCGAAGCGGCATTCTGACCAATACTACTCAGATTGCTGGCTGAGCTCTTCACCGTAGTGGCCGCCTGCTGTGCATAATCCTTCAGGTTGCTGGCGGTCTGTGAGACGCGGTCAGTGACCTGTTGCCTGTACTGGTTCAGTTGCTCATTCTCTGGCAGATAACCGCGCAGTTCGGAAGCACGCTCGCTGAGGAGGTTGCGCATCTCTTCACCCCTCATTGGAGCTACAAGTAGACCGATACCTACACCCAGAAGAAGACCTTTTAGAAAATTGTTCATCTAAAACTCCCTTTCCTATCTTACTCCATGCAGCAAAGTGTGCATAGTCGTTCTTGTATAAGTTTACTGCCTATGACACGCGTAAGCCTGGCAATAAGTTTCAGAAAGGAACTTTTGTTGAAGGGTCAGGCATTCTTATCCTGAGGGATATGCATTTTGCTATGAAATGAGAGGGGTATTTATTGCGAGAAGCATTTCTATGTACCCAACAAAGGCAGCATATGGACCAACAAATGGGATCTCTTTCATGATTTCTTGTAGCCTTGTGGTTGAGAAACCGCGCCGATTCAAATTGACGAGCCATTCTCGCGCCTTGCGCACGCGCTGTACATCACTATCATTGAGTGGTTGGTCTACTGGACCTCTTCCATAGTTATAGCGCCGCAACAGGTCGGGATCAAGCAAATAGGCACGTAGAAGAGGGAGGATGACTGTGCGCAGTGCCTCTTCACCGATAGTTTGCCGCAAGTACGCAGCTAGCAAAGACTCGTCGGGAGTGGAGGCCGCGCTCATGGTCTGGAGGAGTCGCGTGCGGGTCTCCATAGCGGTGCGGATGGGGTGAAGTATGTGGGCCTGTTCATCGAGGCGTATTTCATGGAGTGAGCCGATCAATGTAGCGCCGTATCCCAGGCGTCCAACCCAGCCATCAAGCGAAGGTGCACGCGTATTGCGTTGACCGCCGTTTTGCCATTCCTGGGCCAGAGTGCGATTGATGGGCCAGCGTAACCACGTGCGTGGCGGAGTAACCTCTGGATCAAGAAACATCACCTCGTGCGCCGTGGCCAGAATTGCCTCGATAAATGCCTCCTGTTTCTCGCGTCGGTTTGTACCAATGATCCAGGTATCGGTAATACCTGCCTTATGATACGCCTCGTGACGATGCTTCCATTCTTCTATGTCGAGTGGAGCGCACTGGAACTCAATGGCCCAGCGCTGTCCTTCGGCGTGTGCCACAAAGATATCCGCGATACGGTTGGGCTCTGGGAGGCGTTCCTCTAAAGTGACTGTCGCTGCTGGAAACTGCTCTCGTAGCCACAGCGCAAGTACAACCTTTCCACACATATGCCGTACCGATTCGGTCTCGGTACTCCACGCGCATTCGCCCTTTTGATGCGCAAAGTGTAATTGTGTGCGCTTCTCCGCTCCTCCCCGCACGTGTACAATGCCACGGCAATTAGGACAATACAGCAATCGTTCATGTGACCAGGACTGTAACTGTTCCAGCGGCGTCTCTTCAGCAATGGCCGGACGCCCATCAGGTCCGTAAGCAACCAGCATAGCAGCATCCTTCTGTGGGGACCCTCTTATGCGAGCTAAAACAACTAATTTTGTGATGTAGTATACTTAAAGCTATACAACTTTGTCCAGTTCGGCACACGCAAGGCATGCCTCTACGGGTCGTTTGAAGCGCCCTGATAACGCGATTGAGGAATGGATATGCTTGACCTGAATAGCATCCCTGTTGTCGATAATCACTGCCATCCCATATTATTGCAGCAGCATATGGATGTTTTGCAATTCCGTAGCTATTTCAGCGAAGCAACACATCCGAGTTTTGCGCAGAAGCATCTACCCAATACCATCTATTACCTGTGGCTGCTGCGGCAAATGGCGAGTATTTACGGCTCCAGTCGCGCTGAGGAAGCGGTGATCGCAGCACGAAGTAGGCAGAGCGCCGATACATTGCTGCGTAGTCTCATCCAGGCGGCCAATATTGATACGCTCATCTTGGATGTTGCCCATCCTGCTCCCGACGAGTGCTACTCGCCAGAACGTATCAGTCAGGTCGGACAATGTCGTACCGTCAGCTTATTGCGCCTCGAAACATTGATGCAACGCCTGGTTGCCGGGCATAACGATTTTGACGAGATGGTTGAACGTTTCTCTTTAGAAGTGAGCGATATTCGCGCGAAGGGCTATTGTGGCCTCAAAAGTATTGTCGCTTACCGGACAGGCCTGGATATCGCCGAGTGGAGCAAAGACGATGCTGTATCATCCTTTGCAGAGGCACGTATAGAGGCTGCAACTAAAGGACAACTCCGTATCGCGCATAAGCCGCTAATCGATTATCTGTTGCACATAGCGTTCGCGAAGGCCGCGGAACAGCAGATCCCCATCCAGTTTCACACGGGCTACGGTGATGGCGATCTCGATATGCGCCTGGCCAATCCCTTACATCTGCGCGCCGTGTTAGAGCGGCCTGATTATCGGAGTATGCAAGTCGTCCTGTTGCATGAAAGCTATCCCTATTGCCAGTTCGGTGCCTATCTTGCCGCAATCTATCCGCATGTCTACTTCGATCTTTCGTACACGATCCCGTTTGTGGACAAGCTAGAAATGCTTAATTTTACACGCCAGGCCTTAAGTATAGCGCCCGTAAGCAAATTGATGTATAGTTCAGATGGCATCCATGTACCTGAGATGCATTGGGCTGCTGCCTTACGCGGGCGCAAGATCATCGGGCAGGTGCTCCAAGAGATGGTCAATGCCGACGAGATCGATGAGCAACAGGCGTACCGATTGGCGCAACAGATCTTGCACGATACCGCGTACACCGTTTACAAACTAACGTGAGACCCTACAGTGTAGGGGCGCGATAAGTGTAGGGGAACAATAGATGTAGGGGCGCAACAGGTGTAGGGGCGCGATTTATAAGCCCGCCCTGGAACACAATACCACAAAAAAACATCACGACATGTAGGGAGGCCGTATCATGGCAGATTTATCCAGTTCAGTAGGAAACCTGGCACAATTTCGCATAGGTGTCAATGCTCTTATTTTTGAGGAAGGACGCGTTCTTCTTGCGCATCGTCGTGATATCGACTGGTGGAACTTACCCGGCGGTGGAATGGAGCTGGATGAGACGGTTGAGGAAGCAATCTGTCGTGAAGTGCGCGAGGAGACTGGCTTAGAGATTGTGGTCGAGTACCTGATAGGTGTCTACTCCAAGCCACAGAAGCGGGAGGTGGTGTTGACATTTCGTTGCCGCATCATTAGCGGTACGCTCACAGCTACCGAGGAGTCGCGCGAGTGTCGCTACTTTGCTCCCGACGCTTTGCCGCTCAATACCCTGCCCAAGCATCGGCAGCGCGTAGAGGACGCTCTGCTCAACCAGTCGCATGCGGTTATGCGTGCCCAACTCACTCGCCCGGAGGTTGATCAACAACTACCTCCTGATGCAGCCGGGTAACGCAATGCCTGTTACCTGTATGCTACACCTCCCTCCGCTAAGAACTCACGAGAAAATTTGTTTTGATACCTGTTTGTAAAGCAGGAGAATAGGAAAGTTTATGGCACACTATGATGTGATTATTATCGGCGCTGGACAATCCGGTGGTCCGCTCTCCACCGCCTTTGCTCGCGCTGGCAAGAAGACCGCCCTTATTGAGTGTGAACATGTAGGAGGTACCTGTATTAACGAAGGCTGTACACCCACCAAAACGATGGTTGCCAGCGCCAGGGTCGCCTATCTCGCCCGCAGAGCCGCCGACTATGGTGTGCACACAGGCCCCATCAGCGTGGATATGACCGTTGTGAGAAAGCGCAAACGCGACATCGTTGACAGCTTTCGTGGTGGTAGCGAGCGCCGTATCAAGAATACAGAAGGCGTCGATCTCTTAATGGGCGAGGCCACATTTACTGGTCCCAAAACAATAGAAGTTCATTTCAACACAGACGAAATCCTCCAACTCAGCGCCACACAGATCTTTATCAACGCTGGCGAGCGACCATCCAGACCCCGCTTAGAAGGTATCGACGACATACCCTGGCTCAACTCTACCTCGATCATGGAACTCGACAGCGTCCCAGAGCATCTGCTCATTCTGGGCGGTGGTTACGTCGGCCTGGAATTCGGGCAAATGTTTCGACGCTTCGGCAGCCAGGTCACAATTGTGCAGCGCGGTCCCCAACTCCTGGCTCGTGAAGATCACGATGTAGCGGAAGCCGTTGCCGACATCCTGCGCCAGGACGGTATCGAAGTTCTCCTGCAAACCTCTGCCGCGCGTGTAAAAAAGGCAGGCGAAGGGCATCTCGAATTAACCGTAAAAACTGCCGATGGAGAGCGTGTCCTCACAGGATCGCACCTGCTGGCGGCGGCAGGCCGAAGTCCCAACACCGAAAAGCTCAATCTCTCCGCAACCGGAGTAGAAGTAGACAAACGCGGCTACATTCCCACCAACGATCAGCTAGAGACCAATGTCTCGGGTATCTATGCACTGGGCGATGTAAAAGGCCCACCCGCATTCACCCACATTTCCTACGACGACTACCGCATTATCCGCACCAATCTCATCGAAAAAGGCCATGCCAGCATTAAAGCGCGGCTTGTTCCTTACACCGTTTTCATTGATCCCCAGCTTGGGCGCGTAGGACTCAGCGAAAGCGAAGCGCGTCAACAGGGAAGAAACATTAAAGTTGCAAAGATGCCTATGGATTATGTTGCGCGTGCCCTGGAAGTTGACGAGTCTCGCGGCTTCATGAAAGTCATTGTTGATGCCGATACGCGGCAGATACTGGGCGCTGCTATCCTGGGTATCGAAGGTGGTGAAATCATGTCTATGCTAGAAATTGCCATGCTGGGCAAACTCCCATATACTGTATTGCAAGAAGGAATTTTTGCCCATCCCACCTTAGCCGAATCGCTAAACAACCTGTTTGGCTTCCTGGAGTAAGAACCAGGGTGTCCGTCAAGTTGTTGCGCCAGGACGCGTGAAGCCCTAACGGGCTTGAAATTCTAACAAGTTCTGACCCATCTGGATATGTCCGATATGTCGCAAAGACGCGTGAAGCTCGTTAAGGGTTGAAATGCCACCAGGCAGAGCAGTTTCTCCTCGACCTGGGAACTTCTCACTGCCTGGAGCAGGAAGTCCAGGTGAGAGGATCGACCCGCTTCAGGGTACTGAAACTAGCAGCACTACCACGTCTCGCGCGGCAATCTCTACCTCATCCTGTACACTCTTCTCGTCCAGCAGCGATCTAAACGTACCTCTGGGCAGGGCTACTCGTTGGGCCTGCTCATTATAATTGAGTAGGAAGTAGACCAGGCGTCCATCACTTCTGATGCGTTTCGTTACCTCTACTCCATCAGGCGACTCCAGCACTGACTCGACACCTGCCTCCTTACAAAGATGTTGCACCAACCTGTCCAGCAGTTCGTTATTGCCTTGAGTAGCGATATAATAGGCCTGTCCGTTGCCTGCCCGGTTGACCGTCAGAGCAGGCTGATTGGCGTAATAGTCGTGGGCGAAGGTGGCCAGGATCTGCGCACTTTCGGCATGCACCAGTTCTCCCCACAGAGTGCAAGGATAGGTGCCGCTCAATGCTCCCTCTTTCACTACTATTTCGTTGCTCATCTCTGGTGTCCAGGGGTCGAACTCTTCAACGTAGATGCCTAGCAGCTTGCGTAGTTCGCCAGGATAGCCGCCCAGCACAGCATGGTCGTACTGGTCAACGATACCACTGAAGAATGTTGTGAGCAATATCCCTCCATGCTCGACATATTGTTGCAGGTTCTGGGCTACACCAGGACGCAGCATGTACAACAAGGGCGCAATGACGAGACGATACTTGCTGAGATCACTATCAGGAGCGACCGTGTCTACTGCAATATTGAGTTGGTGGAATGGGCGATAGCAGGTGCCGATCTGCTGCCAGTAGCGCAGGCGATCGCTGGGTCCTGGTCGATACTCAACGGCCCACCAGTTCTCCCAGTCCAGCAAAATGGCAACCTGTGCGTCAATGCGCGAGTCGGCCACTTCAGGAGCCAGCCGTTTGAGGTCCGCACCCGCCTGTGCGACGTGCTGGAAGATGCGTGTATGCTTGCTTCCTTCATGCGAGACCACTGCACCGTGGAATTGCTCTGCACCCGCCTGTGATTGGCGCCACTGGAAAAACATTGTTCCGTTTGCGCCATGAGCTATGGCTTGCATAATGTGCAGGCGCAGTTGTCCGGGACGCTTCTGTGGATTCTGTGCCATCCAGTTCACCTGACTTGGACTCATCTCCATCACCAGGTGTGGTTGTCCTCCCTTGAGTGAGCGCATATGGTCGTGTGGCAGCGCAATCTCCCATGGAGGTGTTGCATTGCTGGGATACATATCAAAGCTAATGGCGTCCATGTGCGAAGCCCAGGCAAAATCATCGATAGGCTTGAATACAGCCATTAGATTGGTCGTCAGCGGAACATTCGGTGTAACTGTGCGCAGAATATCCTCTTCGACACGGTAGCAGTTCAGAAGAGAATCGGACATAAAGCGCCAGTAATCGAGGCATTGGCTCGGATTACCCTGTGCAGGCGAGATGCGTGGGGGCAAGATATCTTCCCAATGATAATAGTGCTGGCTCCAGAAGTTAGTTCCCCAGGCGAAATTAAGCGTTTCAAGCGAGTGATAGCGTTCTTGTAGCCAGCTACGAAACGCTTCAGCACAGTTATCGCAATAACACTTGTTTGTATGACAACCATATTCGTTATTGATATGCCACATCTTGAGCGCTGGATGCTTTGCATACTGCTCGGCCAGGCGCTGCACGAGTTCCGCCGTTTTGTTCCGATAATCGGGACTATTCGGACAATAGTGCTGCCTTGAGCCATGACTCATGCGTATACCTTCACGCGTAACGGGCAGCATAGAAGGATATAGCCTGCTCATCCATGTCGGAGGTGATGCTGTCGCAGTTGCAAGGTCAGCCGCGATCCCATGTTCTGCCAGTATATCCATAATGCGATCTAATTGTCCAAAGTGATACTGCCCCGGTCTCGGCTCCAGCAAAGCCCACGAAAAGATATTGACCGACACCATATTCACGTTCGCCAGCTTCATCAGGCGCATATCCTCGCGCCATACATCCTCAGACCATTGTTCGGGATTGTAGTCACCGCCATAAAGAAGTGTAGCAGGGAAATATTGTTGCATAGCGTAGCTCCTGTCCATTATTGAGATGTATCACGAATAGCATCTTGCATAGCGCGCTCGACTTCTGTGGAGAAGCGTGTGTAAAGTTGAGCGGCCCATTCTTCGTCCCATACGCCCTGCTCTTGTAAGCAATGTTGGCAGCGCACAAGTGGATCATTACCAATAGCACGGCTTACCTCTTCTCTCTGTTGGTCTTGAGCTGTGGGAGTGGAGCGCGTCACATACATTTCTAGTAATACAGGACCATGTCCTTCGCGAGCATGCTGCATTGCCATCTGCATAGTAGTGTAGACGGTCTCGATATCAGCGCCATCGATGCGGTGATGCGTCAGGCCGACAGGAAGTTCTATGCCTTGTGTACAAGAAGGCGCAGATGGAGCATGGGTATTGCTTCGCGTGCAATCCTGCTCACAGACGAAGACTACGGGGAGTTGATGGAGTGCGGCAAAACGTATGCCTTCGAGGAAGTCAGCTTCAGTAATAACGCCGTCGCTGCAATAGGCTATCGTGACAACCGGGGCCTTACGTAATTTGCAGGCAAAGGCAATACCGGCTGCATGGAGAATCTGCGTGGCCGTTGGGGCCGGATCTGTCACCGTATTATGTTTTTGATAACCCCAGTGCAGCGTCGCCGCAGGCTTTTGTGTATCGTCATCGGTCGACGTTTTGGAACCATGCGCTTGCAGATAAGTACGGAAGACTTCATAAGGCGTCATACCTATGGTTAACACAACGCCCAGATCTCGGTAGTAAGGCAGGGTGAAATCTTTTCCCACCTCGATACAGACCGCACTCCCTACCTGTGCAGCTTCGTGACCCCGGCAACTCGCGACAAAATCGATGTAGCCCTGCTCATGCATCTTCCATGTGCAATCGTCGACAATTCGAGTCAAGAGCATTCGTGCGTAGAGATCTTTCATAAAAGTGGCAGATGGGGACATGGCCATCATCTGCGAGTAACTTCCATCTTCTTGCCCACTATCTCCTAAATTGTTGATCAGCAACCTGCCCGGCAGCATAACATATCCTACAATTTCTGTTTACAACATCGAAATAATTATAGTCCCAAGATATCCAGCACCCCATTGTACTACATATTTGTTTGCATCGTACAGGCAATAGCCCCCGTAGAGGCAGGCCTTGCGTCCAATCCATTACACTTGAGGTTCCTCCCTCTGCCGTGGCGAGAGAAGCGAGCGGGTCGAGCAGCATGACAAAGTCGAGAAACTGCTCCTGCGGCTCAAACGGCTCAGGCGGGGCAGGTGGCGCTTCTTGGGCTGGTAGTTGTTGTAGAGCTGTTTGACCTCCCGGCGGTTGACGCGCAAGCGGCGTGGGGGCAAGACCCCTTGCGCCATCTGCTGGCGCACTTGCCTCAGGAGCGGCTCGGTCGCCTCCTCTGGCTCCAAGATGAGGGCCAGGTCGAGCATCTCTCAAAGGACAAACAGGCCCTGGGGAAAGCTGAGACGATCGGGGTCCAGTTCAGCCTCCCCCGCGGCTTCCGCCAGCAGGACGCGCACGGCGCAATGGGCCAAAAAGAGGCCGTAGAGCTCCTGGCGCACCCCCTGGGGCGACACGTCGCGCAAGACCTTGCGTTGGACTCGCTCGTGCGTTTTGATCTCGTCGATCACCAGTTCGATCTCCCAGCGCTCATGAGAGAGCCCAATGAGCTGCAAGGCCGGAGCCAGCCACCGATTGAGCAAGGTGGTCGCCAGCCGAGACCCCTGGCCCACTTCTCCCAGCCGCTCATCGGTCACGCGAGAGCTAATGAGGCGCATCCACATGCCACGTGGCATGGGATACTGGACCCCGCGCGTGCTGGGAGGCACCCATGCGAGCACCGAGCCATCGGCCAGGCGCCGTTGGCGAGGCAGATGTTCCCATGCGCCTGCTTCCAGGGCTCCCAGCACATGGGCCCGGCGCTCTGGCACGTGCTCAAAAAACCCACCCGAGGTGATCGCGGCGTCCACCAACACCAGCATGTCCGGGCCGACTTCTTCCACGACGCGGTGCGCCCCATGCACTTCCCAGACCTCAGAGCGACCGATCTCGAGCTCGACCACGCCATGACTGCCACTCTCTGCCAGCAACACACAGCGCACCTGCGGAGAGGCACCCGGGCCATAGTGATGGCTGCTACGCCCAAAGGCTGCACTCTTGGCCAGCGGATCGGCGCGGCTTACGACCGTCCCGTCGATCGCCATGAGCCGATAGCGCCCAAAGAAGGCACTGGGCATCTGCTGCGCCTGCGCCAGCCCCTGAGAGCACTCGTGCCGCAAGGTCTGCAAGCCCTGGCCACCCAGTTCCTGGCGGCGTCCGCTCAGTGCGGACGCGCTCAGACGGCTCGTGGGCTCCCCGGGATGCAGGACGCTGAGCTTGCCCACCAGTTTGTCCCACACCAACCGTTGGTTCAGACGGCTCCCCAGCGCCAGCCCGATCACAAACCACACCAGGACCAGCATCGTCCTTTGGCGCACCCGCCGCGCTTTGCTCACCCAAGGCTGACTCTGCCCGACGCACCTCTCCCTCTCTTCTTGAGGATACACTCGCGCTAACAGGGCCAGATCCACCTGTTCACACACCTTGTCATCCACCTCCATTTGCCGTCATCTGTCCATCAGAAAGCTCCTTCAGGTTTTTTTGCTTTCTGCTAGTGTGCCAGATCGGAGCTTTCTTGTCTTCTCTTTCCCCCTTTTGTCCTTCAGTGTAATGGATTG
>WNGD01001928.1_pt1 | contig 24906 bp, 21 predicted proteins | sample 5400671 | NCBI WGS metagenome assembly WNGD01 (sample SAMN13153369, study PRJNA577476) | soil metagenome | isolation source: 40 cm soil or saprolite under grassland replicate 2 | place: USA:California | collected 2016-06-15
TCTCGATCAACGCCGCGATGATCGCGAGCGCGTCGTCCGCCTCAAGCAGATCGACGTCGTCGAGCACGAGCACAAAGGGTGATTCGCCGGATGCCAAATGCGCCGTGAGTCGCGGCATGACCGAATCCCAGAGCGAGGGCGCCTGGGAGCCCAGCGCCTCGAGGACACGCGGCTCGATCGGATCGATCGGATCGAGAGCTGCGGCAAGATGCCGCAGCAAAACAACTGGATCGTTATCGCGCCCGTCGATTGAGAGCCAGGCGAACGGTCGCGCATCCTTGGCAGCCCACTGCGCGAGAACCGTGGTCTTTCCATAGCCTGCCGGAGCGACGACGACAACGGGGGGAAAGGCGCCGGCGGCACGCAGCCTGTTGACGAGCGCGGTCCGCGAGACGCTGTCCCTGCGCACGTCGGGAATTGCCAGCTTCGACTCGATCACGTCGAACGGGAGGCTCCCCTCCAGCTCCACGAGCACAGGCTTGGCGCCGGCATCCCGAAGGGCGCCAATCGGGCTTGCGCGGTAGCCTCTGAGCCGTCCCGTCGGCTCTAGGACAACCATGCGAACCCTTTCGACTCGTCAACCCGTGGAGGGCGAGACGAGACGCCGTAGCTGGAGCAACGGGTTGGCAGCATCCGGACCCCCTTTCGAAATCCCCCGAGTCACGGAGGGTAGATCTCCCCGGGGCGAGTATCTCGCGCGGATGCGGCTCTGAACACCGTGGAAAACACCACAGTTTCGCGGGGTGTGGGCACCACAGGTGCACGTCGGTTTCGTTCAGTCGCCCGGGCGGACCCGTGTCGTGAGGCCGCTTTCAGCGCGGTCTATTTGCGATCGGGCGACCGCGGCTCGCCTCGGCGCTCACGAGCCCTTCGCCGACCGCCCAGAGCGCGAGCTGAGTTCGCGAGGTGCGCCCGAGTTTGCGGAGAATGTTCGAGACGTGCGTCCGCGTTGTTCGCTCGCCGATCCCAAGCTCCCGCGCGATTTCTTTGTTCGCCCTGCCCTCGCCGACAAGCGTGACGACATCGAGTTCACGAGGAGTGAGCTCAGCCGGGCTGTGAACCAGAGCTCCACCTTGAAGCGTGGACATGAGCGGGCGAGCGACCGCGGCATCGAGTTGAAGCTCCCCGCGGTGCGCAGCACGTATTGCGGCGGCGACCTCGTCCGCGTCGGCGTCCTTGAGCAGATATCCGGAAGCCCCGGCCTCGAGGGCTCGCTGGACGCGCTCGGGCTCCCCGAACGACGTCAACGCCACGATCTCTACGTCGTCGTACTCGGCTCGGACCATCCGCGTCGACTCGATCCCGTCTACCGGTCTCATCTGCAAGTCCATGAGTACGACGTGGGGACGCATCCCCTGGGCGTCGAGCCGTCCAAGCAGGTCGACCGCCTCGACTCCTCCCTCCGCGTCGCCGACCACGTCAAAGTCGCTCTCCCCCTCGAGAAAGGCAAGCAGGCCGCGACGCACGACGGCGTGATCGTCGACGACGAGGACGCGGATCGTGTCTGCCTCAGCTGCCATCCGACGCCGTTGCCGATGGCGTAGGGACGTCAACCCGAACCACCGTTCCTATTCCGAAAGTACTCGTAATGGTGAGATCGCCGCCGATCTCGGCCACGCGGCTTCGCATGGACTCGAGGCCGAAGTGCCCGGGGCGAGCTGCCGTGGAGTCGAATCCACGGCCGTTGTCGGAGATTTCGAGCGAGAGGCAGCCCGAGCGAGGCTCTACCTTGACCGTGGCCGAGCGCGCGTTGGCGTGCCGAGCGACGTTGGAGAGGGCCTCGCGGGCGATTGCGAACAGTTCCTCCTCGGTGCGAGGATCGACTGCAAGAGCCGACTCGGGAGCTTGGACGCTGACCGTCAAGCCGCTCGGCGTCCGAATCGTCGAGGTGTATTCGGCGAGAGCCTTGACGAGGCCCGCTTCAACAGCATCGCGCCGCAGCTCGAAGATGAAGGCGCGCATCTCTGCCTGAGCTGCCTTTGTCAGCTCTGCGATCGCGCGGAGCGACTGCCGGACTTGGCCGAAAGAGTTGTCGCGATCGTTCCCGAGCGCCTTCTCCGCCGTACGAGTGTGCAAGGCGGTCGAGAACAGCGCCTGTGAAACGGAATCGTGGAGGTCGCGGGCGATTCGGTGCCTCTCCTCGATTGCGCGCTCCCCTTCCCTTCGGTGAGCCTCCGCAAGCGCGTCGGCGGACCGCTCCCGCTCGGCGACGAGCGCGCTCAGGAAGAGAGTCGTCAGTGCGCCGATGACGATGTAAACCTGTGTGCTCAGGGTTCTGTGGTCGATCGGCTGGCTGAAGAACGCCCCGCTTCGATGAGCGGTGGTGCCGATCACCACCAGCGCGGTAATGGCAATCGAGACGGTCGCCCCGGGTGCCCCGAACCGCAGGGCCGCCCAGATGAGTGCCGGGAAGACCAAGTAGGTCACCGGCCCGGTGGCGGAGACCGAGACGAACGCCAGCGCGGTAACAGACGCGACTAGGAAGACGCCCTCCCAGCAGCGGACGCGACGCCAGGCCGCCACGGGATCGGGTGCCCACGCAAGCATCATCGGTACGACGACCAGTCCTCCGGCCGTATCCCCCAGCCACCACGTGCGCCAGAACTTCGGGATGTCGGACCCTGCGATTACTCCACCCAATAGCATCGACACGGTCCCGACCGTCGCGCTGATTGCGGTGGCGGTCCCGATCGCCACAAGCATGCCGCCGACATCGTCGGGCCGGTCGAGCGCGGAGCGCTGGCCGAGGAGTCGGCGAAGAAGGACCGCGCCGACCACAACCTCGGCCATATTCCCGGCCTGCTGGCCGATGAGGCTTCCGACCGGCAGAGAGTGGAAAAGCTCACCGTTGACGGCTAACTCGGCGATGAAGATCCCGGGCCACAGGCGCAGTCCCCATAGATAGAGTGCGGCGATGCCAACGCCGGCGGGCGGCCAGATTGCCGAAACCGACGCCGTGTAGCGCAGAGACTGCCCGAGCTTTGCCGACGCGTAGTACGCGGCCGCGAGAAGGAGAACGCGGGCGAGGTACCTCGATTGCAGCTTGAAGTCGGCCGCTCGCCACTGGATTGACGGCCGCGAGACGGAAAGCGAGGTTTCTGCGACGGCGCGCCTCCTTCGGACGGAAACGGAGGAAAGGAAGACGTTACACCTCTTTCAATCGTGCTCCAAATGACGTAGGCGCGAACGTACGAATGCCGCTTTCGAATCGGCCAACTCGGGGGCATGCTTACTTTGGACACGTGCACCGGCTTACTTTGGACACGTGCACCAGGAGGAGGGTGGACGGTGCAGGACAAGCGAGGCGACCGACTGCGGCCAGTGGCCACGGTGTCAGGCTGGACTGACGTCGGCAACTAGCGATGGCGACCCATGCCGCGCCTGCTCGGATATCGATGAACGCTGGGACGCGCGCTTATGCCGTGGGAGGCCTGTTGGCTGCAGGCGCCGCCGCCGCGACTGCGACTATCTGGATCGTCGCCCCAAGCTCCGTCCTCGCCAACGCCGAGGCCGTCGGCATCCTGCGCGGGCTAATCGTCGCCTCGTGGGTCGCGGCAGGGGCGTACATGTGGCGGGAGCGCCCAGAGAGTCGGCTCGGTCTGCTCGTCGCAGGCCTCGGGCTCCTCTATGCCTATACGTCTCTGATGGCTTCGGCTGATGGGTTGACCTTCACAACGGGCCGCATCGCACTCGCCGCGTTCGTTGTCGCGTTCGCGTACGTGTACCTCTCCTTTCCGGGAGACCGTCTCGTCGCCGACCGCGATCGCCGCTTCATTTCGGGCTTCGCTTTCGCGAGCGTCGCCGTCTGGCCGTTTGTGCTCGCCTTCTCGGACCGGCTTCCCGAGGGAGGCGCTCTGAACGCATGCGTCAACCGCTGCCCCGCGAACAGCCTCCGTGTCGCCAGCGTCCCCGACGGGATCACCGACTCCTTGAACGCGATTGTCGCTGTCGTGACTACCGCGGGCCTGCTCGGAACCGCCCTACTTCTTGTGTCGAACACACGCTCTCCTGCGCGTCTCCGCCGCCGCGCGGTCGAGCCGGTGCTGTTCGCTTACCTAATCGTCGTTGTTTCCTACCTTGCGAACTCGATCGGTGACCTGAGCGGGGGAGCGCTCGAGGCCGCGCAGGTCGGCGCCGCCGTTGGGAGCTTCCTCACCCCGGCAGCAATGCTTGCCGGTCAGGCACGGGCAAGGTCGTACGCGTCTGCAGCCGCAGGCCAGCTCGTCATCCGGGGTCGAGCCGAACGCGTGTCCCCCGCATGGGTCCGGGACTGGTTACGGGACGCGCTCGGCGATCCGACCGTCGACATCGCCTTCTGGGATCGGCTGCGCCAGGGCTTCGTCGATATCGACGGCAACGTGATCGACTGGTCCGACGCATCGCCCCTCCGCGCCGTGACGCCGGTCGTCCACGATGGGAGGCCGATCGCTGTAATCGCGCACAGCGCATCACTGCGGGAGGCCGCCGAGATCGTGGACGGTCTTGCACAGACGGCGTTGATGCTGCTCGAGAATGCGCGACTCGTCGATGACCTCCGCGCCTCGCGGGCGAGGATCGTTGCGAGCGCCGATGAAGAGCGCCACCGGCTCGAGCGCGATTTGCACGACGGGGCGCAACAGCGCCTCTTTCTGCTCGAAGTCAAGCTCCGACGTCTTCGGGACGGTCTCGCGGACGACGCGCTCAGAGCGAAGATCGAGGAGATCGAAGCCGATGCAGCCACAGCACTCGAAGAGCTGAGGGTGCTCGCTCACGGGATCTTCCCGACCGTCTTGGTCGAAGCGGGGGTCCCAGAGGCCTTGCGCGCGTTCGCCGTCGATGCGCCGATTCCCGTCGAGGTGACGGACCACTGGATCGGACGTTGCTCGCCCCCGATCGAGGCCGCGCTCTACTTTTGTGCTCTCGAAGCGATCCAGAATGCAGCGAAGCACGCGGGCGCGGGCGCGCGCGTAACGGTGGGCCTCGACCGCGAGGGTGATCGAGTCGACCTCAGCATTGTGGACGACGGCGTCGGCTTCCAACCGGCCGGCATGTCCGCGGGAATGGGACTCGTCACGATGCGCGACCGGATCGGCGCCGTCGGCGGTGAGCTCGAGATCATTTCGGAGCTGGGAGCAGGCGTCACCGTCCATGTCAGCATCGCCGAAGCGCCCCTCCGGCCGTCAAGCGAAGTGCGCGACTCATCCCAATGGCGATCCGTGTAGTCCTGGGCGAGGACAGCTTTCTCGTCCGGGAGGGCATCGCTAGCGTTCTCCGCAATCTCGACGATGTGGAGCTCGTCGAGACTGCGGGCGATCTCGACGAGCTACGCGCGTCCGTGGAGCAGACGAAGCCGGATGTGGTCGTGACGGACATTCGGATGCCGCCGAGCAACACCGACGAGGGGATTCAGTTCGCGGACGAGCTGCGCACCTCACACCCCGACGTCGGAGTCGTGATCCTGAGTCAACACGCGGAGCCTCGTTACGCAATGGCCCTGCTCAGCGCGGGGTCTGGACGCCGCGCATATCTGCTCAAGGAACGGCTCACCGACGAGGCCGAGCTGAACCAGGCCGTGCACAACGTCGCAGCGGGCCAGTCGTTGATCGACCCTCGTGTCGTCGAGAAGCTCGTCACCGCGCGCGAGAAATGGGATTCAGAGCTAGGAAACCTGACTCCGCGCGAGTTCGAGATCCTCGGTCTCATCGCCCAGGGGCGCAGTAATCGCTGGATCGCTTCGCACCTGACGATCACCAAGCGGGCCGTCGAGCGCCATATCAACGCAATCTTTCTCAAGCTCGACCTCGGCGAGCCCGAGGAGGTGAATCGCCGGGTCCAAGCAGCGCTCTTGTACCTGAGCGGCGACCGCGGCTGAGCCTCAGGACTCGCTTTTTCATCCGGTTCGGACGATGGCGCGCAAGCTCTCGCGCGTTTTGCTCCTCGTGTCGTGCCGGAGCAGAATCCGCCAGACACTGCGGGCCTGGATGTCGACGAACGGGACGCCGAGGCGCGCCGCAACAAGGGCGCCCGCAGGTTCACGGTCGTGACTCTGCTCGTCATCGCATGCATCCTGGCTCCGGTCGCGGGCGCGTCGATCTGGCTGAAGAATCAGGTGACCGACACGAGCCGCTACGTGCGGACAGTCAAGCCGCTTGCTTCGAACTCGTCGATCCAGGAGGCGGTGGCCGCCAACGTGACCAACGTGCTGTTCACCCGGGTCGACGTCGATGCTCGGGCGCGGCAGGCACTGCCGCCGAAGGCGAAGCCTTTCGCCGGCGCGCTCGCGACGGGCCTACGCAATTACACCGAGAACGCAACGAAGAGCTTCCTCGCGACACCTGCGTTCCAGAAGATCTGGGTCGCGGTGAACACTCGAGCCCACGAGCAACTCGTGAAAATCCTGACGGGGCAGGGCCATTACGTACAGACGGCGCACGGCCAGGTCGTCATCGACCTCGCGCCCGTGCTCGCGCGGATCAAGCAACGCCTGGATGCGCGAGGGGTCACCGTCTTCGACAGGGTCCCCACGACGACCGTCAAGTCGAACTTCGTGCTCATCAGCTCGAAGCAGCTCGACAACGCTCAGAAGGGTGTCCGCCTGCTAAAAGCTGCCGCGATCGCGCTCCCGCTCCTCGTGCTCGCGCTCTTTGCCGCGACCATCGCGATTTCGTCTCAGCGGCGGCGGACGCTGCTCCAAGCATCGCTCGGTCTCGCCTTCGCGATGGCCGTCCTCGGTATTGGGCTGACAATCGGCCGTTCGATCTACCTCAACAAGGTTTCCGGGCCGAACCTTCCGCACGACGCAGCCGCCGCGTTCTACGACATCGTCGTCCACTATCTCCGGGTCGGGCTGCGGGTGATCGCCGGAGTCGGCTTGCTCGTTGCGGCCGGGGCGTTCCTCAGCGGCCCGTCCCGTGTCGCCGTCGCTGTTCGCGGATGGTTCGGCTCGGCGCTCGGCTGGGCCCAGGGCGAAACGGGAGTCGCTTCGACGGCCGTCGGCCGCTGGGTACGCGCCGGCAAGCGGCCGCTGCGTATCGCCGCGATTGTGCTGCCGGTCGTGATCTTCTTGTTGTGGAGCACGCCGACCGTCTCCTTGGTCATCGCACTCGTCGCGCTCGCTTTGTTCTTGTTGCTTGTGATCGAGTTTTTCGGGCGCGCTCCTTCGGGACCAGCCGGCCACGTACCGACGCCGACGCCGTGACCTTGCTGACCGGACATGCCGCCATGCTGGCCGCCTTCACGACAGCGGTGGGAATCGTGATGACGCGCCTCGCGCTTCGCGAAGGGCGCCTTCGCCTCCGCTCCGAACACCGCTGCGTCTCCTGCGGAACGATCGTGCAGACACGCGTTTGCCCTCGCTGCGGCGCCAAGCGACACTAGATCTCGCTCGTTCTCGTCCGCTAAGCCTTGTCGGTCAGCGCACGTCGACGTAGATCACCTCGACGGCGTTGTTTCCGTAGCCGAGCCGGTTCCAGGGCGGGACTTCGGGTTGCACGCTGCCTGCGGCATCCGTAGCGCGGGCGCGAAGGCTGCTCCGCCCAGCCGTGGTTGCCTCCCAGTCGAACGACCAGTCCTGCCACTGGTACGGGCCGTTCGGGGGCTCGAGCTCGGCCGGATGCCAGTCGCCTTCACCCGTCAAGCTCACGTCGACCTGTGTTACCGGTCCGGTACCCGACCATGCCTTTCCGCGCACGGTGTAGGTGCCCGCGGGGATGGTCGTGCCGGGCGCGGGGTCTGTGATGCGGGCGCGTACGCGCATGAGGGCCACGGGTTCGTGCGGACGATCGGGCCACTCGTAGATGTAGTGACCGGTCTGAAACTCGCCGGCGTGCGGCTCGGTAAGGACATCGATGTGCCTCAACCACTTCACGGACGCGACGGCGAACCAGTGGGGCACGATGAGTCGGAAGGGCGCGCCGTGGTCGGGGCTCAGGGGCTCGCCGTTCATCTCGTAGGCGATCAGGATCTCGGCCGCGGGATCGATTGCGTGGGAGAGCGCGAGCGAGCGCACGAACCTCAGGTCGGACTGGTCGGTCTCTGGAAGGACCGGCTTGAGGTGGTAGGAGCCGTGGTCGGCACCCTCGAACCGAACCTCCACGCCGTCCGCTGCCGGGCGCGCCCGCTCCAGCACCTCGTGGAGGAGGGCGCCCTTCCAGCGGGCGGTCGAGACCGCGTAGTCACCCCATGGCTCGCCAACCGGAAGTGGTCGCATCGCGAGACGCCCGTTCCCTGCGCATTCGAGCGTGACGCCCCGCTCAACTACCGGCATCGCGCGCAGGTCGTCGAGTGTGAGCGTCGCCGGGTTCTCGACCGCACCGCTGACCTCGAGCGTCCCATCGTGGGCCGGCACCGCGAAGTTGCTGCGGACGAAATGAAGCTCCGTCGGCGTGATCTCGCTTCTCAGAGCCTCCGGCGGCGCTTCTGCATTGAAGGGCGCCTCGGCGATCATCCTGAGCGCGGAGCGCGCTTGTTCGAGGTTGTCTGCTACCGCCATCTCTCAGCCTCCTGGTGGATTCGCTGGTTGGGCACCGGGTCGGGCATCAGTAGTCGGGGTCCTGAAAGGTCGGCTCGCGATCGTCATTGAAGGCGCCGATCCCCTCGATGCGATCCGGATGCACGGCCGACCGCCAGTGCGCCTCGATCATGATCGCGATCGCCTGCTCGATCGGTTGCCCCTCGCCCATACGAACTGCACGCTTGACCGCCTGGACCGCGGTCGGCGAGTTGCCGGCGATCTTGTCTGCGATCCGGCGGGCGCCATCCATGAGCTCGGCCTGGGAGTAGATCTCGTTGACCATTCCCAGCCGGTGCGCCTCCTGCGCGGTGATCGGGTCGCCGGTCATCAGCATCTGCAGCGCTTTTCCCGGCGGCAGCACGCGGGGAAGCAGGGCCGGCGAGCCGCCCCCGGCGGCTAGGCCGATCATCGCTTCGGGTTGGCCGAAGGTCGCGTTGTCCGAGGCGATGATGAAGTCGGTGCTCTGGGCGATCTCGGAGCCGCCGCCGTAGGCGTGCCCGTTGACGGCGGCGATCATCGGTTTGCGCAACTGACGCAGCGTGTAGAGCGTGCGATCGAAGTCTTGACGCTGGCGCAGCCACTCCTCCTTCGTCATGCCCTTGCGCTGACGCAGGTCGCTGCCCACCGAGAATGCTCTCTCGCCGGCGCCGGTGATGATCGCGACGCGAATGGCGGGACGGACCGCGATCGTCTCCAGGATCTCGGTCAGGCGCGCCCCCATCTCTGTCGTGATCGCATTGTCGGCGTGCGGCCGGTTGAGCGTTATCACTGCGATCCGTCCGCCGGAGACGTACTCGACCAACACCGGCTGGTCGGGCTCAGCCTCACCGGACGGCGGCGGACCGAAATCGAGCGCCTTCCAGCGGTCAGTTCGTGTCGCCGTTGTTGCCATGGTCGTCCTCCCTTTTGATGATCGGCGCCGTCACGTCTCCAGCTCCGCCAGCCAGCGCAACGCTCGCAGCCCCGGGACGAAGCAGTACTCGCCGCCGCGGGTCACGACGAACGGCGGCACGTTCTGCAGCCGGCGCCGGACCGGCCGCTGCGGGATGGTGAACATGCCGGACCCGTCGTTCGGCCCAACGAGTGGATCCTTCTCGGCCGGGGCGCCGATAAAGATGCCGTCGTTCAACCACTGCGTCTTCACGAACTCGAACTGGCGCTTGGGGTGAGCGCCGGCGAAGACGAAGATGATGCCCCGGTCGGCGCCGTCGTCCTCGAGCACGCCCTCGGGTAGCATCGGGCCGTAGCTCGTGCCGCGCCGGATCATGCGGTGCAGGCGCACGTTGACGCTCCCGTCCTCGTCGAGCGCATCACGCGGGTTCGCCCGGCGAGCATGTGCGCCAACAGGGCATTTGAATCCGCGCAAGTCGTCGCGGTAGACGAAGTCGTTGTTGCGGTGAGGGTCGGCGCCGAGCTCCGGATCGTCGCTTTCCGAGCAAAGCGCAAGCGGGGCGCCGCTCTGCCAACGGCCGACCATTTTCGCACCCAGAAGCGCCTCTTCCTCGCGTGTCGCGGCCTTCTCGCGCAGGTAGCGCCGGTACGCGGCGACGCGCGTGTGCAGCTTGCGAAAGACGATGTAGGTGCCGTTGCGGCCGAGCACCCCGGGCGTCGGCATCGGCGGCAGGCTTCCCGTCTCGTCGGGGTAGCCGAGGATGAACTCCCCTGCCTTGATCGGCGGCTCGCCGGGATTCGAGCCGGAGATCCCCGTCCCCTCGACCGCCGGCTGGCCGATCCCGTCCTTGAAGCCGAAGGAGGTGCGCCCCGTTGGTAGCTGGTAGCAGTCCTGGCGCCAGATCACCTCGACCCCGGGGAGCTCCTGGCGGGCACGGCGTGCACGCTCGACGACAGCCTCCAGCCGCGGGGCGTCGGGCGAGAGCGCTGCCAGCGCGACGTGGACATCGGGGCTTCCGAGCGGCGTCTCCCAGTTCGCCGGGCTGCTCTCGCCGACGTCTCCGAGCTCAGCCGCACGCGCTGCCATCCCTTTCCGGAACTCCGGCGCGAAGCTTTCGAGCGAGTCCCGCGGCACGCCGAGCGCCTTCAGCCCCTGATAGGTGAACGCGACCGTCACCCAGGCATCGCGGGCCGGGTCCGCCGAGGGCCGGCCCGAGTCGACAACCGGATGCAACCTCCGCACCAGCTCGCGCCCCGAGGCACGGTCGTCGATGCGGAAGAGAACGTAGGTGCCGACGTACGGGGAGGGCCGCTCGTGCAGGGCTCCGCTCTGGATGTCGTCGAGCTCGAGGCTGACGGTGTCCGCGACGGCCACCATCGCTAGTGGTGGTGGTCGGGCGGCACGGGCGGATCCGGATTCGCCGGCGCCAGGTAGGGGAACGTGCGCGAGGCGGGCTTCGTCGCTTGGTCGACGCCGTCGCGGATGGCGGGGCCGTTCCCGGCGTTTACGAGCAGGGTGAAGATCGTGTCCATGACGTCGTCGTTGAGCGCTCGCCCCCCGCACGTTTCATGTCGGTCGCCCCGGCGGGCAGCGCGCTCGATCTCGAAGAAGGAGCCTTGCTCGGCGTACGGCTTGCTGGCGTCGACAACGAGGTAGTCGGCGAGCACGACCTCGGTCAGCGGGTGTGCGCCGTTTCCGTTCGCGGGCCAGTCGGTCTTGCCGTCGAGACCGTCCCAGAAAGCAAGGTTGGCGTTCAGGCGTGCACGGTAGGCGCCCAGATACCCCTCGGCGAGCTGGAATGCGTCCTCCATGTTGTAGAGGTCGCGGACCTCGAGGTCGCGGTTCACCGGGTCGAACTGCTTCGGCGCCAGCATCATGTTCTTCACCTCAGGCCTGCCGACCCGCTCGATCCGAACGTTCAGCTTGCCGCGCGTCAGCGTCTCCGCGACCACCCCCACCAGCTCGAGGCCGTCCAGTATCTCCTCGCAGTCGACCTCGACGACGAGGCTGAGCACGTTCTTGCCGTCCATGTAGATCGAGCCCGGATCGGTGAACGCCAGCTCGCCGGTCGCGATCGTCTTTAGTGCCGCGGGAGCATCCATGATGAACGGATCCCAGCGCGGGCCGGCAAAAACGCGAACCCCGTGGCCGGAGCCGCCCTGTTCGTCGTTCACGCCGAAGGGAACCGTCTCGCCGGACGGCGTTGTGCAGACGCCTTCCTGCCCGCGTCCTCGGGCACCGTCACCTCCCCCCGGATCGGAGAACACGCAATCGAACGCGAACTCGAGCGCTCCTGTGGCAAACGGCGCCGGGTCGTCGACGCCTCCCGCCGTGAGCGGGCGCAAGCGGAGGCGGTAGACCAGCCCGTCCGAAAACAATGCCGACGGCGGTGCGAACGGCAGCGTATTCAGCACGAGCACGAGATGTCCCGGCCGCTCGGGACTCGGGAATGCGTAGAGGTCAGTGATGTCCGCGATCGGCTCGGCCAGCGCTCTCGGCCCCGAGATGTGATCGGACATCGCCTCTCCCCAGTCGCGAGCTTCGGCTAGTCGGAGGCCTCGTCGAGCAGCGGCTTCAGCGCAGGGTGCTGCAGCCCCTCCCCGGCGGCCGGGTCGTCAAGCACCCGCTGGAACGCCTTGTTCACACGCTCGGCCTTTCGAATCTCCTTCACCGTGCCCCCGTAATTTCGTGCGTAGGCGGCCGCCGTGGCCTGAGCACTGAGGACGAACGCCTTCACCGCCGCGACGTCTGGGAGGCCCTCGTAGCCTTCGACATGCTGGAAGACTGCGTCGAAAAGGGCCAGCGTCGGTCCCGACGTAAAGAAGTCCTCCATGTAGGAATCCCATGGGCCGTCGAAACTCGTCGCGAACAGCAATCGCGTGTCGTCGTCGAAGAGCACGAACCTGGCCTCGTGAATCGTCGCGACCGCCATGCCGTACTCCCCGGGGCGGTATCCCGGATGGTTCTGGAGCGTCCGGAGCGCTTCGCGCAAGTCATCTCCGTGTCCCGGCTTCACGTGAAAGAACAGGCTGAACTCACTCGTCGGGCCCACGCTGACTCCTGGGCGAGCGGTCGTTGTTTCAGATGCTGCCATTGCTTCCTCCCGTGAATAGAGTCATTTCGAACGACACCGTCTCCTGGTTCCAGGAGGTCCGTGTCAGTTTCGCCGGGGGTCTCCGATGCGCATCGTCCTTTCGGGATGAGCCTCGCTTGACGGGCGGCGATCACGAGCTCGTTCGTGGCGCGGGCCACCGAAGGACGGACGAGGCGCGCCGGCGCTGCCGCCCCAGCGACTGAGCACGACGTGCGCGACATCAACGAGCGGCTTGACCGCTTGGAGGCGCTGCTGCGGGAACGGTCTTAACAGACCACTGCTCGGGGCAGTTGAGGAACTTGCAAACGCGAAGGGCTTTCTTCGTCGATCACCGATGGAGACGGGCCTAGCCTCAAGTCACCTCATCAGGAGAGATGCTTCCCGCCTGGGGGCGGGCGCCGACTCGGTCTCAGCGGCTGCAGACGATTCCCCTCACCCTTCCCCTTTCGGGGGGTGGGGTGCGTCCGATCTGGCTCTAGCTCCCAGAGTAGGGTCGCCCAAGCGCTCCAGGGTTTCGACTTTTAGAGTCGCTGGATGCCAGTATTGCCGTACTCGTCTACCGTCGCCATGCTGCGCTTCTGGCCTACGAAGATGAAGGCCAAGGTCCCGACCACCCCCCACAGCCCGCCGGGCTTTCGGATGGCGCGGATCAGGAAGACCAGCCCGAGGAGGGCGATCTTGACGATCAGGCGCTCGACGAGATTGGGCCGACGACCGCGCACGAGCACCGCCTGAAAATCGGACTGCGACTCGACGCGGGATCCACGCCCAACTTCGTTCTCGACGGTGTGCGCGAGCAGCTCCTTCCGCTCGTCGGCGCTCTTGCGCTGAACTGACTGGGTCTCCCCACTTGCCATGTGCCTCTCCTCTCAGCCTGCCCTCACCCCGGGTGTTCACTGATGCCGGCGGAGATCATCCGCCGCCCCTTGAGTGTGGCGTCTGGACTGAGCCGTGCATCACCCGGTGAGGATGAGGCTGTGGAACGCCGTTTGACCACGCAGCGACTAACAACCAGAACGGGCTTCTTTCCGTTTCGCCGGCGACCTCACGTTGTGTGAAGCAGCACGAGAAGCATCGTCGCCACTCCGAGCAGCGCTCCCGCGCAAGCGAAGACGACCGCGGCGCGATTCGCAAGACTTGTGTACTGACCACGAGAAAGCGCAGCTTCGACCTCTCTATGTCTTACGTAGCCGTACGTTACGAAGGCGACACCCACAATCGCGAACGCAACCCCGATGAACTGAAACGGCCACCTCGGCCCGCCGGACAGTTCTGGCACGAGCCTCCCCGCGCCGAAACTCACCGCGAAAGTGGTGAGGCCGGTCCTCCACCAGGCGAGATATGTCCGCTCGTTCGCAAGCCGCGTGCGACGCATTGCGTCGCGCGGCTCATCGAACTCCGCGGCCATACAAACGCTTTCGCCCACGGATCGACATCCCCTGCAAAAACCCTCGGAGTGGATCGCGCGCCTGAATTCAGGCATCGCTTGCGATACCGACTTGGAGGCGTGGTGCCTTTGCCGCCGCGCCGTCTAAACCCGGCTCCACGGAAATGCCCCCGGCATGAATCGAACATGCGCACGCGGTTTAGGAAACCGCTGAAGCGGGCGAACTGCGAGCCGAAGCTCGAAGCCGAATTTTCGGCTAGGGGGATGGCGGGTGCTCTGCGCGGTCGGCCCGCTCGACGGCGCGGGCTAGCTCCACGCGTGAGGCGACGTTGAGCTTGCGGAAGATATTGCGGATGTGAGTCTCGACCGTCTTCTGGCTGAGGAAGAGCTCAGAGGCGATCTCGGGGTTGGTCTTGCTGTCGGCGACAAGCTGTGCCACCTGGAGTTCGCGCGCGGTCAGTGTCTCGAGGCCGGTCCCGTCGGCCTTGCCCGCGCGCGTGCGTCGGTGAACACGATGGCCGAGCTTCCCGAGCTCGCGCTCAGCCTGGTCGCGGTAGCGCAGTGCACCGCAGCTGTCGAGTTCCGCGGCCGCGCGCTGTAGCTCCGCCACGGCACGGTCGCGCTGGCCCTCCTGGGCCAGCGCGCGCCCGGCAAGCGTGCGCGAGAGCGCTGCCTCGATCGGTGCCCCGGCCTCGTCAGCAGCGGCAGCCGACGCAAGCGCCATTTCGGCAGCATGCGCTGGGTCGCCCGCATGTATGGCGACGGCTGCCACAGCACGATCAGCCCAGGCCGCGGGCAGGAGAAGCTGCACGGCCTCAGCCCTGGCGGCAGTGCAGGCGGCTGCACGCTGCGCCTCGGCGTGGCGGTCGAGTGCGAGCCAGCAGCGAGTCAGGAGCTCGAGGCAGTACGCCCTCCAGCCACCGGGTATCAGGGTCAGTTCCTCACCCCCTGCGGAGCCCAGTAGCAAGTCGACCGCGCCGGCTGGTTGCCCGGTTTCGAGAAGAACGGCGGCGAGCCTGACGCCCGCCCAGGCCGCCACGAAGCCCTCATCGAGGCTCCGGCTGAGGTCCAAGCTCTCCTGTGCGGTGGCGAGCGCGACATCGAGGTCTCCAACCGCAAGGGCGACCACGGAGCGGTTGAAGAGGTTCCACGCGAGCGCGTGCGTGTTGCCCAACAGCCGTGCAGCCTCGATCGCTCCGTCGAGGAGCTCCGTCGCCTCGGCCAGTTTGCCGCGGACGTACCAGGCCCTGCCAACGATCTGATACAGGACGAGGAAGAGCTCTCCCTGCCCGGTCGCGCGCCCAAGCGTGAGCGCCCGCGAGGCGTGCGCGTCGGCCTCGGCGTAGCGGTCGAGATAGAGCTCGGCGCCGGCGAGCCACGCCGCGGCGTCGAGGCGTTGGGCGAGCTCGTCGTCGGAGAGAGAGTCGACGAGGGCGGCAGCCTCTGAGCGATCGGCCTCGACTCGCTCAGCCGCGCCAGTCATGGCGTCGGCGAGTGCGAGCATGGCGACGGCCGCGGCCGTCAGCGGCGGATCACCGACTCGCTTCGCAGCCTGCACCGCGGGCTGCGCCCAGTCCAGCATCGACTGGTAGTTGGTGGCGTAGAACCCGTTCAGCGCGAGCTCGATCATCAGCGCCACGGCCTCGGGTGAGGCAGATTCCGGAAGGGCCTGCAGAGCCTGCGCGAGGCGGTCGTGCGCCTGCTCTTGCTGTCCGAGCAAATGCTCGACCCCGGCGCACGCTCTGATGAGCCTGGCGCGCAGCGGAACGGAATCTGCGGGCACGGTGGAAAGCGCCTCGAGCAGTGCACTGTGGCTTTCGGCGAAATGAGCGGTTGCCGTCAGCGCCTCAGCCCGGGCGAGAAGCAGCTCGACGCGCTCCTGCGCCGGCGCGTTCTGCGGAAGCAGCCTTAGCGCACCGGCGAACCAACCGGCGGCGCTTGCTGGCGCTAGCCGGGCGGCTGTCTCGCCGGCCTCGCGCAGGACCGCGACGGCGGCCAGGTCACCTTCACGGGCCGAGCGCTCAACGTGGTGTGCGCGTGCCGCCGCGGTGGCGCCCCGCGCCGCCAGCGCCTCGGCGCAGCGCTCGTGTGCGCCCAACCGCCAGCCGCCCGGAGTGGCCTCGTAAATCGCCCGTCGAATGAGCGGATGCCGGAAGCGAAAGCGCCGAGGCACATCGGTTGTGCGAACGAGATCACACTGCAGAAGCTTGTCGACCGCATCCATCGCGGCAGACTCGGGAGTGGCCGCCGCGGCCGCCGCCAGCTCGGGTTCGAAGGGATCGCCCGCAACCGCCGCTCCTTCGAGCACGAGGCGTCCCTCGTCCGAGAGCAGCGCGAGTTCCTCGGTCAACGCAGCGGCGACGGTAGAGGGGACCCCGATCGCCGCCGACATCTCCGCAACTCCAGTGGCGTCCGTGCGTGTGTACTCAAGCGAGCGGGCGAGCTGCTCGAGATAGAACGGGTTGCCGCCGCTCTCTTCGTAGAAGGTCGCCGCTTCGGCCCGGTCGACGGCTTCGCCGAGGAAGTCGCGAGCCTCAGCCTGAGTCAGCGGGCCAAGCTCAATGCGCGTCAGCGTTCCTGCGCGCTGGGCGCGTTCCAGTGCGCCCGCGAGGCGCTCCGGCATCTGGCGGGGACGCACGGCCAAGGCGATGAGCACCCCTGCGGCTGGCGGTCGACGGAACAAGGCGCCGAGTAGCTCGGCTGATGCCCCGTCGGCCCAGTGGAAGTCGTCGAGCACGAGCACGAGCGGCTTCGTCGCCGCAAGCTGCTCGAGCAACTTGCGGATCGCACGGTGGCTGCGGTAGCGCTCGTGCTGGAGCGCCACCGCGCGGCCGCGAGCAAGCATCGACAGCGACGGGAAAACGTGCCCGAGCTCCGTCCGGACGTCGTCGTCCAAGGCGGCGAGGCGGGCTGGCTCCAGGCCCTGGACGTACTCGTCGAGCGCATCGACGAACACGGAGAAGGGCAGATCCTGCTCCAGTTCCGCTGCCGAGCCGGAGAGGACAAGGCGGCCACGCGCCTCGGCGCGATGGGCGAGTTCGCGGAGCAGCCTGGTCTTGCCGATCCCGGGTTCCCCTGCCAGCTCGATCGCGATCGCGCGGGCGCGATCGAGCTCGGAAAGGACCTGATCGAGCGAACCGAGCTCATCGGCACGCCCGACGAGGGGCTCGGCAAGTAGGGGCATTGTTCTCCTCCGGCCCAGGATAAATCAGGGTCTCCCGATCGGAAAATCAGGGTGCGAGATCAGGAGGGCGCCCGATGTCGGCGCGGGTGCGCAGCGGCAAGCTCGTGCCCATGCCCCGTTACCTGCTCCACCACCGCCACGAGCCCGACGAGTGCGGGGTCGTGTTCGCCTCCTTCAAGGGACACGAGAGCCCGCTTCGCCACCAGGCGACGCTCGCCTCCTGCCGCTCTGGCGGGCACGCGATCTGGTGGATGGTCGACGCCGCATCCGAAGAGGACGCGATCCGCCTGTTGCCGTCCTACATCGCCGAGCGCACCACCGTGGCGCGAGTCAGCGAGGTCGAGATCCCATGAGCGGGCCCGCAGCAGCCGCGTTCGAACCAGAAGGAGGAGCCATGAGTTCCACGACACCGGATACGCGGGAACTCGCCGCCCGCGGGAACGACGGCCTGCACGTCTTGCTGCTCTGGCACCCGCGCGAGGACGAGCTGACCGTCTCGGTCGAGGACGCGCGAGCCGGAGACCGCTTCCAGCTCGTGGTCGGGCGCGGCCGCGCCCTCGATGCCTTCTACCACCCCTTCGCCTACGCCGCCTAACGACAGCGAGATCGAGCCGCTGAAAGGAGAAACCCAATGTTCCAGAGCCTGAGTCCAAGCGCCATCTCCCGCTGGTCGATCGCTCATCGCCGGCGCGTGATCGGCGGCTGGCTGCTCCTGCTTGTCCTCGGCATCGTCGTCGCCAAAGGCGTCGGCAACAGCTTCGACAACGGCCTCGCGCTGCCGAAGACCGACTCGCAGCGCGCCGTCGAGCTCCTTCAAAGCCGCTTCCCGCGTGTGGCCGGGGATGCCGACCAGATCGTGTTCGCCGCCCGCGACGGCAAGGTCACCGACGTGGTCGCGCGGGCGAGGGTGGCGCCGATGCTCGCGCGCGTCGCCCGCCTGCCGCACGTCACCGACGTCAGCTCGCCGACGATCTCTCGCGACGGGTCGGTCGGATTCGCCACCGTCAGGTTCGACGAGCAGGGCGACGCGCTGCCGACCGGAGCGATCCGGCGCGTCTTCGACACCGCGCAGGCCGCCACCTCGCCGCAGCTCGAGGTCGAGCTGAACGGCAATGCCATCGAGCAGCTCTACCGACCCTCGCCCGGCCCGGCCACGGCAGTCGGCATCCTTGCCGCGGCCGTCATCCTCCTGCTCAGCTTCGGCTCGTTCACGGCCATGGGCCTGCCGATCGCCACAGCGCTCTTCGGCCTCGGCGTTGGCTCGGGCCTGATCGCGATCGGCACCCAGATGCTGACGATCCCGGACTTCGCCGAGCAGATCGCGCTCATGATCGGCCTCGGCGTCGGCGTCGACTACGCCTTGCTCGTCGTCACGCGCTACCGCGACGCCTACCGCCGCAACGGCGGCGACGTCGGCGCCGCGATCGAGGTGGCGATGAACACCGCCGGCCGCTCGATCACCTTCGCCGGCTTGACCGTGATCATCGCCCTCTCCGGCCTCTACGTCCTCGGCGTCAACCTGCTCTACGGCGTCGCCCTCGCCGCCTCGGCCAGCGTCCTGTTCGTGCTCGCCGGCTCGCTGACGCTGTTGCCGGCGGTGCTCTCCGTGCACGGCCGGCGCGTCGGGGAGGGACGTCACTTCCTCCGGCGCCGAACCAACGCCGTCAAGGCGAGCCGCTCGGAACGCTGGGTGAGCACGATCCAGCGGCGTCCGCTCCTGGCCGCGGTCGGAGCGACCACGCTGCTGCTCGCGCTGGCAGCGCCCGCGCTCGGCCTCCGGCTCGGCCTCGCCGACGCCGGCACCGACCCAAGCTCGCAGACGACCCGCAAGGGCTACGACCTCATCAGCCGCGGCTTCGGCTCCGGCTTCAACGGGCCGCTCCTCGTTGCCGTCAAGCTGCCCTCCACCGACCAGGATGCCCTCCGTCGCATCACCGCCGCGCTCCAGGCCGCGGACGGCGTCGCCGCGGTCTCGCCGCCAGAGCTCAACGGCGCCCGCGATGCGGCGTCTATCGCCGTCGTCTCGAAGACGGCACCCGAGAGCAAGGCAACCTACGACCTCGTCAAGCGCCTCCGTCGCTCGGTCCTCCCCGAAGCGGCCAGCGGCACCCAGGCGAGCGCCTACATCGGCGGCTTCACCGCGACCCAGGTCGACTTCACCAACCGGCTCGCGAGCAAGCTGCCCTTCTTCATCGCGATCGTGATCGCGCTCTCGGCGCTCCTCTTGCTGATCGTCTTCCGTTCGCTCCTGATCCCGCTGCAGGCTGCAGTGATGAACGTGCTCTCGGTCGGTGCAGCGCTCGGCATCGTGCAGGCGATCTTCGAGCGCGGCTGGCTGGCCGGGCTCTTCGGGGTCGACAAGGCCCCGGTCGAGCCCTTCCTGCCGGTGCTGCTGTTCGCGATCATCTTCGGGCTCTCGATGGACTACGAGGTCTTCCTCGTCTCCCGCATCCGCGAGGAGTGGCAGGCAACCGGCGACAGCTCGGCCGCGATCCGCAACGGACTCGCGCGCACCAGTCGCGTGATCACCGCCGCTGCTGCGGTGATGATCGTCGTCTTCGCCTCCTTCGCCGGTAGCGGCAACCACATCCTGAAGCTGTTCGGGATCGGACTCGCGAGCGCGATCTTCCTCGACGCCGTCGTCATCCGCATGATCATGCTGCCGGCGGTGCTCCAGCTCTTCGGCGACAGGACCTGGTACTTCCCGCGCTGGCTCGACCGCCACGTCCCCCGCGTCGCCGTCGACCCGCCGGAAGACAGGCATCCAGTCGCACCTCCTCCCGTGCCAGAGGCAGTCCGATGAGGACGAGCCACCCGCACTCCTCACCAGCGCAGCAAAGTTAGGCCGTCCGCAACGACGAGGCCGCAGACCGAGAGGGCCAACCAGGACGAACTATGCAACCGCTGTTGCAGTCTTCGGCATACTGCGGGGGTGGGCTCAGTGCGGAGGGGGTGGGTGTTGTTGGCGTACCGGTTGCCGAGGGAGCCGTCGACGCCGCGAAGCGCGCTCTGGCGAAAGCTGCGCCGGTTGGGAACAGGGCAGGTCGGCGACGGTTTGACGGCGCTTCCTCTCGATGCGCGCAACCGTGAGCGGCTCGAGTGGCTTGCCGAGGAGGTGGTCGAGGCTGGTGGTGAGGCGTCGATCTGGCTGGGCGAACTAGCTTCGGCCGCTCAGGAGCGGGAGCTCGCGAGCAAGATGTCCGAGCTGGTAGCGGCCGATTATCGGACGCTGATCGCTGACACTGTGATGGCGCGCGAGGAGCCGCCAGGTCAACGGCGCCGGACACTCTCGCGCCTTCGACGCGAGCTGCGGCGAATCCGTGCGCGCGACTACTTCCCGCCGCCGGAACGTCAGCTCGCAGAAGAAGCGGTCGAGGAGCTAGCGGAGCTCGTCGAGGAGCCGGTCGCGTGAGGTGGGCGACCCGTCGCCACTGCCACATCGACCGCGCTGCCTGCGCCTGGCTCATCCGGCGCTTCCTCGACTCAGGCGCCGAGTTTGTGTTCGTCGATGACCCCGACGAAGTGCCGGCTGATGCGACCCCGTTCGATATGCCCGGTGTCGAGCTCTCCCACCACGGCGGCGACTGCAGCTTCGAGACCTTCCTGCGCCGTTACGAGCTCGCCGACCCGGTGTTGTGGGAGATCGGGAAGATCGTGCACGAGGCAGACCTCGCCGACGAGCGCTTCGACGCGCCTGAGGCGCCTGGGCTCGACGTGCTCATGCGCGGCCTCTCGATGGTCCGCGACGACGAAGAGCTGCTCGCTCTCTCGGGGCCACTCTTCGACGGTCTCTACGAGTACCGCAAGCGCGCACTGCTGCTCGGTAGGGAGCCGGCGTGAACGCCGTAGCCGACGAAAGGAGAAGGAGATGAAGTGGGTGACCAGGGAACGGCCAAAGACCGACCGGATCGCCTGTCCGTGGCTGATCAAGAACTTCATCGACCCGGAGGCGGAGTTTCTCTACGTGCCGGCCGACCAGGTGCTCGAGGTTGCGGAGCAAGAGGGGGCGCACTCCTACGACGCGCCCGAGGCCGAGTACACGCACAGGGACGGGCTCTGCTCATTCGAGGTACTCGTCGAGGAGTACGAGCTCGACGACCCAGCGATCGACCTGCTCGCGCGGATCGTGCACGGTGCCGACGTCGCCGACGATCGAGATGCGACGCCGCAATCGCGCGGCTTGCTCGCGGTCGCCGAGGGTTTCCACCTGCTCGACCTTGGCGACCACCGCCAGCTCGAGCTGTCGCTGCCGGTCTACGACGCGCTCTATGCCTGGTGCACGCAGGAGGTCGGCACCTCCCGCGAGAGCAACTGACGTGACGCTCGCCAGGGTCGGCTTCATCGCGATCCCGCCGGGAGCAAAGCCCGGGTTCGACCATGCCGACGTCCATCGCGGCAGCAGGCGGATGTACGTCGCGCACACGGGTGCCGACCGGGTCGAAATACTGGACTGCGCCGGGCGCAGCTACATGCGCGCCCTTCCAGCGGATCTGCCCGGTGTCGCCGGCGTCCTGATCGACGAGGAGCACGACCTGCTCTTCTCGAGCGATCGCGGCGCTGCCCGCGTGAGTGTCTTCCGCTGCTCGGACGAGTTGCTACTCGGCCAGGCCGAGGTCGGGCCGCATCCGAACGGGCTTGCCTACGACCGCCTACGACGGCGCCTCTACAGCCTCAATCTCGGCGAGCCGTTGGGCGAAGACTGCACGGCCTCGGTCGTCGACCTCGATTCCATGAGCGTGGCGGCCGAGCTTGCGTTGCCGGGCCGGCCACGCTGGGCGCTCTACGATCCCGAGCGGGACGCGGTGTACGCCAACATCCGGGAGCCGGCACAAATTGTCGTCATCAACTGCGAGCGCCCAGTAATCGAGCGAGCGCTCCGGATCCCGAGCGAGGGGCCGCACGGACTCTGGCTCGACGCTGGTCGGCTGTTCTGCGCAGCCGATGGCGGGGCTTTGCTCGTGCTCGACCGGGACCTGCCGCTGCCCGGGGCGCCCGACGTCGTCATGCACGACCCTGACCTGCACCGCCTCTACGCGGCGATTGGTGATCCCGGCGTCGTCTGCAGCTTTGACAGCGCCAGGCTTGAGCCAGTGGAGACGGTTGAGACGGAGGAGGGGGCCCATACCCTGGGCTGGGATCCCGACGACCACTGCCTGTACGTGTTCTGCCCTGGCAGTGGTGGCGCGGCGGTCTACGAGGAACGAGCCTGAGCCCAGACGCACGACGGATTATTGCGGCGCAGGGGGCGCGGGCCTTGGCCTACGGCCTCGGCTCGGTGTTGATTGGCATCACGCTCGCGGATCGCGGCCTGTCGGACGCGGCGGTCGGTGTCGTCCTCGCGTCACTACTTGGCGGGATCGCGCTCGTTTCGGTTCTGATCGCCCGCTACGGCGACCGTGTCGGCAGGCGTCGCTGCTACCGGCTGCTGTTCGTGGTGATGGCGTTGGCGGGCACCGTGTTCGCGTTTACCGGCTGGCTCCCGGCGCTGATCCTGGCGGGGCTTAGCGGCACCGTCTCGACCGACGTCGTCGAGTCGGGCCCGTTCACCTCGCTGGAGCAGGCGATGCTCCCGCACGCTGCGACAGAGCAGGATCCGACCCGGCTGTTCGGCACCTACAACACGGTCGCCACACTTGCCGGCTCGGTGGGGGCCTTGGTTGCGCTGGTTGGCTCCTCGCCGCGCTGGCTGCTTACCTACCCGGTCGCCGCCGCCGCGGGACTGCTCGCCACTGCGCGGCTGTCACCAACAGTCGAACTCGGCCACGAGCTCGAAGAAGAACCGCTCCCACCGCTGCATCGCTCCCGTGGCATCGTGATGCGTCTCTCGGGGCTGTTCGCGCTCGACAGCTTCGGCGGCGGCTTCGTCCCGCAGACGTTCATTGCCTACCTGTTCGTGCGCAAGTACGACGCCTCGGCGCAGACGCTCGCAATCGTCTTCTTCGCGATCGGCATCCTGCAGGCGCTCTCCTTTCAAGCCGCCGTGCGGCTTGCCGGCAGGTTTGGCCTGCTGCGCACGATGGTGTTCACGCATCTGCCCTCGAACCTGCTCCTCGCTGCGGTCGCTTTCGCGCCGAACCTCCCCCTGGCGATTGTGCTCCTGCTCTCGCGTTTCGCCCTCTCGCAGATGGACGTGCCGACCAGGCAGGCATACGTGATGGCGGTTGTTGACCCCAGCGAGCGCACCGCAGCCGCCGCCTACACCAACACCGCCCGTTACGTCACTCGGCCGATCGCTCCGTTGATCGCCGGTGCGACGCTTCGCGGCGCCCTCGGAGCGCCCTTCTTCATCGCCGGCGCGCTCAAGAGCTTCTACGACGCGGGCCTGTACGTCCTCTTCCGCAACGTCAACGTTGAAGGAGAGCGCTCGAGCCAGACAGATGCCTAGTGCTCGTGGGGCTCGATCGTCTGGCCAGGGTCGGCGCTAGAGACCGTTCGCCATGAGTCCCAGGTGATCTTGAGGATCACCAGCGTGATCGCGAGGCCGATGATGGGGTCGGCGATCTGGGCGCCAAGAGAAACGACGATCGCGCTGGCGACGACACCCAGCGAGACGAAGGCGTCCACTCGGGCGTGGTTGCCGTCCGCCATCAAGGCGGGGCTCGACAGGCGCTTTCCCCCGCGCAGCCGTACCTGCGCGGCGATCTCGTTACCCAGGTATCCGATCACTCCGGCAGCGGCCAAGATCCACAGATGCGAGAGCTGCTGCGGGTGGATCAGGCGCTGGATCGTCTCGTAGAGCGCCACGCACGCCGAGACGAAGATCGCCAGGACGACGGCGTGTCCGCCAAGCTTCTCGCCCCGAAAGGAGCGGAGGAAGAACGCGATCCCTAACGGCAGTGCTGTAAGGGCGTCGCCGAAGTTGTGAATCAGGTCGGCGAGGAGTGCAACCGAGCCGGAGAGGACAAAGATCGCAACCTGTGCCCCAGCAGTGAGCCCGAGCACGGCAAGGCTGATCGAGACGGTCTTGACGCCTTCGTGCGAGCGGACTATCGAGCGATCGACGAGCCCGTGCGAGTGAACGTGTTGTCGATGATGGTGATGCTCGCGCTCGTGCCCGTGCTCGTGCCCCTCGAGAGGCTGCGATCTGTGCGGACGACGAAGATGCCGATGCGACCGTGCGTGAGCATGTCCGTGGACGTGATGTCCGTGTCGGTGTAGGACGCCTGCGTTCGATCCGCTCATCCGCAGAAACGGTAGCGGTGCGTCGCGGACAACCCGGACCCAGAGCGCCTGTGCACGCCGCGTCGAGCATCGGGCACCCCGCACGAGGAGTCGATACGGTCACACCGCCCCGGCGGAGGGGCCCGCAGAGTTCAGGAAACATGAGTTTAGGAAATCTCGGCCGGCTCGTCTCGAGTCGCGGAGGAAGGAGAAACCCCGATGGATAAAGGCTCATGCCGGGGGCACTGCAGCGTGCTGCCGCAAAGCTTTCTCGGCTTGGATTTAACGCTCACGTTGTCGAGAATGTAAACAAACCCAAGCCGTTTTAGGCCGAGCCGACAGGCCTTTCGGGCCCAGGCGGCCGCGTCAGCGGCGGGCGGCTTCGCGAGTACGAGCTCTTGCGCCGTGTGACCAAAAACGCCGAAGTCACCCTCTGCGCCGTCTCGAAGACATGCGCCGAGGATCGTGAGGCCGCGGCCGAGCTCGCCAAGTCGTGCACGCGGGTGGCGGTCTTTCCGCAGAGCCTCGCCGGGTGCCAATGCGACGCTCGCTCGCAAACGCTCATTCTCTGTCGCTGGGCCACCGACCGACAGGGACGCGTGGGGCGGAGCGGGATCGGCCTCGGCTTCTGACACAAGGGCTGGCTGCCGTTCGTCAGCTTGGGCGCGTCCAGCCGAATTGCTCCGCGGCGAGCCGT
>WNGD01001766.1_pt1 | contig 24905 bp, 23 predicted proteins | sample 5400671 | NCBI WGS metagenome assembly WNGD01 (sample SAMN13153369, study PRJNA577476) | soil metagenome | isolation source: 40 cm soil or saprolite under grassland replicate 2 | place: USA:California | collected 2016-06-15
GAAGCGAATCGGAAGGCTGAAAAAGAAGTGCAACAGATGCAACATTCCAGGGCAACGGCTAATCTTCAGCCACTTTCAACTGAGTTACCTTGTCCAAGTTGCGGGACGCTTATACGAACAACAGAAACCTTTTGCCCACATTGTGGAGTACTGCTTTCGGCTTCTGCCTCGGGTCAGCATTTGCAAGCTATGCCTCCCTCACCAGCAACAACTCAATCTCAAGCAAACTATATGCAGTCTTCAGAACCTTCGGCTCCCTCGATTAGTGAGTTGCCAACTATCGAGTTTTCTCCTGCTCATGGGTCGATGGAGTCTGAGGTAACCTTACCGAACGGTATAGAGCAGCTTCAAAGTCGCAATCTCAGTCTGGCTGTAGGCTACCTTACAGATCCGGGTATTAAACGTAAACATAAGCCAAATGAAGATAGCCTCTTTGCCATGCAGGGTACCGAGACCTACAATTCACTACCTCAGGAATTTGGGCTATTTGTAGTGGCCGATGGCATGGGAGGCCATGCGAATGGTCAGAATGCCAGCCGTATGGCTATTCAGACCATAATCGATTATATTCTGCCCAAAATCTCAGAGAATAAACAGATGGGGGATGAGGCATTCGCGAAGCTTTTGCGAGATGGCGTGCAATGCGCCAACCAGGCTGTGCACCAACGCAACCTGGAAGAACGAGCTGATATGGGCACAACCATGACTGCTGCCCTTGTTTTTGGTCCCACTGCATATATAGCAAATGTTGGCGATAGCCGAACCTATCTCTATAGAGAGCCAGGTGGGCTTACGAAGATTACACATGACCATTCCGTGGTTGCCAGTTTGGTAGAAGCTGGTATTATCAAACCGGATGATATTTATACACATCCAAAACGTAACCAGATTTATCGCAGTTTGGGCGAGAAACCAGTTGTTGATGTCGATTCTTTCGTAGTGTCACTTAAGGCGGGTGATAAACTGCTACTATGCTCAGATGGTTTGTGGGACATGGTACGTGACCCTGAAATTCAGCGACTCATGAGCGCTCCTACTCCTGATCCCTCAAAGACTGGTCAGAAGTTGATCCAGGCAGCGCTTGAAGGGGGTGGTGAAGATAATGTGAGTGTTATCGTCGTATCATTCTCTGAGACTGAGGTTAACTCTTCTAGTCAGACAAGTATGAAAGGTGTCCAACTCCTTTATAAACCTGAAACAGTAACTGTGCCCGATTTGCCACAGCTCTAAATGCTGATTTTGTCGGGCCTTCTTTCCTGTGCTATAATCAAAATAGCATTCTTCGCCTCTTACATCGCAACTAATATTTGGAGGATAGGCTCGTGTCAACACCTGCCAACGTCGCTTATTTATATGCAGCCATTTTGTTTGCCGCAGGCTTTCTATTCGTTATGGTCACTATGGTAGCGTCAAACATTTTAGCGCCTCGTACACGAACGAAAGAAAAATTGCAAACCTATGAGTCCGGTGAGTCTCCCATCGGCTCCGCCTGGGTGCAATATCCCTTAGGCTTCTATATTTTTGCTCTGTTATTTGTTGCTTTTGATGTAGATATTGTGTTCATTATCGCATGGGCCGTTATTTTCAAGCAGTTGAGCTTCTTTGGATTCTTTGAAATCCTCTTCTTCATCCTGGTTCTCGCTCTTGGTCTGGTCTACGCCTGGCGTAAGGGAGTTATTCGATGGATCTAGTACCTCGCTCAAAAAGTTTACCCGTTTCACCTACTGGCTATCGTGATCAGAATGCTGCTCTCGCTCGTGATCTTGCTCCCATCTCACAGATTACCGGTCAAGAGCTGGCACTGAAAACTCTCAAAGGGGATTTTCTTGGGCTTGAGGTTGCCAGCACAAACCTTGTAGCGGTCTGCCGTTTCTTGCGAGATCAACTCGGCTTCGACTTACTAAGCTGCATTTCTGGTGTAGATATGCTCGATCATATTGAAACAGTCTATCACGTCCGTTCTCTCACACGTGGACAATTGCTACAAATCAAGGTTCATTTAGATCATGATAAACCGGAGGTGGATAGCGTTGTCTCTGTTTGGCCGACAGCAAACTGGTTAGAACGTGAAACGTATGATCTTTACGGCATCAAGTTTAAAGGGCATCCTGATTTAAGACGAATGCTCCTGGATGACGATTTCGTGGGCTATCCGCTTCTCAAAAGCTTTCACCAGGTGCCATTCACAGTGAAGACACCTGCAACTACACAGGTTGATCCAAATATGGCAGTAGATAGCAAATACCAACAAAAAGGTATAGAACACGTCGTTCAGAAAAAGCTAGGCCAGGGCAAAGGAGAGCGCCTACATCCCGGCACACCAACATTTGGCCACTCGTTTGAAGATTATCATGACGAAGCAAACCAGGAGAAAGCGACTGCACCAGGTGATTCTGAGCAAGCTAAGTCAGCACCTGAAAAGTGAGTAAGTGGAATGCCAAAAACGTATAAACGTAGAAAAGCACCAGCCAAAGCCAGTACAGGGCAGTCGCGTGCTGCAAGCGCTCAGTTAAGCGCTTCAAGTACGCACAAGATGTCGGCGGCTCCAGTGAGTAATGCAAAGGCGAACGGCACGAATACAACGCTCGCCAATCGCCGTTTTCTCTCTCCCAGGGTTGCTGGTCCACAAAGCCTCATTTTTCCAGCGATGATTGCTTCAGGTTGCTGGCTTATGGCTTATACCCTGGTTTTTCTTACAATTGATCCTAATCGTTATCTTATTGGTGGCCTGGCTGTGCTGATGGCCTTACTCTGGACATTTAGCTTTGGTGTGCGTGTACGCAAATTGTTGATTCAGCGACGATCAGGCTAAATGATGTAAAGATTGAAATATACAAAGAGGAAACCCATGGTTACAAATCAAGATAGAGAGGCAATCCCTGAGGATATAGAAGGATCTGAAGGTTTCAAAACTCAGGAAATGTTGCTCAATATGGGCCCCCAGCATCCCAGTACTCACGGCGTCTTGCGCCTGGTCCTTACGCTTGAAGGAGAAACCGTGGTGGACTGCACGCCAGTCATTGGGTATCTCCACAGGGGAATCGAGAAAATTCTGGAGAATCGACCGGTCATGGGCGGTATCCGCTATATGGATAATGCTGATTATCTCTCTCCCATGCTTAACGAAATTGCTTATGTAGGCGCAGTCGAACAGTTAATGGGCTTAGAGCCACCTCGAAGGGCACAATACATCAGGTTGTTGGTCGGAGAGATGCAACGTATAGCTAGCCACCTGGTAGCCATTGGCACCTATGGGCTAGATCTTGGAGCATTTACTCCGGTTTTGTGGTGTTTCCGTGATCGCGAGGGAATTCTTTCTTTGTTCGAAGCCCTCGGCGGAAGTCGCTTTAATGTCAATTACTTGCGTGTAGGTGGTGTGTTACACGATTTTCCAAAGGGTTGGCTGAAAGAATGCGAGGCTTTTCTCGATCAAGAAGAAAAGAATATGGCTGAGCTGGAAACCCTTCTCACCGGCAATGAAATATTTGACGCACGAACCCAGGGTGTCGGCTATATCGACCCACAACAAGCCATTGCATACGGGCTTACTGGTCCGATGGCCCGTGCCAGTGGTATCAACTGGGATCTGCGCGCCAATCGCCCCGATATGGCCTACCGCGAAGTACCTGTAAATGTGCAGGTGCGTCAGGAGGGTGACTGCTTTGCACGTTATAGAGTGCGCATGCAGGAAATATGGGAGAGCATTCGCCTCTGCCGTGTAGCTATCGATAAAATGCCTGGCGGTACGATCAGCACTCGTACACCTATTGCGCTGCGTCCCCCTCGCGGTGAAACCTACTTTGCTATCGAGAGTAGCAAAGGAGAGTTAGGTATCTACTTTATCAGCGACGGGGGCGAGTACCCCTGGCGTGCCAAAATACGTGGCCCATCCTTTGTGAACCTGCAAATCCTACCTGAAATACTGCGTGGACACAAGATGAGTGATGTCGTCGCTATTATAGGCAGTTTCGATCTCGTACTGGGCGAAGTTGATCGCTAAAATTGGAGTTATCTTATGCATATTGTAACTGTAATAGCTGATGACCTGTGGAGCCAACTCTTCAACGGCATTTTTTCGTTGACCTTTTTGCAGTTCGTCATCGCATTGATTTCCTTTATTGGCTTTGTCATGACAAGTGCATTGATCTTGATCCTGGCAGAACGCAAGATGATGGGCTGGATGCAAGATCGCTTTGGGCCGCTTCATACTGGTCCCTGGGGCCTGTTGCAAACACTTGCCGATGGTCTCAAACTGCTCATGAAAGAAGATATACAAGCGACTTTAACAGATAAATCACTTTTCTTGCTAGCTCCCTCGGTCTTCCTGGCTCCCGTCATTGCAGCTTTCGCTGTGATACCTTTCTCGCCCTACATAGGGCTACCAGGCACTGCCCTCGCCACTGGCATTATCTATTATGTAGCAATGAGTTCCATCGATGTTGTTGGTGTTGTCATGGCCGGCTGGAGTTCTAACAACAAATACTCGCTCATAGGTGGCCTGCGCTCTGCTGCGCAGATGATCTCATACGAGTTACCACTCGTCCTATCCCTGATAGGTGTCGTGATGCTCACAAGCATTCTGGCTAATTCTGGCATTGGCACCATCTCTATCAAAGAGATCATTGACTTTCAAAGTAGCAGCTTATGGCCCGGCAGAGGTATTCCTTTCTGGGATTTCATCTTCGAGGGGTTTACACCCTGGGCCTGGTTCTTCCTGGTACAGCCTTTAATGATCATCCTTTACTACATCTGTGGGCTTGCAGAGACCAACCGTTCTCCTTTCGATCTGCCAGAGGCAGAATCCGAACTCGTTGCTGGCTACCTCACCGAGTACAGTGGGATGCGCTGGGTGGTATTTTACCTGGGGGAATATGGCAATATGATCATTGTCTCGGCAATTGCCACTGCACTATTCCTTGGTGGATGGGCCGGTCCTGGGGTCGCGTTTTTAGCCGCTCCTGGTATGGCTTTTGGCTGGCAATTCCTTGGCAATATCTTGGGCATTGGCTACTTCATTATCAAGGTCTACTTGCTGTGTTTCGTCTTCATCTGGGTACGTACTACTTTACCGCGCCTGCGTGCCGACCAGTTAATGCAGTTTGCCTGGTTGATCCTGATTCCTGTCACCCTGGGAAATATCCTGCTTACAGCCCTGATCTATCTCATCCTGACCAGCTTCGGATTGTCGAACCTGGTCTTTCTGATCGTTCTGGCTGTAGTAAACTTCCTCCTGCTCGGTGGCTTCATCTGGGTTATTAGTCGTGCTACCGTTGCCACCACCCGCCGTGCCCAGGCCCCAGCCATTCGCGCACGGCGTCGTGCCGTCGACTCAGCACAACTCCCAGAACGTGCTGGAGTAATTGGTGGCGGGCAGTAGTAATCATATTTAACAGCCTATTGCACTCCCCTCACCTTCAAAATCACCACCGATAACGCAATACCTGCGAGTGAACCTGTCACGACTTGCGCAGTTGTGTGACGATGCAATGCTACCCGCGACCAGCTTACTAGCGCAACCAGCACGAATAAAGGTAACATCACCGTTCAAAATCTAGCTTGATGAGCGGCAATAGGATAGCCCAGTAGCTTACTGGCAACAGTACTAAAAGCGTCGGCATCGCCGCTGCACCACACTTGAAGTTCCCCAGCGGGCGCAAGATTAGAATTGTTTGGTTGAATCAATCCCTCAGTATCAAGCACGTAATGCGTACGGCGGGCAATTGCCGATCCACTATCGATAATGTGTGCCTGGTGTGCGGTAATATGTTCGATAACAGGCCGGAGCGCAGGAAAATGTGTGCAGCCCAAAACGATTACATCGACATCTTCCCTCAATAGCGGCTGCAATGCCTGCTTTACTGTTTCCTCTACCACGGGACCATCTAGTTCACCCTGCTCAACAAGGGTCACAAGTTCGGGACAACCAACGGCGTATGCCTGAATACCGCCTGCAAATTCATCAATAAGTTGCTGCAGGTAAATAGCTTTGGCGGCCTGATTGGTTGCAGCAATACCAATTCGGCCTTTTTTCGTAGCGCGGGCGGCTGGTTTCACCGCTGGTACCACACCTATAAAGTGTATGAATGTGAAAGTGGCGCGTAAGCTATTGAGGGCTGCTTGTGAGGCTGTGTTACAGGCCACAACGATCAGTTTTACTCCCTGTTCGATCAGGAAACGACTTACTTGTACCGATAGCTCAATGATTTCGGCGTCGCTGCGTGCCCCGTAAGGACAATGCGCGGTATCACCGAAATAGATGTAGTTCTCATATGGCAATTCTTGACGTAGAGCCGAGAGAATCGTTAGCCCTCCCGCTCCCGAATCAAAGACCCCAATAGGGGCCTCTGCTTTTCCTGACATTCCTGACTTTTCCTGGTCAAGTGCATGTGGACTACGTTCAGCATCTCGAGCAGGATGCGTTTTCTGCCTCGGTTCTGCATCCTGATTCCAATCATTCATTTTCACGACTGATTCACTCTATACTACGGAACTCATGCTGTTCGCCAAATACATGGCGCATAGCATCACTAATCTCTCCAAGGGTCGCATAAGCTTCGACCGCGGCAATAATCAGGGGCATGAGGTTTTCAGTGCTCGCAGCCCCCCGTTCCAGCGCTGTTAAAACCTGCCGCACTTGTTCGTTATCTCGCCGCTGGCGTAACGACGCTAACTTTGCCCCCTGACGCTTTCCAACTTCAGGGTCAAGGCGCAACAATATTGATCTCTCCTCGTGTTTCATTGTAAAACGATTGACACCGACCACAATCGTCCGCTCTTCTTCTAGATCGCGTTGATATGCGTACGCTGCCTGCTCGATCTCCGCTTGCATGAAGCCATGCTCAATGGCGTGTACACTGCCTCCCAAGGCATCGATCCGCCGTATATAGTCCCAGGCTTGCTCCTCGACGGTATTAGTTAAGTACTCAACGTAATATGAGCCAGCCAGGGGATCAACAACGTCCGCCACGCCGCTCTCGTAGCCCAGAATTTGTTGTGTGCGTAGTGCAATGCGCACGGCCTCTTCAGTTGGAAGCGATAGCGCCTCATCTTTTGAGTTAGTATGTAACGATTGTGTGCCTCCCAGTACTGCTGCCAACGCCTGGTATGCTGTGCGTACAATGTTATTATCGGGCTGCTGTGCGGTTAATGTCGACCCTGCTGTCTGGGTGTGGAAGCGCAACATCATTGAACGTGGGTCTTGCGTATGGAAGCGCTCCCGCATGATTTGTGCCCACATACGACGGGCAGCACGGAACTTGGCAACCTCTTCAAACAGATTGTTGTGGCTGTTGAAGAAAAACGAAAGTTGCCCTGCAAAGGTATCTACATTCAACCCGGCGTCAATCGCTGCCTGCACATAACTGATTGCATTGGAGAGTGTGAATGCTACCTCTTGAACAGCGGTTGCACCTGCCTCGCGTATATGGTAACCGCTTATGCTAATCGTATTCCAACGCGGCAAGTTCTCGGCACAGTAGCTGAATATATCAGTAACAATGCGCATCGAATGCTGCGGTGGGTAGATATATGTCCCTCGTGCAATATACTCTTTTAACACATCATTCTGTACAGTACCGGAAAGCTTTCGTATGTCAGCACCCTGTTTTTTCGCCACCGCTATATACAGGGCAAGCAAGATACTGGCGGTGGCATTTATCGTCATCGAAGTACTGATGCGTTCCAGAGGCAAATCATTGAGCAGTATCTCCATATCTTCAAGGCTGGAGATAGAGACACCCACATTGCCAACCTCTCCCTCTGACAGAGGACTATCCGCATCATACCCCATCTGCGTAGGAAGATCGAAAGCAACAGAGAGACCAGTTGTCCCCTGTGAAAGCAAGAAATGGTAGCGCTTGTTGGATTCTTCGGCAGTAGCAAAACCCGCGTACTGGCGCATTGTCCATAGGCGCGAGCGATACATGCCAGGATGAATGCCACGGGTGAAAGGAAACTCGCCAGGGTAGCCCAGTTTAGCATGAGTATCGAAATCTTTCAGATCTTCTTCGGTAGACAGGTCCGATATCTCGATATCCGAACTTGTAACAAATTTTTGCTTTCGTTCCGCCGTCTTTTCCTTCGCTTTGCGGGCGGTACTCTTGTGCCACTCTTCAGCGCTTTTACTCTTGTGCAGCTCCATGCATTTCTTCCCTCAATTTGCCAATACATCATTATAATATATGGAAGGGATGTGCTTATACTTTATTTGATTCAGATGAGTGCATAGCAGCGTTTCTGCATGAATTGAATATTATTTTGCGCTCACTACTACCAGCACGTCTCCCTGATTCACCGTTTGGCCTTTGCTCACCCTGATCTCCTTCACCTTACCAGTAATTGGTGAGGCAAGGTCATTCTCCATTTTCATCGCCTCGAGTATCACAACCGTTTGACCTCGTTCGACTTCCGCGCCAGGCTCCATTGGAAGGCCTAGCACCAGCCCGGGCATCGGGGCGCGTACCATCGCCTCTCCAGTTTCATGTGCCGCTTGTAACGAGCCCGTCAATGCCTTCTCGCGCTCATCCTCTACTGCAATCTCGAAACGTTGCCCTGCAATCAGAATCTCATATCGATACCCTGCCTCATCAGGTCTATTGACGCGATGCGCGAAAACCTCATGTGATTTGCCTGCTATCAGCAAGCTGTATCGGCCTCCTATGCTACTTTGACCCTGGACATCTGCAGCAAGCGGCGCAATTTGCCGCCAATCGATGTCATATCTCTTTCCATCGATACTGATCTTTCTCTGAGGGCTATTCTCTCCTACATCGATAGTATGTGCTATGTCACCAACACTCGCAACATATGCCATGCGCGTACCTCCATTCTCCTTATCTGCTTGACACGAGACATTATACCACCAAAAATTCTAACACTTCTCTAACACATCTCCTATGCGTTTCTAACATATGCTGTGAGATACTCAATTACGGAAGTTAAACGGGTAATGTCGATACTGAATCACACATAGGCAAGGGATATGTACGCAGAAGGCGCTCAACCAAATGGAAAACATAATCAGGAGCCGTTTGAGGGCAAACAGAATGCCCAGCGCCAGGTTGTGCATTGCGCAAACTGCGATATTGAAATTCTCTGGTCACCGACAATCGTACAGGGTAAAACGTTTTGCTGCACCGGTTGTGCAGCAGGTGGTCCCTGCAACTGTGATTACTCACAATATCGTTCGGTCAATATTTCAGGTGTGATTCATTATCTCGACTGAAATTGCAAGATACCCGTTGACACATATCCTCGTTTCATCCCTCTTGATTTTTGTGGAGCAAAAATCAGGGAGTCAGCACCGGTGGAGGGATGGATTTAGCACAAATCATTGAAAAGGAGAATTCGTCTTGGAGAAAAAAATTCGTCCCGTTGGCGACCGTGTGGTCGTAAAACCTGCCGCTAAAGAAGAAGTCACCAAGAGCGGTATCGTGATTCCTGACACTGCTAAAGAGAAACCCCAGGAAGGCACTGTGGTCGCTGTCGGTAGTGGTCGTTTGTTGGATAATGGCGACCGCGCACCGATTGATGTACGCGAAGGTGATCGCATCCTGTTCGCCAAGTATGGCGGCACCGAGTTCAAACTAGATGGCGAAGAGTATCTCGTTCTCAAAGAGAATGACATTCTTGCCATTATTGGCTAATCGAAGGAAGGTTTAAACAGATGGCAAAACAACTTGTGTTCGATGAAGAAGCTCGTCGTTCACTGAAGAAAGGTATCGATATTTTGGCAGAGGCCGTCAAATCGACCCTCGGACCAAAAGGGCGCAACGTTGCGCTCGACAAGAAGTTTGGCGCTCCCACCGTCACCCATGATGGTGTAACTGTTGCCAAAGAGATTTCGCTTGAGAGCCCCTTTGAAAACATGGGTGCGCAACTGCTCAAAGAAGCAGCAACACGTACTAACGATGTTGCAGGTGATGGTACCACTACCGCGACCGTGCTAGCGCAGGCGATTGTCAACGAAGGTCTCAAGAATCTTGCCGCCGGTGCTAACCCTATGCAGCTCAAACAGGGTATCGATAAAGGGACCGAGGCCGTTGTCGAATATATTCGCTCCATAGCTATTCCTGTTGAGGAGAAGAAAGAGATCGCGCAGATCGCCGCTATCTCCGCTGCTGATGACACTATTGGTCAGCTCATTGCCGAAGTGATGGATCGCGTTGGCAAAGACGGCGTCATCACCGTTGAAGAGTCTCGGGGTATCAATTTTGAGACCGAGTACGTCGAGGGGATGCAGATCGACAAGGGCTACATCTCCGCCTACTTTGTCACCAATGCCGAGAAGATGGAAGCTTCCATCGACGACCCCTATATTCTCATCACCGATAAGAAGATCAGCGCAGTACAGGACATCCTGCCCTTACTTGAGAAGCTGACCCAGCAGGGCCGCCGTGAGATTGTGCTTATCGCTGAGGATGTCGATGGCGAGGCTCTGGCGACATTAGTCGTTAACAAACTGCGTGGTATCCTCAACGTCCTGGCGGTCAAGGCTCCCGGTTTTGGCGACCGTCGCAAAGAGATGCTGCGCGACATCGCCGTTCTAACCGGTGGCCAGGTGATCAGCGAGGAGATGGGACGCCGCCTCGATAGCGCGACACTGGCCGATCTTGGGCAGGCTCGCCGCGTCGTATCTCACAAAGATGACACGACCGTCGTCGAAGGCAAAGGCTCGTCCTCAGAAATCCAGGCACGTATTCGCCAGATCAAGACGCAGATTGAAGAGACGACTAGCGACTACGACCGTGAGAAGTTGCAAGAGCGCCAGGCGAAGCTCTCCGGCGGTGTGGCCCTTATCAAGGTTGGCGCTGGCTCCGAGGTTGAGCTGAAGTATCGCAAGACCCGCGTGGAGGATGCAGTCTCCGCTACCCGCGCAGGCGTTGAAGAGGGCATGGTTCCTGGCGGTGGTGTAGCCCTGTTGAATGCTATTGAGGCCCTGGATTCCTCGAAGCTCACGGGCGACGCCGCAACTGGTGTCAGTATCCTACGTCGTGCGCTCGAAGAGCCGCTGCGCCAGCTTGCCATCAATGGTGGTAAGGATGGTTCGGTGGTGGTCGAGGGTGTGCGCCGTGCTCAGAAAGAGCACCAGAGCGATAAGTACGGCTTCAACGTGCTCACTGACCGCTATGAGGACATGGTCGAATCTGGGATCATTGACCCTGCTAAGGTAACGCGCTCGGCTTTACAGAATGCCACCAGCATCGCTGCTATGATCCTGACCACCGAGGCCCTGATCACCGATCTGCCTGAGAAGGAAAAGGCTGGTCCTCCCCCCATGCCTGAGTACTAGGCTTCCTTGAAATAGATACTGCCCAACTCGGGTAGAAAGAAGCGTCCCTCTTACTTCGTTGAAAGAGGGACGCTTCTTTCTACCCGATTCCTTAGGCTGCAATTCTCATCTTGCTGACCCTACGACAGGAACTTGAACGAATTAAACATCGGCTGAAAATACTTCTGAGCAGCCTCCTTATAGAACATATCAGGGCTATACAGGAACATCACGAAGTATCTATTGTTATGCTTTACCGCCAGTGTTGCAAAGTCGTATTGGACATTGTTTGGGCCTGTGAATTTTGCATCCTGCTCATCCCATTGCACTCCACCAATGGTGGGCTGTGAGCTGGTTGTGGGTTGCAAGTTGGTCACACCCTGGAATTGACCGAATGCGGTCATGCTGGCCTGATTGGCAGACGTGGGGCTTGCAATACTGGCAGAGTTGCTTACCGAGAAGCGCTGGATGCGAACTTCCATGCCAAGCTGTTGCTGAGGTCTCACACTAAACTCAACGTTACTGTTCTGAGTCTGGGTAGGGCCTGTTTTTTGCCAGTCCGATGGATATTTCAATGAAATTCCAAGATCACTGCTGGTCAAGGTTTGAAACGCCGTCGGCGTGGGAAGTTGATTTCCCTGTGCCGTAGGTGTTAAAGGAGAGGACGTTGATGATGGTCCTGGCGTCGGCAATTGCACAGGCGCTTGAGCGGGCTGAGACCCAAAGGACAACTGCTGGCCGTTGGCATATAATATGCCTAATGTCAGGCCACCTCCAATGAGAATACTCAAAACAAACAAACCGATGATGGCTGGAATGCCGAGTCTTGATTTTTTAGGTGCGACTTCCCTGTCAGCAACAGTTGCACTTGCTTCCTGCTGTACGATTTGAGCTGGTCGCAATTCCGATCCAGCGCTATATGGGAGATTCTGTGGCACATTTGTCGGCCACGCAGGCACTCCCGCTGGTAAGTAAGAAAACGAAGCCGGGTGGATAGTCGATCCACATTTAACACAGAATATGGCTGAATCCGGCAATTCAGTATTGCATCGAGGGCAATTCATTAGCTCTCCCGTCTTATCTATCATTCTATCTGTTCTGACCTCTTAATTAAGCGAAAAAAGTCTACAACTCCACTACGTTTCTGGGTTACAATAGCGATACCTTTCAAAGATAACAGGCTCGCAACTGCTACAGATAAATCTTCTTCGTCTAAAAACACGCATTCAATACGATGCTCTTAATACTATCACCATCTGATTGAACTATAAAGAAGGCAATAAGAAATGTCAACCTCTACGGCGGTGTGAAAATCAATTGCTCTCTTATCTCGCCGCCTGCAGGTAGCGAGACAATGACGAGTGGAAAAGTAGTGATCCGTGCTTAAGAAGCATGTGTCAAAGAGACAAACTCACTATATTTATGATCTTATGTTACCCGTAAACCTCTGGATTCACAATATTTGGTGGGCGCTCTCCGTGAAAGTGAGCAACAATATTGTCACTTGCCATTGTTGCCATAAGTGTACGCGTTTTCAGCGAGGCACTGGCGATATGAGGCAAGATCACCACATTTTCCATCGTCATCAGCTCCGGCTCGACGGCTGGTTCATTCTCAAAAACATCCAACCCTGCGCCTGCGATAGTGCCGGACTGTAACGCTTTGACAAGTGCCCTCTCATCCACAATTGGCCCGCGCGCTGTATTAATCAGGATAGTGCTCGGCTTCATCAGGCTCAATTCACGCGCGCTAATCAGGTGATGTGTGGAAGGCATATAAGGAGTATGAACACTGATAAAATCAGCCTGCCTGAGTACATCGTCCATTGGCATATACGTTATATGGTAAGCAGCTTCCTCTTCAAGTGACATACGGTACACATCATAATAAATCACCTGCATTTCGAAACCGCTGGCTCGCTTTGCCATAATCTTGCCTATGCGCCCTGCGCCGATCAATCCAAGTGTGGAATAGTGCACCTCAGCACCACAGAAAAGCAATGGTCCCCATCCTTTAAACTTGCCTGCCCGCAAATATCGCTCAGCTTCAGGAATACGGCGAGCAGTAGCCATTAAGAGGGCAAATGCCAGGTCAGCAGTCGTATCAGAGAGAACTCCTGGTGTATTGCTTACTGCTATGCCCAGGCGCGTTGCTACATCGACGTCAATATTGTTGTAGCCCACGGCCATATTCGCAATCATCTTTAAACGAGGCGTGCCAGCAGTGCAGGCTTCTAAGAAACGCGCGTCAATGTTATCGGTGAGAAGGCTATAAATATAGTCATGCCCGGGGCCACGCTGCAGGAGTTCGTCGTAGGGCCAGATAACTCCCTCTTCCATATTGGCCTCGACATCCCCAATCGCCTTAAGCAGCGGATAAGCAGGCTCAGGCACTTTCTGCGTAACAAGAATCTTCGGACGCTCAGTCATTTTGTCCTCCTAAAGAAATAGTGCTCTGATTGTACCATCTTTTAAAAGTGGGCTGTTAATCTCGATGCAAGAACCTGGCGGGGACAAGCCCCGCCACTACATTTAATATGAATCTCCTCTGCGAGAAATGTAGTGGCGGGGCTTGTCCCCGCCAGGAAATTTTAAGCCAGGTTCTATGGCTGTACAATTGTAGTTTGCTTTTCCACTACACTTGAAGGTGTGGGAGCTACAAAATGGAAACGTTTCACGAAACGCCGTCGCAGCAGCATTGCCAGTGCAGGCCATCCATCCTTCCAGGGTGAGAGTTTTTTCGCTTTGCGTGGTGAGTAGCTAATGGGTACTTCGAGAATTTTAAACCCCGCTTGCATAACACATGCTGTTATCTCTGGCTCGATCTCGAAACGTCGCCCTTCCATTGGCAATGCTCGCGCCAGTGGACCGGGTATCATTTTATAACATGTCTCCATGTCATGGATATGGCAACCATATAAAATATTCGTCACTGTTGTAAGGAAACGGTTGCCCCAGCGTGTCGTAAATTTCTGAGGAGAAAGGTCGCGGCATCCATAAATGGCGACTTTAGCATCTCCAGCTTCTTTCCATTTGCGTACCAACGCCGGAAGGTCCTGCGGATCGTACTCCATATCGGCATCTTGCACAGTAACCATATCGCCGCTAACCAGGCCAAAACCGGTGCGAAGTCCCGCGCCCTTTCCCTGGTTAAAATCATGGCGTATATAACGGTATGCGTTGAATGGCTCTTTCTTGCGTAGTTCCTGCAAAATCTCCCAGGTTCGATCTGTTGATGCATCATCCACAACCACAACCTCAAGATCAAGATGCACCTCCGAAAGTGACTCAAGAACCTGGGCTACCGTCTCTTCTTCGTTATATACCGGGACAATCACTGAAATTCGCATGCGCTAAATACCTCGCTTCCCTGGGAAGGTGGAATGCAAATGAATATAGGACAATATTCTTTTCGGAAATTTACAATCAATCCTGCTATTTACACGAACGAATGTGAGCTAAAATAGCAACAAGCTATTACTTCCAGACCTGAATAGTACCATCGGTCAGTGCTACAATCAGTTGTTTGTCTGCAAAGTGTAACGCGCTAATCTGCCAGGGATGGTACAATTTTTGCACTATCTGGCCCTGACTAACCGACCAGAGGTCAATCACTCCTTCGTTCACTTCGCTATCCTCGCGAGCTACGGCTGCCCACTGGGCATCAGGTGAAATGGCTAATCTTGAACTCGCTCCCATTGACCCACTGTTCACTTCACTAAACGTTCCGGTGAGTGTGTTGTGAAAGCGTATCATCTTTCCTGCATAAACAAACGCGAGGTGCTGGGTATCTGGAGTAAATGCGTAGGGTGCTGCGCAATCAGCGCATAATCCGGCCAGCACCGAGGTACTGATTTGGGATTGAGTTCTTCCGCCGAACCGTTTTCGAGCAGGCGCAAATAAATCCCAGCGTCGCATGATGACCAATTCATGTTGTTCGCCTGGCACATGAGCGCAGGAAAGAGTCAGTAGCGTTCGCGCATCCTGGGCTAGGGCTCGCAGTCGTATCGCCCAAAATTGGCGCTTCTCAATCTCATCTTCCGCGCACACGAGTGCTGGGTTCAGGGCATCAACGGGTGTACCTATCACATGTTGCACAATATCTGTCCCACGCACACCAAGCGACCGTGGAGCGCGAAGATCTTCCCTTAATAAGGGTAAGGCCATCCATACTTCCCGCGCCTCGTCTGATGTATCCCTCAGCACGACATCCAACGAATAATGTGCAGTGATCGACCGTTGAGCAAGTGAGTGACTCCAGAGTAGCGAGCCACTCGAGGTATCCCATACATGTAGCCCTAATCGGCCCCAACCTGCCAGTAGACTGCCGTTTGCTGAGAAGCGAAGCTCTCGCAGCGACTCAATTGTGAGTGCAGCATCTGAAGCAAAACTGGTGGGTGTGTGGGAGCTTTCGGCCTGCCAGAGTAAGCCCTTGCCATCGAGAGAAGCGGCAGCAATACAGACACCGCTCTCAGTCTCTACACTACTTAATGCGGATACGACCCCGATTTTGGTACGCAATACTGGCCCTGTACGAAACGGTCCTTTTGTACTAAAAATACTGAGGCCCGAAAATTCGATCTCATCTGATAGGTTAAATTTTCGCTCTATGGGACGGGGGCGTACCAGCCCACCTTTACGTAAGTCAATCACACCGCCAATAATCGTATCATAGTTCAGGCGTTTCTCAGGATCGCTCAATACATCATAGGCACGGTTGATACGCTTCATCTGTACCGCGCCCTCTGATCCCGCCAGATCAGGATGATAGCGCCGTGCCAGTTGCCTGTAAGCTCGCTTTATTGTATCGTCGTCTGCATCTATTGGTACGCCTAAAATCGTATAGTAGTTATCAGGTGCATCCATAGCCTGAATAGTATCACATCAGAATTTACAACGAAACGATTCGTGTCTTCTCGCGCTTTATTCCCAGCGTCAGCCGTCGCACTCCCCACATATACCACGTTGCAAACGTCCTGTAAGGGCGCCACACTTCACCTCTTTCACGCATCTCTTTGGGAGTTGGTCTCACTTCTAGAGAGTAAGCCTCGCGTACGCCTTCCACAAACCCCAGGTCATCTACAGGCAGCACATCGGGTCGACCCAATGAAAATATCAGCATCATCTCCGCTGTCCATCGGCCAATCCCTTTTACCTTTACCAGCTCTGTGATGACCGTCTCGTCATCAAGTTCGCTCAATCGCTCGAGGTCGAGTTCCCCGTTGATAACACGCTCCGTCAGATCACGTATGTAACGCATTTTCTGCGGTGAAAGTCCAACCGCCCGAAGTGTATCTTCTTCGAGCGACGAAAGTGCCTCCGGTGAGATCATGCCATTAGCTTCTGCATGCAGAACTGAGCGTAGCCGCGTCATAATCGCATCAGCAGCCTTAACCGAAATCTGTTGTGAGATGATTGCATCAACAAGCGTCTCGAAAAGTTGCGGATTAGGGATTAAAGTACATGGTCCAACGCGCTCAATGGCGGTAGCCATGATGGGATCAATATCGCTCAAGTAGGCTGTAGCGCTACTAATAACTTCATTCCAGTGTGTAAGAATGTTCATAAATAGCCTTTTTATTCATATGATGAGAAAGCTGCAGAGTATTGCCATTATATAATATCTGGGCTGCAAAAAACACTTCATGAGATGAAGATCATGATTTCCCTATCCAACTTCAACATCGACATATCTGAATTGGATAAGACCGATAATCAATAGCGCAATCGTCACCCCAATCATGCCCAGGAAGTTGGTCCAATTCATGCCGAAGAAAATCGGGTTGCCATACAGGTGGAAAATGGAGAGCGACATGAACCAACCAGGAAATTGGATATTCCCTTCGAGCGATTCTTGCAGGTAGGACAGGACGAGATACGCGGTCGAGATACCCAGCACGACGCCATAGCGCAAGCGTCCGGACAGGGCATAGACCAGGCCCACGGTAATCAACGCTGGAGGGAGCATGCTGAAGCTAGCGGCGAGCAGTCTGCCCTGGTCGACGTTCAGGTTGATGATTTGTGCCCCGATGGTGAGAGCGAGCCAGGTCAGGACTGGAGCCAGCAGAACCACGAGGACGTTCGCGCCGAAGCGTTCCAGCAGGATCCTTGGCCGCGATTGCGGGGTGCTGAAAATCAGTTCCAGCCGCCCGTTTTCCAGGTCCGAGGGCCACTTCAAGGCCAGGGTCAGCGCAAGGATCACAACCACTGCAGGCACGAACGCGAAGACGAGGGTACCCAGCAACGCGGCGTTTGTACTGGTAGGGGTATCGAATAAGTATTGTTGTAGCCAGGGGGTCTGCTGTACTGCCTGATTGAATGCCTTCTGGAAGCCGGGAGTCACAAACAGCAAAGCAGCACAAAAGGCTACAATGCCGAGTAGCCACCAGAAGGAACCCCACCCCTCTGCGAAGAGTGTGTGCAAGCTGACGGCACGCGTGGAGACTTCTCGCTCGGCCCGGCTCAGGCTGCGCAGCGCCTGCTGTGAGCCGCTTGCCGCCTCGCGCTGCGACTCTATCGCCGACCGTCCAATATCGCGCCTGGCGAACAGGATCACACTTCCCACCAGGCACAGCATGGCGAGACCCAGCGGGACCAGCGCCGCCAGAGGCTGGTCAGGGAAACCGGCAAGCAGTGGCCGGTTGAGGTTGTAATAATAGACTGGCGAGAGATACTGAACCCAGGCGCCGTTCAGTTCCCGTCCGGCCATATTCAGGAGCACGAACAGGATCAGCAGGCCGCTTGTCCAGCCTGCTGCCGCGCGGCGGCCGGTAGTCAATTGAGAGAGCAACAGCGCCACCATGCCAAAGAAGAAGGCCAGCAGGCTCAGATTCAGCCCTGCCATCAGCGCTCTGACAACATCGACGTGCCCACCGCCAAGAGCAGCTTCGCCGGCCACGACTCCCACCGCGTACAACACCGCGATCACGAGCAGCGCGAGCAAGAGCGCACCCACCTTCTCCAGCAGCAGGCGCGTGCGTGACTGTGACGTGGCGAGCAGCACATCCATGGTGCCACGTTCCTCTTCCCCTCGCACCAGGCGGGCACCGGCCAGGATGGGCCAGATGCTGAGTAAAAGTGGCCAGGCAGTTTCCATGTAGCGAAAGGTGATATACCCCTCGGGGGTATTCATTGCATAGGGATCGCCGAGAAAGCTGACGATGCGCACGAAGCTGATATAGGCCGTAACCACCGCAGGTGTGGCCGTGCCTACAACGGCGGCCATGAATACAGCCAGTCCGATGCCCCAGGCCAGCATCGGTACCCGGTAATCTCTAAGTGATTTACTCAAAATGCTGCGAAACATCAGACACCTCCTATCCGGCGAGTCTAGCCGGTGACTGCTCAGGCTCGTAGAAGCGCAAGAAAACTTCTTCCAACGTTGGCTCGTGCGTAGCAATATTCGTGGCGCCGTGCTGTCCCGCGATGCGAATGATCTCCGTCAATTCACCCTGGACGTTCAATTGCAGGGAGTGTTCATCCGCGCCTTGAGCCACTTTTGCCACATCGGCAACATTTTTGAACCATTCCACGGAGGCTGGGCCAGCAAAGCTGATCTCTACATCGTGCTGGTGGATGTCTTTGAGCGCCGAGACATGGTCGATTTTGATCAGCCGTCCTTCGCGGATGATCGCGACGCGGTCGCAAGTCTGTTCTATCTCAGGTAGGATGTGTGAGGAGAGGAAGACAGTGCGTCCTCCGGTTTGGACCTCTGCTACCATTTTGTAGAATTCCTGCTGGTTGAGTGGATCGAGGCCACTGGTTGGCTCGTCTAGGATGAGCAGGCGCGGCTGGTGCATGAAGGCTTGCACCAGCCCCAGCTTCTGTTTGTTGCCGTGCGAATATTCACGGAACCGTTTGCTGGGATCCAAGCCCAGGCGCTCTACCAGCGTGCGCAGGTAGTTCTGGTCAACGCCGCCGCGCAGATGCGAGAGATACTCGAGGATCTGCGCTCCGCGCAAGCCGGGATCGAAAGCAAATTCACCAGGCAGGTAGCCGACCAGTTTCTTGACCTCGGTGGACTGTACCCAGCAATCCAGGCCGCCGATCGTGGCGCTGCCACTGTTTGGACGTAGCAGACCCATCAACGTGCGCATGGTGGTGGTTTTGCCTGCACCGTTGGGGCCTAGAAAGCCGAAAACCTCACCCTCCTGAATGTCGAAGGTCACATCGATAATGCCCCGGCTCCTGCCGTAGCTTTTAGTGAGTTGATTGGTCTGAATAATTGCTGACATGCGTTTTTCCCTTTTGCCAGATTTGACTGGCATAAAATCGCATTACGACTTCATTTCAACTTCGTTGTTTATTGATGAGTTAAACCACTCCTTCAGTGTTTGGTCGTCAACGAGAGTCAAGGAACCTGCAGGCACTCCCAGTACGCGCTCAAACGCTTCGGTATAGACGGCGATGGTGCGCTCTACGCGCTGCATATCGTCGCTCTCGGGATCAAACCAGAGAATCAGAGCGCCTATCGTTTCTCCGGCGTCCTGCGCCAGAGACGCAATCACTTCGCCTACCTGATCGGGGTAGGTGGCCGTCATGACGCCTTCCTGGATACCCTGGCGGATAATCTCGGTGAGTAGAGGTGCAATCTCCCGGATCGCGGTTGCGCGCAGTTTCTGGCGCACAATGGCGTTGTCGTCGGTGAACCAGACACGCAACAGCGCGAGAAAAAAGGCTTTCTGTCCGACCTTCCACCTGTTAAGTGTGGCTAAGTAGCGCTGGAATTTGTCGAGGGCAGGCAGCACCGGATCATGCACGATGGGCAGGAGGAGCTGTACCGCCTCTTCTCCCATGCGTTCGACCAGTGCTTCCAGCACCGCCTGCTTCGAGTCGAAGTAGTGATAGAACGCTCCTTTGGAAATCTGGAGGTCATCTAGCATGTCCTGGATTGTCATCTGCTCATAGCCTTTGGTATAGATGAGTCGTTGGGCTACATCGAGAATGGCATTACGTTTCCCCGCGTATTCTTCTTCTTTGATGATGCGTGCCATGGTCGCTCCCCTCTTTTTAAACCGACCGTCGGTTTATTTCTACTAAGAAATATACCAGAGATAGCGTTTTGTTGTCAACGGGAAACAGGGTCGGTTAACAGTCCAGAAAACAAATGTGATGCTATTGTGATAGTATCTGCCTCTGATTTACACCACAGGCAGATCCCGCTTGTTGAACACCACCAATCCAACGATACCCAAAACCAGGCCCGCACCTACCAGCACCCATGGATACCACCACGTCAGTTGATGATTAATAAGTGTATCTATAGCTGGCGCGTAGTAAAACGGCCCAATCTTGAGCAGCCAGCTTATTTTGTCTGTGAGTTGGCCAATCGTGTTGACCAGGTAGGCCAGGGCAATGATGCTTACAGCAGCTCCACCGGCAGCACGGCTGGCATTCATAAATGATCCAAACAACATACCCAACCCTGCTGCAAAGAACATGAAAGCCCATTGCACGAGTTGTGTAATCCACAGCCATTGCCAGTTAATATCGGCATTGTTAACGATGAACGTATCGATCCAGACCGCGAACACTATCAACAGGCCGATGATAGCGCCGCAGATTATTGCGCTTAGCCAGCTTTCCAGGTAGTAGCGTGTGCGACTGATTGGCCGGGACAAAGCCAGGTCAATCGTTCCATTCTCAATCGTCAGAGGCAGTGCAGAGCCGCCAATCCAGGCCAGGATGCCACCGAATAGCAAACCATAGAAGGAGCTGTAAAGTTCAAGTCCCAGGAATGCTGTAAACCCTGAAAAGTGTGCAATATGTCCCCCTACGATACCTGATATAAGACCGGAGGATAGGTATGTCCCCAGGTTGGCTTGGGATATAGACGGGTAGAGAGGCGCTAGCAGTAGGGCAAACAATACACCATAGAAACAGCCCAAAGATAGCGGCGTTCTCGCATTAATGATCGACCGCACCGTAAGGGTCAATCCCCTGGCACGCTTCTTTGGCACTGGGATGCTTTTTGAAATCGAAGTTGTAGCCATCTTGATATCTCCTTCTCCTCTCGACTTGCCTGATTTTTGTACAGCAAAAATAGACGCGCAGCGTCGTTGGCAAGGCGGGTAGGTGCCATGTATACTACTCACTGTTTCGTCGTGGTTGCCTTTTCCGGCTCTTCGTAAAACTTCAAGAACACTTCCTCAAGTGGCGCCTCTTCAGCTTGCAGGCGCACAACTTCGTGAGGGCTGAGTGCTTTAATAAGTGGGTCCATGCTACCACTAACATCAAAGTGGTAGGATCTATTGACCTTGCTTACCATACTCACACCAGGGATACGAGCCAATTCCTCCTGGGGCACTACATCACCAAACTCTACTATCACCCGTTGACCCGCCTTCTCACGCAACGCTTCCACCTCTTCGACGGTCACGATCTCACCTTGACGAATGACCGCCACGCGGTGACAGACTTTCTCCACATCGCTCATGATATGTGAACTCATGAAGACAGTCTTCCCTCGGGCCTGCTCTTCCAGCAGAAATTCGTGGAATGTCTTTTGCAGCAATGGATCCAGGCCAGATGTTGGCTCGTCCAGGATCAGGATATCAGGATCGCACATGAATGAAAGTACGATGCCGATCTTCTGCCGCATGCCCTTGGAATAACCTTTCATAGGCCGCTTCACTTCAACATCAAAGCGAGCTATCAGATCGTTCAGCAGCACCGGTTCGCGACCTTGCAAGCGTGAGAAGTAGTTGATTACCTGCTTACCTGTCATCTGACCAGGCAAACGCACATCCCCCGGCAGGTATCCAATATACTGGTGCAAAGCTAGTTTGTCTCGCTGCGCGTCCAACCCTTGAATACGAATCGTTCCTGCAGAAGGGCGGATGACATCTAACATGCAGCGTATCGTCGTGGTCTTCCCAGCGCCATTCGGTCCCAGGAAACCAAAGATTTCACCACGCTCTACACTCATCGAAATGCCTCGTACCGCTCGTATTTTGCCATACGATTTCTCTAGTTTCTCAATCACGATTACTGGCTCTTGAATGGTCATGATTCCAACTCCTTTTGCATGTCTTTTATTGCTTCTACTTCCTGATCGAGATACTGGTTGAGAGCATTCGATGCTTTTTGTAGAGTCCCGGCATCTGTAGTATTGCCTGTAGCAGAATTACGCGGTTCGAGCGCACGTTGCATCGTATCAGCCAGCAGCTCTACCATTTCTTCATCAGAAACTTTGAACTCTTCGGGCATCCAGGGATCAACAAGCAAAAATCCTATCCAGACTGCACTGAGTATATATGTTTGCTCGCGTATACCAATGTCAGTACTCACCATGCCATGACTACGCAAGAATTCAAGAAAAATCTGGTAATTCTCTATGCGTTGTGGATAGGTTGCGCTACGATACTCCCTGTTTGCATATTCTCCTAATAACTCGGTATCATTCAGGAACAGTGCTTTCATCAAAGCATTATTCATTAAGGCGAGTGTAGTCTGTTTGACGAAACCGCGTAATGTTGAGCCCTCGGGATCACTCGCAATGCGCCGCTTCATATCTTCTGCAAGCTTCAAGTCCTCTCGTATGATCAAAGCCATAAACAGGTCTTCTCTCGTCTTCCAGTGCAGGTAAATCGTGCCTTTCGCTACTCTCGCCTGTCTTGCAATATCATCGATCGTTGTTTTCCTATAGCCCCAACGCAGGATCAATTCGGCAGCAGCATCCAGAATACGATCTGCACGTTCTTGCCGCCTGGATCGGTCCTCCTGGGTAGCGCTAACTACAGTACGTTTACTTGCCAAACTCACCTTTCCTCTCATCTTATGACTATATGACTATATAATCTAATTTAGTCAAAATATTGTCTGGGCATAAGTGTAGCGCAGAAATCCCAAAAAATCAAGGGGTTTTCAAGCTGACATCCACTCATCATAAGTGGGAGTGCAGAGGGCAACGCCCTATAAGCGCGGACTTAAGCCGTCACGCGCCTTTTGATATAAACTCTCAGCAGTCACCATCTTTCCTCTATTCAAACCAATTGGAGGCTGCAACATGAAGGTAGCAACCAGTAAACTTGGCCAGAGTGACCTTGAAATTACCCGAGTTGGTATCGGCACAGCTCCTATTGGCTCAACGCCCGACTGGCGCATCTACTGGGGACCCCAGGATGAAAGCGAAGCCATACGTACCATTGAAACGGCTCTTGATCTCGGTATCAACTGGGCTGATACTGCCCCCTTTTATGGCTGGGGAAAGGCCGAACGGATCGTAGGGAAAGCTCTACGTGGCAAGCGTGACAGGGTCTACATTTTTACCAAGTGCGGCACACTGCGAAATGAGCAGGGTATTGAAAGGGAAGATCTCTCACCAGCAAATATCCGGCGCGAAGTTGAAACCAGCCTGCGCAACTTGCAAACCGACTACATCGATCTCTATCAATTCCACGACCCTGACCCCAACACACCTATCGAAGAATCCTGGGCCGCCATGCAAACCCTCATTCAAGAAGGCAAAGTACGCTATGGCGGCTTATCCAATCACACAATCGAACTGATGCAACGGGCCATGACGGTGGCCCCAATCACCTCGAATCAGCACCAGTACAACCTGCTCAATCGCGACATCGAACGCGACGTCTTGCCATTCTCCCTGCAACACGATATTGGCGTGCTGTGCTGGTCCCCCCTGGCCAGCGGCTTTTTAGCGGATGGCTTCGACCTGGAGAGCCTTGATCCCCATGATTTTCGCAGAGGACGTCCTTATGCACAGGACCCAACCTATTCCAGGCTCAAAGAGCTACGTCATGTACTCCAATCTATCGCCCAGGACCACCACAAAACGATGGCCGAACTCGCGATTGCCTGGGTTCTAAGACAGCCGGCAGTCACTGCAGCCATCAACGGCATCCGCAGTCCGCAGGAGGCGCTGGCTATGCCTGGTGCTCTCAATTGGCAACTCACAGATCAGGAGCTACAAACCATCGAGGAAGCTCTCTCGACCTGGAACCAGGCCGGACAGTGACACCGTATGCCCCCCCTGTCATGCTGAGCCTTGTCCTGAGCGAAGCGAAGGGAGCAGCGAAGCATCTCGGTGCCCGGCGCAACAGACCTTTCGCGCGTTTACACTGAATGGAACGAATGGGCTCAGGGTGATAAGCGGGGAACCCTCTCGCCTTGCCAGAGCGCGGCAGGAAGGGTAGCACGAAGAAAGGAATATCGCGATCTCTCTTTTCATGCTGCTAAAGGATTTTCATGCTGCTAAAGGAATAGTAAGCGATCCGCGCGTATAGAGGACGATGCCATCACGCACCACATTAGCGATGAAGATGGGATCCCATTCTTGCAACGTGCGCGAAGCGAAAAGAACCAGATTTCTTACCACGATGTAAAAAAAGAAGGCAGAGCCTGGTGGATATTATGGGTGAGTTGAACCTTGAGTCGCTCAGCATAGACTCATATACCTATAGTCATAGAATATGGCAAAATCACCTGGTTCGACTACCCTCGTTTCCTGTGCAGCTTTTTGAAGCTTGAAATCATAGGTATACAGCAGCATACGCAACACGTCGCGTTTCTGATCTTGTGAGAGCCAGGATAACGCCAGCATATCAACTAACTTCTGGCGCTGAGCCTGGTATGCAAAATACGCTTGACCCAACGCGACAACCGGCTTATGTGGATTC
>WNGD01001538.1_pt1 | contig 24895 bp, 26 predicted proteins | sample 5400671 | NCBI WGS metagenome assembly WNGD01 (sample SAMN13153369, study PRJNA577476) | soil metagenome | isolation source: 40 cm soil or saprolite under grassland replicate 2 | place: USA:California | collected 2016-06-15
AACTGATCATCGCTCTTGCCCATCTCCTGACTGAGACTGCCGCAAGGACACCCATAGACCGCGATCTGTTCAGCACCTGCCCGCCCAGCTCGTATAAAGGAAAGAAGTCGATGGCGAGGATCAGGGTCTTGCTCCCAGGCGGCAAAGTTCTCCTGGTTCTCACGAAGGCGTGCCTCAATGACGGCTTCGATCAGCAATTCTTTTGTCCGAAAGTGGTAGTAGATATTGCCAAGGGGAACCTCTGCTTCCTGGGCGATATCAGCCAGCGTTGTGCGGTGGACGCCTTGTTGATAGAAAAGAGTCTCGGCAGCTTCCGTCAAGCGAGCTCTTTTTTCTCCCTTCTTGAATTCCTCCGCTGTATGCATAGTACCCTCGCTTAGAATTAAGTTGGTTAACTAACTTACAATAGAGTAACATAAACATGCTCGATTGTCAAGGAGTCCATTCCATGATCTTACACAGCTTTGGAATGTTATGACGCCATTCTCTGTTGTAATGAAAGAGAAGAATATATTTATGTCTTTTCTAGACAGAAGATGTGATGCATGAGGTAAGCTATGCCGAAGATAGAGTTTTTCTACTACGCCGATTGTCCCAGCCACGAACGCGCCCTTGAACTGTTGCGCGCGGGGATGGCTGAGGAGCATGTCGATGCGCCGATCGAGATCATCGAGGTCAAGAGCGACGACGAGGCGCGCCGCTTCAACTTTTTTGGTTCGCCAACTATTCGCGTGAACGGCGTCGATATCGCGCCTTTGCCCGACGATCTTCCCGAGCCGGGCCTTACCTGTCGCGCATACCGGCGTGCCGATGGGCGTATCTCGCCGCTGCCACCGCGCGAACTGATTGCAGCGGCTCTACTTCCTTTCAGTGAGAAGCTAGAAGCGATAGCATCGTCTCCCACTGAATAAGGAGCTTTCAGAAGGTTGTAGCCGTATAGCCACCTGATCGTGGTGGCTCGTATTTTTACTACTAAAGAGGAGTATATTTATGGCAAATCTGCGGAGTGGCGATCGCCTGATCGATTTCACGTTGCCCGCGACCGATGGCAATACCTACAACGCCAGCCAGGTCCTGAGCAGGGCGAAAGCCTTAATAGTTACGTTCACTTGCAATCATTGTCCCTACGCACGGGCCTGGGAGGACAGGCTCAACCAGATCGTGCACGACTACGATGCGCGGGGTGTGCACATGCTGGCGATCAACTCGAACGATGTCGTGCGCTACCCGGCAGACAATATGGAGAATATGGCCAGGCGCGCCTTAGAGAAGCACTTTGTCTTCCCTTATCTTTTCGACGAAAGTCAGAACGTCGCCCGCGCGTACGGTGCCGAGCGCACGCCGGAGCTGTTCATCTTTGACGCCGATGGCAGGCTGCGCTACCACGGTGCACCCGACGATAACTACGAAGATGAGCAAGCCGTCAGGCAGCACTATGCCCGTGCGGCCCTCGATGCTATCGTTGCGGATAAGGAAGTTGCTACCTCCGAAACAAAACCCGTCGGCTGCACTATTAAGTGGAAGGCATAGTGCGCCGAGAGATATACGTAGGGATTAGACACTTCGACGGAAGATGTACTTACGGGTATGGAACAGGTTTCCTTTCTTTCGACCAACGAAAAATCGGAACACGAGAAATTGTGCTCCGATTTTTCGTGCTTTCTTGATGTCCTGCGACGTAATAGTAATAAAGCTGCCTGGCTTGCTGAAAACATTCCTGCACCCGGAAAATGCCCAACATATCCCAAGCAGCTTTTTTGTGCTGCGCGAACGCACCTTCCCAATGCAACTTTTTTAGCGTACAATCAATGTGTGTAAACGATTCCCTATCAACGCGTTTTGGAACTATAGCGCTATAATGGTCGGGTACACGCTCAGTGTGAGAGCGCAACGTGTTTAGCAACGACGAAGGAGCGCAAAGATGCAAGCACTGCTTGGTATTGATCTGGGGACGACCGGTGTGAAGGCCGCCTTGTTCGCGGCAGACGATGGACGCGTCCTGGCCGATGCCTTTTTCGAATATCCGCTATATCATCCTCATCCGGGCTGGGCCGAACAGAATCCTGCCGAGTGGTGGCAGGCGACGGTCTCCGCGATTTGTGCCTGCCTGAATGCTGCTAAACAGCACGATGTGCAGCCTGCCGATGTGCGCGGCGTCGGACTCTCCGGCCAGATGCATGGCGTGGTGCTACTGGACGAGCGACAGAACGTGCTGCGTCCCTGCATTATCTGGGCGGACCAGCGCAGCGAGGCGCAGTGCCGCTGGATGACGGAGCGCGTCGGCGCGGAGAAGCTAATCGAGTATGTGAGCAATCCGGCGCTCACCGGCTTCTCAACTCCCAAACTGCTGTGGATTCGCGACAACGAGCCGGAGATATTTGCCAGGGCGCGCACGATGCTGCTGCCCAAAGACTATATTCGCTACCTGCTCACGGGCGTTATGGCGATGGAGATCTCGGACGCCGCCGGTACCTGCCTGCTAGATGTAAAGCGTGGTGCCTGGTCGCAGGAGGTCATACAGGCGCTCGAACTTGATCCGGCGCTCCTGCCTCCAGTTGTGCCTGCTGATGCTATGAGCGGAAAGATTACCTTGGAGGTTGCGGCCCAGACCGGTCTGGCGGTAGATACGCCCGTTGCTGGTGGTGGCGCGGATAACGCGTGCGGCGCGGTTGGCAATGGTATCGTCGCGCCAGGACTGGCCCTGCTCTCGGTGGGAACGAGTGGCATTGTGCTTGCCTACTCCGATGAGCCGAAGGTCGATACCTCCGGACCGGTCCCCAGGGTACACACCTTCAACCATGCCGTTCCGCATGCCTGGTATCTGATGGGTGTGACGCAGGGTGCTGGCCTCTTGCTGCGCTGGGTGCGCGACAACATCGGCCTGCCGGAGCGCGCCCTGGAACGCTGGACGAGCATGGATGCCTACGAATTCCTTGCTCTAGAGGCCGCAAACGTTGCTCCGGGCAGCGATGGCCTGATCTTCCTGCCTTACCTGCAAGGTGAGCGCACACCCCACCTGGATGCCAATGCGCGTGGTGGCTGGATCGGCCTCACCGCCAGTCGCGATCGCCGCCACCTGGTGCGCTCCGTCCTGGAGGGCGTCGCCTTCAGTCTGAAAGATTGCTTTGCGATTATCAGTGAACAGGGTCTGCGCATCGATCAACTGCGCGCCACGGGCGGCGGTGCCAGGAGCCTCCTATGGCGTCAGATCATCGCCGACGTGCTGGGGACGGAGCTGGTTCTCACCAACGCGAGCGAGGGGCCAGCCTTTGGCGCTGCCCTGATCGCCGGCGTTGCGAGCGGCGTCTATCCCTCGCTTCGGGAGGCGTGTGAGAGAACTGTGCACGTCACGCAGCGTACCGTGCCGAATGGCGAGACCGCTCCCGCCTATGCACGCGCCTACGAGACGTACCGCGCGCTCTATCCCGCGCTGAAACCTGTTATCAGCCGCGCGGAGTAAGCTATCGGGCCTGATCGGGAAGCAAAGTTTGGGAAGAACTGCGTTTCCTGATCAGGCCTGGATGGATAAAAAGCTTGCAATACGACGGGGAGTATAGTATAAATTGCATGATATACATCTAGAGAGAGGTCAGGATACATTATGAAAAAGCGAAAAGGGGCGTCACTCCCCAAAGCGCTACGGCAGCAATCCACATCGTACTCGGCACCAGCGGTTGTGCGCCGTGCTCGTGAGTTTCCAATTGAAGAATGCTGGATCAGTGCCGATTGGCAAAAGGATACTCCGGGACTGGTACAGATCATCGTGGCTCGTCAACAGCCCGACGGGAATATCTGTTACGGTGTCTACCTTGTGGATAAGCTCTGTCTCGGACTCAAGAATACATTTGCCAGGGCCAATTTTACTCCTGCGCGTTACCAGCACGAAGTCCAGCACATTTTCCAGGAAACAATGCCCCAGCCATGTCGGCCCGATCTGGCATACCAGATGATCTACGAAGCGATCGACTATGCGGCACAGTTTGGCTTCGAGCCGCAAAAGGATTTTGAACTGTCACAATATATGCTGGCACCACGCGGTGAATTCAACGCATCATACAAATTGAAGTTTGGTCAGGATGGGAAGCCCCTGTTCATTTCCGGCCCCCATGATAACGTTACAGAGATCCTCAAGCAATTAGAGAGGACCGCAGGCCCAGGCAATTATGATTATATGATCATGGCACCGCCTGATATGCTCTAATTCTCGATCTTTCTAAGAACGGTCACGTGTTTTCTATCCGTCATTCAGGCTGCAAGGTCGGATTAGCGCCCGGATTGACGACCGTTTTGTAGTAATCGCACAGATCGGTAAGTGGGCATTTTGAGCAGTGTGGATGCTCGTAGACGCAGACGCGCTGTCCGTGTCGTAGCAGACCCTTGTGAAAGTCGTAGATCGCCCGGGCGTTATCCGGCAGCAGCGCCTGCAGGAGCGTATGCGCGTTGTCCGCCGAAACCTTCTTCCCAATCAGACCCAGACGTCCCGAGATGCGATGGACGTGCACATCGACGGGGAGCAGTGGTTGCTGGCAACTGAACAGGAGCACGCAGGCCGTCGTTTTGGGTCCCACGCCCTCGAAGCGGTTCAGCCACGCGGCGCTCTCCTCCACGGGTAGCTCGCACAGAAAATCGAGGTTCAGATCCCCACGTTCCTCCGTAATCTGGCGCATGATTGTCTGCAGGCGTGGGGCCTTGATCTCGGGCCAGTTGACGTTCGCGATCGTCTCCTGCACCTCCCGCGTCGGAGCGTCGCGCACCGCCTCCCAGGAACCGAAGCGCTTGAGCAGATTGGCGTAGGCAGCAGCCGTCTGCTCGTCTCGCGTGCGGTGGGAGAGAATTATATCCACCAGCATGCTCATCGGATCTTTGTTTGAAAAGGCCGCCTCCCCATACTGTTCCGTCAGGCGGCGTGTCACCTCAAGCGCCTTCTGTGAGAGCGCTTCTATATCGTTTGTTGGATATCCATAATCCTCTGGATTCATACTGCGCCGGCGAACTGTCACGAGCTTCCTCCTCTTGCCAGGCTCCTCCTCATACCTCCTTGCATTCAAATGAGTGCGAAGCACTAGCTGCGAAGGCAGCGTTTTTGAATGGAGTCTGGTATCATATGGAGTCGATATAAGTGACACGCAGGGACGTGGGGAAATGATGCAATCTGCTCTATATATCGGCAAAGCGTGGATTTATAGCCAGCGCCTGACGCTTTCCTTGTACGTCTGGTACTGTGCTCCAAACTTGCGCTCCAGGTATGCCTCCTCGCGCTCGATCACCCCGCGATTCATGAGCAGCAGCACAACGGGCAGCAGCAGTAGTGACCAGAGCGTATTGAACAACACGCCGAGACCCGCGTACGTTAACGTGATCGCAAGGTAGATTGGATTGCGCGTGAAGCGGAACGGTCCCGTCGTCACCAGGGTGGTCGTTGGCTGCATGGGATTGACGTTCGTGCCTACCTCTCTCATCTTGAGCAGGGCACTGAGGCCGATTGCCACCGATCCACCAACTATTAGCGCGCCCAATGGCGTCTTTACCTTGCCTGGCACGAGTGGCAGTGGAACGCGCCGGTGCAGGAACAGGCTGAGCACGATCGCGACGGCGTAGATCAATGGTGGTGGCGCGATCACCCCGGGATTGTCTCGCTCTTGCATATTTCTTTCACCTACTTCTTTTTAATAAATAAGAGGAACATTTTCTAGTAGCATTATAGCCCATATAAGGAAACCACTTACGCGCGGAAAGTTGGCGTAGTATTTGCATAGATTTTGCGATCTTTCAAATACTTTCCTGGCGCGTAACCATCAGGGCATCCGCGTCGTGTCTTACAGTGGATATACGGAGAAATTGGGTGTTGGCATAGCGAGCAGATAAAGTGAGGGCAGCCATGAGCACGAAACCGCCACAACAAAATATACCAGATCTGGTCCAGGTGAAATTAGAGGCATTTGATCGCCTGCAACGCGAATTTGAGATCAGCTTTCAGTTCCTTCAAGAAGTCCACGGGCAGAAGCGTTTCCCTGCTTTTCCTGTAGCCGACGTTGTGCGTTACCTGCACGCCCGCTGGGTCTGCGAATGCAAGGGACGGTTGCTGAGCGTGGCGAAGACGGTGAAGGAATATGATGGAGAGCGCTGCCTGGAGCTTCTAAACTTATGGCAACGCGAGGATAGCGCCAGCGTTGTAGAATTCCTTCAACGCAAGCTCGATATGCTCCCCCTGGCCGATATTACGCGCCAGTATCACGAAGCGCGCCACATGCGCAGAGATGATGCCCTGGCCCAGCGTCTCGCCCATGGTCGCATGGTGATGTTGAATCGCGGCGTCAACCTCATGCAGGCGCTCGACGCGATCTTCGGACTGCCCGAAGAGGCGTTGTTTGTAGAGGTGCGCGTCGCCTGTGAGCGCTATAATCACCGTCCCGAACAGATCAAGCTGCAATTGGAAGAGATGAACTCGCGACTCTACTCCTACATCCCCAACCAGCTCCTGGCGCAGCGCAACATGCTGGTGATGAACAAGCTGGGCGTCAACCTGACTACCCATCCCTCCGATCGGCCTGGCAACCGCACATGGCGCGTCGTAGCTCCCATCGAGCCGCTCAGTCCCTATGCAGAACAGGTGGTGAAGGGCTACCTGGAACTGGTCGCACCGATCCACAATAATATCACTGGGAAACAGTTCGTGGATCGTCCCGAACGCAGCGATGAAGGGACGATCTGATCCCCACGCCAGCACGCGTTTTGTGCTATGATAGAGAGTGATCTTATGTCACTCAATGAAGATACAAGGAGCAAAACCATGGAAAACAATAATAAACGCTCATGGCTGCTGGTCGCAGCATGGTTCGGCACGATCGTCCTTATCGGGCTGTTGAAACGCGGCATCGACAAGAAGAGCTAAGTTTGGAGAGATGCGCTTGCGCGCCGACAGCGAGATCTCTCATTCCCTAGCTATCAAGCAAGGGGGTAAATAGAAGCTCCATATAAGGATAGAGCGGAAACGACCGCAATTCCTGCTCTATCGCCGTGACCGATGCGCCTTGCATAGCTATCCAGACGTACGAACGATCAGCGCTGATATAAATCGCTTCGACTATCCCCTTTTCCCGCAGCTCTTTGATGTGCGTCTGCTCCTGGGGGATGAGCGCCATCATCTCTGTACGTTGTTGTTCTGTGAGTTGCTGTAGGTGAAAATGTATCGTGACCATGCATTTCATGATTATCTCCCTTTCCCTTTCTCGCGCTGCTCTATGCTCAAATTCGTTCCTTCCACGTGTTATCGTATGGAATTCATCTATGCTATTATATCTGTGGCGCTGCACAACAGCAAGCGTTTGCAAAGCCTGGTCTGGCTCTTTAGTAGGAAAGAGGATATGAGGGCAGAAATTCCTTTTCAGATCTATTTCAGCTTCTTGAAGTATGCTCATGTGTAATGAGTCATATTCGAGCGAGAGGAGATCGGATCATGAAACGACCAGATTTAAATCTTTTCTGGCTAACAGGTATCATGGTGTTGTTATCCGTGTGTACAGGACCATCTGAACAGCACGCGCAAACGCCGTCTACCCCCGTTGCATTCCCGACCTCTCCAATCACGCGATTGAAGCCGGGAGGTGCTCTTCCATCTACATGTCCTGTAACACCTGTCTACCAGGGGGGACCGTCAGGTCCGTTTATCACCTCTACCCTTCCCTGGTCACAGGCCGAACCAGCCTCTTCAGGCATCATTGCACATCTATTTTTTGCGGGTGTATCGCCTGCGAACGGGACCTATCGCTTTCTCCATACCGGAGGCAGCTACCCTGATGGGACAAACACCAAAATTCTCTGGACTATAGACCATCCCCATATTCTCAATCAGATTCAGATAAATGGAACAAATCTGTCACATTCTGGAGTAACATTCCATCAGACAATCAATCCAGGCGCTACTTCCTGGGCCGTTCCCTCGCCAGAACAGTACCCTTCGATTGTAGTTGTTCCCAGTGCAGGCTGCTGGCGTTTGCAAGTTAGCAGTGGCATGGCGCGCGGAACCATGATCATGTGGGTCGTGGGGAGAAAATAATATAATGCTTTACCTGGAATGTCTATAATGTCTGTGTTCAGGGAACGATGATACGCTATCGTGCGGGTGTCCCTATGATATACTGGGGCAAGTCAACCGATAGGTTTCGTGAGTAAGTTTGAGGAAGGCTGTATAACTGTATGGCTGGTTATATTCTGCTTGAAGGTGGTGCCGAATTTGGCGGGCGTATGGCTGAGCCCGATCGTCGCGCAATCGCTCTGGCGGGCGGTTTCGACGCGCCTATCAGTATCATACCGACCGCCGCAGCGCCCGACGACAATCATCGCCGCGCCGGAAACAATGGCGTCAACTGGTTCCGCAGCCTCGGTGCCACGCATGTCGAGTCCCTGCCTCTGATCGATAAAGCCTCCGCCAACGATGCCGCAATCGTCGCCAGCATCGGTCGCTCGCGGCTCATCTATCTGCTCGGTGGCTTCACCGGCTACCTCGGTGAGACGCTCAAACATAGTGCAAGCTGGCAGGCCATGCTTGCAGCGTACGAAACGGGAGCCGTGATCGCTGGCAGCAGCGCTGGAGCGATGGTTCTCTGCCAGTACTACTACGATCCTGGCAAACGGCAGCTTGTTGAGGGACTCAATCTGCTACCCAACACCTGCGTTCTCCCGCACCACAACACCTTCGGCAAAAACTGGGCTGCCCAACTCTCCCAGCTCTTGCCCCAGGCCGTACTGCTCGGCATCGACGAACGCACAGGTATGCTCGACGATGACGGCAGCAAAACAGGCTGGCACGTCTACGGCCAGGGTGCCGTGACTGTGTATCGCAACGGTCAACCCACGATATACGGAACTGGCGCATCCTTCATCAACGATTTTTCGTGAAATGCTTCGCCTCTTTCCACAAGGGGAGGCGCTCGATATCGGCAGTGGAGAAGGGCGAAACACACCCCTTCTCGCACGGTACGGTTATCACGTCCACACTGTTGACTATTCCAGCGAAGGACTTCACAAATTAGAAAGGTATGCACGCTCAAAAGATCTGAACAACATCAAGTACTCCATTGAAGATGCAAGAACAATTCAGCTCGAACCCAGCTTCTACGATGCCATTATCGCAGTACCGCTACTAGATCATATGAATGAGGAAGAAGGCCGAAAGGTAGCATCATCTCTTCTCAAAGCAGTCAAATCAAGTGGCTTCATATTCATCGAGGTATTTACTAGACAAGATCCAGGAGCGAAGGCCCCAGCGCAAAGCGAGAGAACAGAAACAGTAAGCGAAACAGCATCCTTTGTCAAGCATTATTTTGAAGAAGACGAGCTTGTCTCATGGTTCTCAGAGTTAAAAATACTCCTCTACGAGGAAATCATGAAATACGACGATTCACATGGAGAACCACATTATCATGGGGTTGCGCGACTAATAGGAGTAAAACCTAGGAATATCTACTATAAGCTTAAGAGGTACGAGGAGGCATTGACGGACTACACCCGGGCGATCGAGCTGGACCCCGAGGAGGCCTGGTTCTACAATGATCGGGCCAATGCCTACATAGCCCTTGAGAAGTACGAGGATGATACTAACCAGTTATAATAAAGCCTACGAGCTAGAATCTTAAATTGAATAGCCACAAAAAACTGTGTCAATTCAGGTGTCAATAGAAAGGTCACAAGAGAACAAAGCCGCTCTGATGGCCTATTTATTGTATGCGAGAGTCGATACCTATTTTATCGGACTCGGTATAAGAGCTAGATCCTATAGAAAGTCACTGCGCTAGTTGAAATAAGGTTCAATAGTAGTAAATGCTCTAAGCCAAACACTTACTTTATTATTCAAAACCCCGAACTATCCATTCCACACAAGATATACAAAAGGCCAATCTGCCAGCACACAGCAGCATTATTGCATAACCTTAAGAGCGCAAAACATCCACCAGTTTCAAAAATTCAGAGCGGCCACACAAGCCAATCTATACCAAACATCCAGGCGCAGAAAGCAACCATACGGATATGTTAAAGAACGCTTAACACACATTGAGGAACAACTTAATACTATTCTCATCCTTTTAAAACCACCTTAGCTCATAGCTCCATCCTAAATAGCATATCAGTTATTATGTAATGGTGTGCAGCAAAGCTGAAGCTATAAATAATTTCGTATAAACTACTTTGAGGGTAGTTTCAAGTAATCATCTATATCCGTTATAAACAAAGATAGCAGATCACCTTTTACTAAGTTCTTGTTACCATGACCGACGTCTGATCTTATAGCATAAAGCATTTTTTCAAGAGAGAACATTATCCCTGATGCGTCTTGAGGATTGCTGCCATTTGAAGAGATAGTGGTAAATCTTCTAAAGTTAGAAAATTCTTTCAAAACACTATCAGAACCCCAAACAATCATTTTTTGATTAAACTTACTAAGAAAATCTTCCATTTCTTCCGTAGTTAAAGGCTTCCCCGATTTACTCGAAACCAACAACTTAAACACAAATTCCAAAAACTCTTCATAAGCACTTACTTTTTTCTCTCGATGCGCTTCTTCTATCTGCTTTTGTCTATCAGACCTTTTTGACCATATCAAAGAGAAAACAGATACAAGAATAGTTACAATACCTGCAATAATAGCAGATCCAATTGTGGGGTCAGATTGGGATATAAACTTCCAGAACAATACAAGAACATATCCTCCCAGAACAATGCAAATTATAAGTAAAACAAACCCCAGAGCCGTCTGTTTCCTATCTACCTTCGCAGGCATGTTACTCATAAACATACTCCTATCCAAAATTATCTACTTTATCACGCTTCAGATAAATCAATACACTTTACTTTGCAGACAATTATACAGCAGAACATTCGATCGTAACAGTAGTCTCTAAAAACTTAGCCTAAAATACTTACTATACCTAATGATACTTACCTCGCACAAAAACGGGATAAGGTGTCAATTCAGGTGTCAATGGAAAGACCACGAGAGAACAAAACCACTCTGGTGGCCCTTTTATTGCACACACAAGGGGATACCTATTTTATTGTGCTAATGTATAAGAGCTAAGTCTTTTCTAAGCTACTCCTATCTCCGGCGATAAATGAAGTCTTTCTCAGTTATTTTGCTTACCATCATTCGCAGAAACACCTCAGGAACAGTATTTACAAAATTTTCGATTAACCAAGCGGGCTTATAGTTCAACAATGCTTCAAGGTAATTCGGTCTATACCTAACTAGACTAGAAAGATAAAACATCACCGCATATATTGCCAGAACCTCATTCATCGGTATAGGCGTAGAATGTGCTATATCTAGATAAGGAAGAGCTAAATCAAAATCGCTATTATCATCATAATAGTGAATACCAAAATACGGTTCCAGAGTGCCTATAATATTATCTATATGAGCACCTGAGAAAATAATACCGCCAAATGATAATGGAGTAGTTACTATCTCCTGAAAAAACCTAAAACGAGACAATTCAGGCGCGCCCATACCAAATATAGGAATTAGCCGGTTTCTATTTATCTCCACTTCCTGATAGCTGTTTAAAAAATTTACTTGTAGCCTCAGGAAGTCATCAAGGTCAGTCCTTGCCGGAATACCAATAATCGTCCATGATTGGTTTCTAGTCAAGTCAGTCACTACCGCTGCAAGCGAAGATATTATTTTGCAGTTTCCATAACCAACCAACCCATACTGAGAACTTATATCAGACGGATAGCCTAACAACTTCACAATATTTAAAGTAGAGGTTTTAGCCGTCGATATAGCTATACCTATTTGAGCTTCATAAAACATTGGAAAAATACCATCACACACTCTTACGGACTCAAGCTGAAAATCTGTATTAGTTGTGCTCGATCTGTAACTCAAACCATGAGCAACCGAAAGCTTTGTTCTACCCATTATTCTCTGTGGATCTTTTAGTAAAAGATATGCCTTTCCTAAGTTTAGAAAGCTATAATAATATAACAAGCTATTTGATCGGTAATGGAGAGATTTCGCTGATATGTAGTAAGATTTCGCTTGCCTTACAAAGGCTTGAAAGTACTTAAATACTTCGTGAAGGGACTGAGGTTGTATCCCTTTTGTCTGAATTAAATTTAATCCAACTTCTTCAACTTCGGAGTAGTACTCCAGAGCACTCCACAATTCACTTTCTATATCAAGAATTGTATATTGTAACACTCTTTCTCTACTTACAGGTAGCCTCATCCAACCATCAAAAAAACGAGCAGCCGGCAATGTTGTTTGTAACATATCTAGTTCTGGTAAATAAGATGACAAGTGGCTGTTGCCCACTTCGGGGGCTTAGTCCTCGCTTGCCGGATGAAAAAGCAGCAAGGAGTATGGTTTTCTCTTGCTTATCTAGGAAATCCTGCCCTGTTTTTAAGAGCAGTGAGTCTGCAGAAGGGTCTCAATAGCGGCAATAGCTTGGTCCGTCTCCCTAAAGAGGACGGTGTGGATGCTTAATGTGCTAGCGGCTATCCTTCGATGCATGGCTCAGAAAGCGTGGAGCACTCGTTTCCGCAGCAGTGGAAAGCCAGCCTGCCCATATCCCTGTCGTTTGATGAGTTTGAGCTTGGTGACATGGCCCTCCACTACGCCGTTGTTGATCCACCAGGTAAGCCCGGCCCTCACCGCCTCTTTGTCTTTCTCGACTCCTGCGGCAAAGGACAGCAGTTCAGGGATGCTGCTCTGGTTCACCTGGGCTAGCCAACCATCAAGGCGCTCTCCCAAGCGCTCACGGAGCATTCGGGCGAACTGCTGGACCAGGTCATAAGCCAGATCCACTTCGCAATGGAACTGACGAAGCAGAAGCAGGGTATCTTGTTCTTCAACCGTTAGTTTTTCAGGTCGACGAAGAAAAAGAAAAACCGCTTGTCGTGCAAGAAGAGGAGGACGCGGAAAAAGACTCGGAACTTCTGGATTTTTCCGTCCTTCTGGAAGCAAGTGAACGAGCGGCTTGTACACCGACCGATAGGAGTGGGTAGAGCCACGAGCCACTAGTTCCCGATACAACTGAGCGATATTGTGGCAGCCTGCTTCCCACCGTTCGCGCAGAAAGGGCAGCTAGGGATCAAGATGCGTCCTTCGCGGACGCGGTTGTTGTTCGGGAAACACACCATGTTCCAACCAGCGCGAGACGGTAGCATGGCCTATCCCAATGTGGTTGGCAATGGCCGTCTGCGAGAGGCCCTGTTTGCGTAAGGCGACGACGTGCTGGTATTGGGCAAGACGCTCTTCTCGCTTCGCCTGACTTAGCTCGGCTTCCTTTGGGCTCAATTTCGGTGGCTGTTTCGATTGGCCTTCGAAGAGGGGCGTGGCCCAGGACTTCTCGGCTTGGCCTCTGCGATGAGCGGCCAAATGGCGTGCCAGCAAGCCTTCTAAGGCCTCTCCCAAATTTTTGATCAGATGGAATCTATCAGCACACTGAGTCGCCTGTGGAGCAGAAGCCTTCGCAGCCGCTGCATAATCACCTCCGCGCTCTCGGCTGACCGCCATCAGGTCAGGATATTGGCGCATCCAAGCTGCCGAGGTTTCCGCAGTGCGGTTGGGCAAGAGATCCACGACGTGCCTGGTCTCCAGATTGACCAAGATCGTTCCAAACCGACGCCCACGCAGGAAGGAAAAGTCGTCTATGCCAAGAAAGAGGATCGATTCGGCGGGGAAATCAGGCAGAGCCATGATGCGGCGCAGAATCGTCTGTCGAGTTGTTCGTATTCCCAAACGAGCTGCGAGTCTGGCGCCTCCTTTGCCACAGGTCGCCAAGCCAATAGAAGTGATCTGCCGACCATAGCGAAGCGTCATCCTGGCGAACGGCTCGACAAAGTCTGGGAGCCGTTCGGCAAAGACCTTCCGTGAGCAGAGAGGGTTACGACAGGTAAATTTCCTTACCGTGAGAACCAACTGAACCCGACGACCCGCGCAGGGGACATCCCGAAGCCGCCGGTGATAATGGCAATGGACTGATGATGACGACTCTCCACACAACGGACAACAAGCGGTAGCTGAAGTCGCTACCGCTTCGACAACGACATGATTTTCAGCGATCTGGATCTGCTCAACGAAGAATCCTTCAGGCAGGGCAAACAAGGATGTCTCTTCCATCACAGCCTTTCTCTGACGAAAACAACTGGTTATGGACATGTTTCTGAAAGAGACTCTCTCATTTCCGTCAACTGGCTTTGCCAAGCAAGCGAGGACTAAGCCCCGAAGTGGGCAACAGCCACTTGTCACCTTATTTACCAAGTTCGTCCCACCATATAAAATGCTTCCTAACTATACCAAAAACTTTGCTAATTGTACCATGAACTGATTTAAAGTTTACGCTATAAATAATAGTTAGGACCTATTTCCTACAGAATGGCTGACTCAAGATATGAGAGCAAACCATTGATCCAACTGCCTGCACCCCTGCACCCATTGACATCATATCTGACACCATATCACCTAGATTTTGTTGGACAAAACTAGACAAAAATACTAACAAGGAAGAGCGGCGAAACACAGAATTTCGCCGCGACGAAGCATAGACAAGCCTAAAAAAATCTGGTATACTTCCCTGAAAAGGTTAGTGTATAGAAAACACACCCCTTTTCTTTTTTGTCTGGACAGTAAGTGTAGTGTGTACACTATTCAAAGGAGAATACGGCATGGCCTATAGCCAACCGTTCGACATCGCTATCGTTGGCGGTGGCATTGCTGGTCTCTCGGTCGCTCTCCGGTTACCGGAGCGTTTGCGCGTCGCCCTATTCACAAAGGGGCAGCTCGGCGAGAGCAATACGCGTTATGCGCAAGGTGGCCTCGCGGTAGCGTTGGGGGCGGACGATAGCCCCGAACTCCATTTCCAGGATACGCTTGCGGCGGGCGCGGGCCTGTGCGACGAGGAGGCGGTGCGCATCCTGGTAGAGCAGGCACCAGGGGCGGTGCGCTGGCTCATCGAGATAGGTGTTCAGTTCGATCGCGCGCTGCCTGGCAGTTCCGAATACGCGACGCCCGATGGTCTGCTACTGGGTCGCGAGGGGGCGCACAGTCGCTGGCGCGTGTTGCACGCCGGCGGTGACGCCACCGGCGCTGAGATCGAACGTGCCCTGATGATTGCGCTGCGTGCGCGCTCCTCCGTTACCTTGTATGAAGAAACTTTTGTAGAGAAACTACTTGTAGAAGATGGTCGCTGTGTCGGCCTGCAAGCAATCGATCGCTCCGGTGAAGCCTTCCGTGTGAATGCACGCTCGATTGTGTTGGCGAATGGGGGGGCCGGCGGCCTCTGGCTGCATACGTCGAATCCGGCGGGTGCGACCGCAGATGGCCTGGCCCTGGCGTGGCAGGCGGGCGCAGCGCTCAGCGACCTGGAGTTTATGCAGTTCCATCCCACCGTGCTGGTCGCGAATGGCACGTCTCATCTCATCTCGGAGGCGGTGCGCGGCGAGGGGGCGTACCTGCGCAATCACGCGGGCGAACGTTTTATGCCTCGCTACGGCGCTCAGGCCGAGCTGGCACCACGCGATGTGGTTGCGCGCGCGATCCTCAGTGAGATGCTCTCTGAACGGACCGACTATCAATATCTCGATCTGCGCCACCTGCCCGCTGAAAAAATGCATGCCCGCTTCCCCACGATCTCGGCTATCTGTCGCGAACATGGTCTGGACCTGGCCCGCGACCTGCTACCCGTCGCGCCTGCGGCCCACTATTGCATGGGAGGCGTCATGGTGGATAGCCACGGTCGCACAACGCTGCCCGGCCTCTACGCGGTCGGCGAGGTGTCCTGCACGGGAGTCCACGGCGCAAATCGGCTCGCCAGCAACTCATTGCTTGAGGGACTGGTGTATGGCGTGCGCATTGCCGATTGGCTGGCCTCGACGGAGGCAACGCATGACGGGCAATCTTTCCGTAAGAATACAGCGCTGATCGCCTATGATTCTCTCCTGGTCAGTGAGAGTACGTCATCTGGTAATATGGAGATGATGACGACAGAGCAGGCGGGGAGCCAGTTGCGCCAGTTGATGTGGCACTATGTCTCGCTCTGCCGTGACGAACAGGGTCTGTTGGAGGCGAAGCGTAAAGTGCAGGCGTTGCACCGCCAACTGTCCGCAAGTCAGCTTGAACGGCGAGAGAGTACAGTGCAGCGCGCTGAGACAACCAATATGCTCATGGTGGCTGAACTGGTCATTGCGGCGGCGCTTGAGCGTTGTGAGAGCCGTGGCAGCCACTGGCGGCTGGATTATCAACAGACGGATCAATGCCTGACCGGACGCCACTTTGCTTTTCAGCGCCTACGCATTGATCCTTATGGATGGTTGCGAGAGGAGATTGCGCGCTATGCTTAAGCCATCACTCGATCTGATTCGGCGTGCGCTGGAGGAGGATGGCGCCGACGCCGATATCACTACCCTGAGCACCGTCCCCGAAGATCAGCAGGCGAGCGGGACCATCATTGCGCGTCAGTCTGGTGTCGTTGCCGGGCTGGCGGTTGCCGCTGAGACCTTTCGCCAGCTCGATAGTCGGGTCTCCGTCGAACTCCTGGTCCGCGATGGCGCCGTCGTCGTGGCGGGTGACGTGCTGGCCCACCTGAGCGGTCCTGCTCGTTCCCTGCTCAGCGCGGAACGTGTGGCGCTCAACTTCCTTGGGCGTCTCTCCGGCATCGCAACGATCACGGCCCGCTGTGTGCACGCCGTGGAGGGGACACGCGCCCGTATCCTGGATACGCGCAAGACGACGCCGGGGTTACGTAGTCTGGAGAAGGCTGCTGTGCTGTTGGGTGGCGGTCAGAACCATCGCTTCGGTTTGAGCGATGGTGTCCTTATCAAAGATAACCATATCAAGGCAGCGGGAGGCGTTGCGCAGGCTGTTACTGCCGCGCGTCTGGCCGCTCCACACCTGCTCAAGATCGAGGTCGAGTGCGAGACACTCGCCGAAGTGCAGCAGGCGCTGGAGTCCGACGCGGATGTAGTGCTGCTCGACAATATGGATGTTGAAGCGATGCGCAGTGCGGTCGAGGTCATACGCCGCAGCGCGCCCCGCGTGCTGATTGAGGCTTCGGGCAGCATCGGCACCAACGGCGAACGCCTGCAGGCGGTTGCATCGACGGGCGTCGATTTCATCTCGCTCGGTGCCCTGACGCACTCCGCACCCAATTTAGATGTCTCGCTAGAGTTTGCCTGATGCATGCCGGGACCCTGTAGAGGTCCGTCTTCCAGGGTCTTTGTGAAGGAGAGAAATCTATGACCATCCAGACCGAATGTGCAGAGAGCCAGGAGACGCGCATCTTGCCGCTCCTTTCGCCACGCACCCGCGCTAAGCACGATCTATCGAAGCGCAGCGATACCATTCCGTTGTTCTACGCCGAGATGGGAGGCGAAGAGCTCGATCGCCGCATCGCCGCCGCCAGGGAGGCGCTCGGCGAGCGGCTCGTCATCCTGGGCCATCACTACCAGCGCGACGAGATCATCAAGTACGCCGATTATCGCGGCGATTCGTTCAAGCTGGCGCAACTCGCGGCGGCGCGTCCCCAGGCCGATTATATCGTCTTCTGCGGCGTGCACTTCATGGCCGAGAGCGCCGATATCCTGAGCGGACCGCAGCAAAAGGTCATCCTGCCCAATCCCGCCGCCGGTTGCTCGATGGCGGACATGGCGAACATCGCCGAGGTCGAGGAGTGCTGGGAGATGCTTAGTGACGTGTTGGGAGACGACGCCGGTATTATCCCCGTGACGTATATGAACTCCGCTGCCAATCTCAAGGCGTTCTGCGGACGTAACGGCGGCATCGTCTGCACGTCGTCGAACGCGCCCGCCGTCATGCGCTGGGCGTTCCAGCAGGGGAAGCGTGTCCTGTTCTTCCCCGACGAACACCTGGGCCGCAATACCGCGCTCAAATACGGCATACCGGAGCAGCAGATGACCATCTGGAATCCCAAGAATCCTATGGCCTCCGACGATGCCGAAGAGGAGATCGAGCGGGCGAAGATCATCCTGTGGAAGGGCTACTGTACGACGCATATGCGCTTCAATGTTGAGCAGATTGCGAAAGCGCGCGCCGAGTATCCCGGCATCAAGATCCTGGTGCATCCGGAGTGTCGCCGCGAGGTCGTCGAGGCCGCCGATCTCTACGGCTCGACCGAGTACATCATCCAGCAGATTGAACGCGCGCCCGCCGGAACGCAGTGGGGCGTCGGGACCGAGATCAATCTGGTGCATCGCCTCGCCAAAGAGCACCCGGAGCAGTTCATCTTCTGCCTCGATCCCATCGTCTGTCCCTGCTCTACCATGTACCGCATCCACCCGGCCTATCTCGCCTGGGTCCTGGAGGCACTGGTCACGGATGAAGTGATCAACCAGATCTCCGTAGACGACGAGATGGCGCAGTGGGCGCGCGTCGCGCTTGAGCGTATGCTGGCGCTGGCTGCGTGACTGGGTATGATGGAATACTTTTCAAAAGCTGAGTGTTCTCCCGCATAGAGGCGAAAAAGAGGGTAAAGCAATATTCGCTTTACCCTTTTTCGATCGCTATAGCCGACGAGAAAGCATTTACTTTTGGCGAATCTAAAGGTCACACGATTGTTTTGTACTTTTATCCAAAGGCGGATTGAACACCTGTAAAAATCGGGGTATAAGTGATTTCAATCCGTGGCTCGATATTTTCGCTCAGGCTTTTTGGCCGGATGGGTGACTCCCTCAGAAAACGGTTCAGCTCGTCCCGGTGGATGCAGGGATGCGGTACATCCTTTGTGTGTGTCTCAATCTCGCCGAGCCGGATAGCACGGTGTATTGGTCGGTAATTGACAAGCTTCAATACGATCATACGGTTAATCGAAAACCACTCATCCTCGTACTGGTCAATGCTCACATGAGGCCGCTTAATCTTCAAGTAACGGGCGAGTTCATCCCGATGCACGACCGTCATTGGTAAGTTCCGCCTATAGGCTTTGAGGTCACCCCGTTGTATATGGTAGAAGAATGATGTCTGGTTTATGCTGGTCAATTCCGATACTTCAGGGATGGATAGCCACTCCTTTTCAGTTTCAACGGGCAGTATAGTTGGCGTTTCCTGTGTGTCTGGGTGGATGTACACTTTAACGCCGAGCACGTCGAGCGCGTTCCGCTTCTCTTTGAAGCTTGCCTCGTGGTATTTGCCTTTCATAGTATTCAAGAAATTAAGAAAGTCCATGATGCTTTTTTGGTACACGCCAGAGAGCCTGACAATATCCCGCGACTTTGTATATTCCTCCTCGTACCTCTGTAGTTGTTCCTCTTTTTCCTTGATGTCCTGGGAAATGAGCTTATAATAATAGCTTCCCCCTGGGTGTTTTGTCCGCTCCTGTTTGGCGTAGGCTATTTCTTCCTCAAGCTCAAGGATAAGCTGCTTGCCCTTTGTGTTTTCCAGCATGTTTTGCAGCGATTGCTCGATGTTGCGTTCTATCGTATCGCGTATGAGTTCTAAGCGCTCAAACACACGGCAGCAATCTTCCCACACCATCTGATTAACCTTAACCGTTCGTATGGTGGTTAAATCAGGGCAGGCATCATACTTGTTACGGAACTTGCAGCAACAGTAGTACGGATACACAAAATTGTTTCTGCTTCTCTGGTTTCTGCCGTACATCCGGTAGTTGCAAGTTTTACAGATGACATGCCCCTTGAGCAGGAAGTCTTCAGGGTTTTTGTGTTCATTGCTTTTGTTGACTTTATTGTTTTTCAGCTTGAGCTGTGCGCGTTCGTATATGTCAACGGTTATAATCGCTGGTATGCCGCCAGGGATGGTTTTCATTTTGTCATTGGGCTTCCTTGCTACAGTGCCTTTGGTAGACATGATTGTAGTAGTTTTACATATTGTGAGAATACCGATATTGCTACCATCAGTCAGCATGTCAAAGACGGTCGATGGTTGCCAGGCCGTACTTTTAACCTTCGCGCCTCTGGACTTAGCAGGCGGCAGTATCCCATCTTCGGTGAGCTTATGGGCGATGCCGCGAATGCTCATATCCAGTTCGACAAACATCTCAAAAATTGAAACGCGGACAGCGGCTTCTTCTTTGTTGATGACGTAGCGTGTTTTCTCTGTATCTTTCCAATCCCAGCCATAAGGGGCGCGGCCAGTAGCAACCGGCAAGCCATGCTCCATCCTGGTTTGCCAGTGACGGTTAGCGTATTCCAAAATCTTCTCACGCTCGGACTCGGCACTCCAAGCCAGGATGGAGCGTATCAGTTTACCAGTCAAGCTGTTGTCGATATTCTCGCTGATGCTGACGATTTCAGCACCAATGCTCTCGATTTCCTCGAAGATCATAGCGGAATGGACAAAGTTGCGGGAAAAGCGGCGTAAGTCCCAGACGATAATTACGTCGGCCATACGGTCGCGGAGAAACTGGCAGGCGAGGGTAAGCTGTTCGCGGTGCGAATAGTGGATAAAGCCGCTTTTTGCTTCTTTCAGCACCATCAACACATCAATGTCGTGCAGGTCGGCATAACGACGGCACTTCTCTTCCTGGTATTCCAGGCTTTCCCCATTCTGTTCCTGTTTATCTGTGCTGACACGGCAATAAACGACGGCGCGTTTGCGGGAAGTGACGTCTTTTGATTGCTGCTTTTCAGGAAGCAAGGGAACACCGCCTTTCGGGTGGCTATGCTATCAATGGCAATACAGGTTTAGTACGATTTACAAAAGGGGAAGGCGCGCGGCGCATGCTTCCCAGAATCAGACAACAGAATATAGATGCAACAGAGTCCTATACTTAACCTTACTATATTATAGTCCTATATGCTTAACAATACAATCAATGTTTATGCATCAAGCCATTATACTTCAAGCGATAAGCATTGACATTACCCTGGTATAAATGGCATACTAGGGGAGGAGGCTATCAGACGAGCGCGTTCAATCGGCGCGTGGACGGACAATATGTATTGGAGTGCTTAACCTATGAAACTGGAAGATTACCGGGTTAAGCTTGGATGGCCGAAAGCGGAGCTTGCCAGGCAAGCGAAGATCAGCGTGGGCACGGTGATTGATGCGGAAAAAGGCAAGCGGATTTATAAGGCGACCGCCGGAAAAATCGCTAACGCACTCAGCACGGGGCTAGGAGTTGAAATCACGTACAAGGATATTGAAGGGCTTAACCTTGCCGACTGAGACATCCAGGCTTACTACCGAAAGACGCCGGGATGAACCCCAGGCGCGAAATCTTGGCAATCTCAGCTTTCTTGAATTTCTGAATAAGTATGAGGAGATACTGAGTATTTCTCTGTGATGATGACTAGAGCGCGCAAACATTGATGGCCGCTGTGCTCCGTGCGGCGGCTTTCTTCATGTGGTACATTAATCCATAATGTGGATGAACGTTTTTTAAGTAAACTGCTAATGAGGTAAGGTTATGAGTAACACACCAGTTGAGGAGTTGCAACCCGCTCCTGATTTCACCCTTCCGGCCATCGGGAGCGACGATGTGGTCAAAGACGGCCAGGTGCAATTAAGCGCCCTTAGAAATCACGTTACTGTGCTTTACTTCTACCCAAAAGACGACACGCCCGGCTGCACTGCCGAAGCGTGCTCGTTCCGCGATGCCAACCATGAAATGCAAAAACGCGGGATTGTCGTGCTGGGTGTCAGCGCCGATGATCTCTCATCGCATCAGAAGTTCGCCGACAAATACGGTTTGCCCTTTCCGCTGCTCGCTGATACCGATACAAAGGTTTCGCAGCTTTATGGCGTGTGGAAAGAAAAGAACATGTATGGCAAAAAATATCTGGGCGTGAACAGAGAAACCTTCCTCATTGATAAAGAGGGCATCGTGCGCAAAGCTTGGCACAAGGTTAGCGCTGCCGAGCATGCTCAAGAGGTGTTAGATACCATCGAGTCGCTAGGACTCTAATCTGATTGCAAATGAAATCAGGAGCCTTTCAATCTCACTCGGTTAGAAAGGCTCCTGATTTTAAACGGCTAGTGCGTACTCCTTATTATGTGAGACTAAACGTATGGACGTTTACTTCCATGCCTTGGGATTGCTTTGCGCCTAAATGTGCAAGGGAAAATGTAAATTTTACAGGTGTCCTAAATAGAATTGGTTACTTTCTTACTAACTATTTCTACACGAATGTGCATTGTATCCTTGACCTGAGTATATGAGTAAGGAGTTCATCTCATATGTCGATTACACCTCAACAAAATCGGGCCGATGAAGCCGCCGACGGAGTCCGGTTGGGCTCCGCAACCGTTAACGAAGAAAGATGCATGATTGAACTTGCCGAATTACGTCAAGCCATCGAGTCTTGGGCAAAAGAAAATAAGCTCTGGGGCGACGACGCTGCATTCCTCACGCCGTTCATCCATAAGGGTGATGCGCCCAAACGCTACGAGGCTCTTCTTCTGACCTTTGAAGGACCACTTTACAACGTCTTCAACTTTTACCGGCAAGATTCTGACGAACACTATGAACATTTCCGGTCAATGCTCAACATGCATGGTTTCTATTTCGAAATGGTAGATCACGTGACGATGCTCATTAGTCCGTCGGATGAGAAGAGAGCAGATGAATATTTAGCTCTCTACCGCTGGCAATGGATACAAAATCTTGCGACCCGTCGGCTCTACGATATCCATGAGGAAGTTTTCGAGCACTTCGCTAAACATCCTGATCACCTTGCGCGATTGGAATGGCGCCAATACGAAGAGTTCCTTGACGCGGTCTTCAGAAATCAAAGCTTCCGTACCGAGCTTGGGCCGGGAACAAATGATGGAGGAGTTGACATCAGGCTTTACCAGAGCCAATCCATCCCACAAATGGTCACATTGATCCAAGCCAAACGATACGTAACCAAGCCAGTTGGCCTTGAGACAGTGGCAGCGCTATTTGGTATAGCGGTACAGCAAAGAGCCCATAAAGGTATTCGGCGACGACATCAAGGTTCCAACCAGCAGCCAAACAATTCGCCCGTAGTGTTTCATCTAACCTGGAGTTTCCAAATATTGAATTGGTGGATTCGCGTAGGGTCGGCGGATGGTGCGCTGACATAGCAGAGGAGTTGAACAGATTCTTTCAGAATGGTGAGACACCCACTCCGTCAGTCATCGGCCCTGAGTGCCTTAAGGGACTCACTGGACGCATCGTTGTCGCGCATGGGGGATATAACATAGTAGCCAATTACTTCGCTAAGATTGTAGCAGACTTTCCGTATGAGGTCATTCTTCAGACGATCGATTCCGAACAAGTAAGTGGAGAGTATGGTATGAGAGGCACAGAAGTAGCCAAAGACACTGGTGAGTCTCACCCTAGCTTCATAGCATTCAAAGGCACTTCGACCAATGAGAAACTGAACTTCTGGGGTGACGGCAAACTGTACTTTTTATGGGACGGAACACCTCAATATTTTGACCATTTAGACTACCTAAGTTTCGCCCAAAATAGCGGCAGGGTCATCTGACAGCAGACGAGCTTGCCAAAACCACAAGAAAGTGATGACTCTGATCTCATGAAAGACGTGAATTCCCTTACATGAGAAGGAGCATCACTATGAACGAGTCTATCACACCAACAACGAACCACTTTACGGCATGTGCCACGTTGGCCGCCATTGGAGCGAAAATGAAGCAATTGGATCTCTTTGGGCCAATCAGAGCAGGGGTGCAGATCAGGCAGAAAACGATCAAGCATACGCCCATCGACAAGCTGATGGATGCGTTGATTAGCCTGTTGGCCGGGGCTCATGGACTGGTCGAAATCAACACCCGCCTGCGGGCTGATCCTGGGTTGCAGCAAGCTTTTGGCAGATCGGCCTGTGCTGAACAGTCGGTCGTGCAAGAGACATTGGATGCCTGCACCACTGAGAACGTGGAACAATTGCATCATGCGCTTGATGAGATCTATCGCTCTCACAGTCAGGGATTTCGGCATGACTATCAAGCCAGTTTCCAACTGCTTGATGTAGACCTGACTGGCCTGCCGTGCGGCCCCAAAGCTGCCTTTGCGACCAAGGGGTACTTTGCCGGACTCTACCATCGCCGAGGGCGGCAATTGGGCCGCGTGCTGGCGACGCACTACCAGGAAGTGGTCACAGACCAGCTCTTTGCAGGCAACGTCCAGTTGATCAAGGCGGTGCAGCCGCTGGTAGAGGCTGCCGAGATCACCTTGCAATTGGACGAGGCCAAACGCAGACGCACGATTATCCGTGTAGATGCAGGAGCTGGAACCGAGGATGACCTCAACTGGCTGCTTGAGCGGGGCTATGAGATCATGGCGAAAGAATATTCGGGACGACGCGTGACGCGTCTGTGCAAGACTGTCCAGGAGTGGGTCCAGGACCCCACCTGGTCGGAGCGCTCCTGTGGCTGGGTCAGCGAAGCAGCCACAGGCTATGTCCGCTCCGTGCAGCGCGTTGCGGTGCGCTGTCGCCGAAGTGATGGCACCTTCGCTTATGGGGTGCTGATTTGCTCGTTGGAGATCCAGCCAGTGCTGACTCTGCTGGGATGGGCGGCATCGCAAGCCGCTGATCCAGTCTCCGTCTTGTTGGCCTATGTGACCTTCTACGATCAGCGAGGTGGAGGCATCGAAACGGCTTTCAAAGGAGACAAGCAAGGATTGGGGCTGACCAAACGCAACAAGAAGCGCTTTGAAGCTCAGCACATGCTGGTGCTGCTCGGCTCGCTGGCTCACAATGTGGTGGTCTGGGCACGGCGCTGGCTGGCCGTGGCAGAAGGCTCGCACTGTGGGATACTGCGTATGGTACGCGATATCTTTCATATCAGCGGTTTGCTCGGCTTTGATAGGTCTGGGCATCTGCTTACAATTGTGCTCAATCAGCACGCTTGCCGTGCTCATGTGTTGATCCGTCCTTTGCGGGAGCTGCTGGCTCCCTCACAGATTGTCGTTACTTTGGGCGAAACTTAGGT
>WNGD01001762.1_pt1 | contig 24894 bp, 21 predicted proteins | sample 5400671 | NCBI WGS metagenome assembly WNGD01 (sample SAMN13153369, study PRJNA577476) | soil metagenome | isolation source: 40 cm soil or saprolite under grassland replicate 2 | place: USA:California | collected 2016-06-15
GCTTCACCTGATCGGACACCGCGTCGACATCGGGATCATTCAGCCCCGCGAGCTCCGAAAGACGCATCCCGGTCGAATAGAACAGCTCGAGCATCGCGAGATCGCGCGCCTCGCGGAATCCTCCGGCGGCGGCGCGCGCCTCCGCCTGCGTGAACAGCTCGTTCATCTCGCCACGATCCAAATAGGTCGGTAACGTCCGCTCGAGCCTGGGAGTTCGCGTCGCCCGCGCGGGGTTCACCTCGAGACCGCGCGTCGCGTTGAGGAAGCCATAGAACGTGCGTAGCGCCGACAGCGCGCGGGCGGCGGAGCGCTTCGCCAAACCGCGCCGCTGCTCAGCGGCGAGGAAACCGCGCACCGCCAGCCGATCCACCCCCGCCCACGTCCACGGGCCGCCGTAATAGCTGTCGCAGAAGGCGGCGAAGGCGGTGAGGTCGCGCTCGTACGCTTTGACCGTGTGGGGCGAGTCGTTGCGCTCTTTCTCGAGGAAGGTGACAAATTCGCCGATTGCGTTCATGCCGGGATCTCGGCGAGCTCCTGCGCAAACACCGCCATTTCTTTCAGTGCTCGACTCGCCAGCGCTTCGTTCCTTTTGAACTTGTCCCTGACCGGCGGATCGAGCGGCTCTATCAACCCGAAATTCGCATTCATCGGTTGGAACCGTGCCGGCTCCGACTCCCGCAGGTAGCGATACAGCGCGCCGAGCATCGTGGTCGCGGGGGGCAGTACCGGCACGTCGCCGGCCAGCAGCCGGGCGAGGTTGATCCCCGCGAGCAACCCGGTCGCCGCCGACTCGGTGTAGCCCTCCACCCCGGTGAGTTGTCCCGCGAACAGCAGCTGCTCATCGTCCCGGGTCGAGAGGTGCCCCGTCAGGGCCAGCGGTGCATTGAGGTAGCTATTGCGGTGAATGCTGCCGAAGCGCAGGAACTCCGCCTGCTCGAGGCCCGGAATCGTCCGGAAGATCTTCTGCTGCGCTCCCGTTTTGAGCCGCGTTTGGAAGCCCACAAAGTTCCACATCTGCGCGGCGCGATCTTCCTGCCGCAGCTGAACTACCGCGTAGGGCTCGCGTCCGGTTTTCGGATCGACGAGACCGACCGGCTTCATCGGCCCAAAGCGCAGCGTCTCGAGCCCCCGCTGCGCCATCTCCTCGACCGGTAGGCAGCCCTCGAAGTAGGGCACCTTGTCGAATTCATGACCCGGCACATACTGCTCGCCCGCGAGCAGCGCGGCGACGAACGCTTCGTACTCTTCCGTAGCGCGATGCCTTGAACAGTGGCGTGTAGTCGAGCGAATCAGCCGAGACTATCGGCGCGATCGCGTCATAGAACGCGAGCGACGCGACGCCGAGCCGGGCGGCGATCGCGGCAGCGAGCGCATCGGACGTCAGCGGCCCCGTGGCGACGATCGCCGGCGAGGACAGGGACGTCACTTCCTCCCGGACCAGTGTGACGTTGGGGTGGGCCAGCACGCGCGCCTCGACGGCGTCCGCAAAAGCGACGCGATCGACGGCGAGCGCACTGCCACCGGGAATGCGCGCCTCGTCAGCCGCCTGCAGCACGATACTCCCGAGCAAGCGCATCTCGGCCTTGAGCAGGCCGTGCGCGTGCGTGGGTTCGACCGATTTGAAGGTGTTGCTACAGACCAGCTCGGCGAGCCGATCGGTTTGATGCGCGGGAGTCATCCGAACCGGGCGCATCTCATGGAGTGTGACACGGACCCCACGTTCGGCGAGGGCCCAGGCCGCCTCACAGCCGGCAAGGCCGCCGCCGATCAGCCGGCAAGGCCGCCGCCGATCACTCGCACCGCTACGATGCCACCTCTTCCGCTTCGGCGGCTTCCGCTTCGACTGTGACTTGGTGCCCGCACTTGAGACACTTGCGCGTCGTTTCTCCCGTCGTCTTGGACTTGATCTCTTCCATCCCCACAAAGCCGCAGCTGGGACAGGGGACGGCCACCGGCTTGTTCCACGTGGAATAATCGCAGTCGGGATACCGCAGGCAACCGTAGAACGTCCGTCCCCGCTTGGTGCGACGCTCAGCGAGATCCCCGATGCCGCATTTGGGGCACTTGATGCCGAGCGGGACGGGCTGCGTGTACTTGCACTTGGGATAGCGCGTGCAGGCCAGGAACTCGCCGAAGCGGCCGGTTTTGATCACCATCGGCGCGCCGCATTCCTTGCAGATTTCGTCGGACGGCCGGTCGGGCACCCTGTCCTTCTTGATGGACCGCGAGTAGTCGCACTCCTTCGTGGCATAGCGCACGCAGGCGATGTATGGCCCGAAGCGGCCGCTCTTCACCTCGAGCGGGCTGCCGCACTTCGGGCACTTCTCGGCTGCCACGCCCGACAGATCGTGCACTTCGTGGATGATCTTGTTGATGTCGACCGCTTCGAGGGCGATGCTGAACGGCTTCCAGAAGTCGCCGAGCACCTGCTGCCACGCCAGATCGCCTTCCTCGACCTTGTCGAGCTCGGTCTCCATTTGCGCCGTAAACCCGACCTCAAACACCTCCGGGAACGAGCGCTTGAGCACCTTCCAGACGATCTCGCCCTGGGGCGTGGGCTGGAAGCGACGGTCCTTCGCGGTCGCGTACCAGCGTGTGCGGAGTGTCGAGATGATCGCGGCATACGTCGATGGCCGGCCGATGCCCAACCGCTCGAGCTCCTTCACGAGGCTGGCTTCGCTGTAGCGCGGCGGCGGTTCGGTAAAGTGCTGGCTGGGGACGACTTGCTTCAGCTTCACCCGATCGCCCTCGGCGAGCGGCGGAATGGGCTCCAAGCTGTCCAGCGTCTTGGCGTCCTCGGCCTCATGGGCTTCGCTGTAGAGCGCGTGATAGCCGTCGAACACGACACGCGAGCCGGTGGCCCGGAACAGGAAGCGGCCGTTCGCCAGCTCGAAGTCGACCTTGGTCGCTTCGTACACCGCCGGCGTCATTTGCGACGCCAGGAAGCGCCGCCAGATGAGCTGGTACAGCTTAAAGAGGTCGCGCTCCAGGTACTTCTTCAGGTCCTCGGGTTTCAGGCCCACTTCGGTGGGCCGGATCGCCTCGTGCGCGTCCTGGACCTTCGAGCCCCGGCCGCCCTTATGCACGTTCGGCTCATCGGGCAAATAGCGCTTGTCGAACTGCGCATTGATGAATTCGCGCGCCTGCTTGATCGCGGCATCCGACACGCGGACGGAGTCGGTGCGCATGTACGTGATGAGACCGACCGAACCTTGTTCGCCCAGCTCGACGCCTTCGTACAGCTTCTGGGCCGCGCGCATCGTGCGGCCGGCCGAGAAGCCCAGCTGCTTCGCGGCCTCTTGCTGCATCGTGCTCGTCGTAAACGGTGCGGGGGCTTTGCGGCGGCGCTCGCCGGTCGAGACTGACGTGACCACAAACGGCAGCTTTTCGACTTCGGCGACGATGTCGCGCGCCGCCTTTTCGGTCTTGATCTCGGGCTTGTGCCCGTCGAGCTTCTGCAGCCGCGCCTGGAATCCCTGCCCGTCCTTCTCCAGGTCGGCGGCAACCGTCCAGTATTCCTGCGGCACGAACTTCCGGATTTCCTCTTCGCGCTCGATGATCAGGCGGAGGGCCACCGTCTGCACCCGACCCGCCGACAGGCCGGTCTTGATGCTCTTCCACAGCACCGGCGAGGCCTTGTAGCCGACCAGCCGGTCGAGGACCCGGCGCGCCTGCTGCGCGTCCACCTTGCGCTGGTCGATATCGAGCGGATTCGCCAACGCTTCCGCAATGGCGTCCTTCGTGATTTCGTGGAACAAGACGCGGCGGATCTTGCCGTTACCGTCGCCGTTGAGCTGAGAGGCCACATGCCAGGCGATCGCTTCCCCCTCGCGGTCCGGGTCGGTGGCGAGGAGCACCCGGTCGGCCGCCTTGGCCGCCTTCTTGATCTCGGCCAGGGTCTTGGCCTTTTCCTTAATAGTGACGTACTTCGGCGCGAAGTTATTCTCGACGTCGACGCCCAGCTCGCGCTTGGGCAGATCGCGCAGGTGCCCGATGGTCGCCTTGACCGTGTAGCCACGGCCGAGGTATTTGCCGATCGTCTTCGCCTTGGTCGGGGACTCGACAATGACGAGTGCGCCGCCCTTTGCAGGAGCGGCGTCGGGGGAAGTCGTCTCGTTCTCCGCCGGCGGAGCCTCGGCTCGTTTCTTCTTGCGCTTCACGCTAGAGTCTCTATCAGGCACCTATCAACCTCGGTTCAACCGTAATGGGGTTCGCATCTTTACCATCCGGCGCTCGTCTGCGCAAGCCGGACGACCTCATCTGCCACTTTTTCCGCAGGCTTAGCCTCAGTCTGCACCGTGGCGTGCGCCTTGGCGTAGAACGGGTCGCGCGTCTGGAAGAGCTCGCGCATTTGTTCTGCGGGATCTCCACCCATTAACACCGGCCGGGTTCCCGACGGCACGGCGCGACCGGCGGCAACCTCCGCGCGCGCCTTCAGATACACGAAGTACCCGCGATGTTTTGCGGCGTCGAGCGCGCCGGGCTGCGCGGCCCAGCCGCCGCCGGGAACAACCACCGCGGGCTGATTGCTGAGCGCGGTCTCTACTTCCTTCCGCTCCATGTCGCGAAACGCGGACTCGCCCTTTTCCGCGAAGATCATCGCGATCGGTTTGCCTTCCTTCCGGATCAGGATCGTGTCGATGTCCACGAATCCCGCATGCAGCCGCTCGGCCACCATGCGGCCCACGGTGGTCTTGCCGGCGCCCGGCAGGCCGATGAGCACGACGTGTTTTTTCACGACGCCGCTCCTTTGGGCGCGCGCGCGCGCACCTGCGCGAGATAGCCATCCACGTTGCGCTTCAGCTCGCTCAGTGCGTCGCCGCCGAATTTCTCCAGCAGCGCCTCCGTCAGGACGATCGCCACCATCGCTTCGGCAATGACACCCATCGCGGGGACGGCCGTCACGTCCGAACGCTCCGATTGCGCCTGGGCCGGCCCGCCGGTCTTCAAGTCCACGGTTTTGAGCGGCGACATCAACGTCGAGATCGGCTTCATGGCAACGCGGAGCACGAGCGGCTCCCCCGTCGTCATTCCCCCCTCGGTCCCGCCCGCGCGGTTCGTCGCGCGCGCGAAGCCCGGCACGATCTCATCGTGCACTTCCGATCCCTTGCGCCGCGCAGCTTCGAATCCCAGGCCGAGCTCCACGCCTTTCACCGCCGGAATGGACATCAGCGCCTGCGCGAGGCGGCCATCGAGCTTCCGGTCCCACGAAACGTGCGACCCCAGCCCCACCGGCACGCCCAGCGCCACCACTTCGACGATGCCGCCCAGCGTGTCGCCGGCGGCCTTCGCCGCGTCGATGCGGCGGATCATTTCCGCCTCGGCATCCTTATCCAGGCACCGAACGGGACTTTGATCGGCGGCGTCGTTGACGGGATGCGGGATGGGGGACGCGGGATGCGCGACGACGCCCCCCAATTCGGCGACGTGCGATCCAATTGCGATCTCGAATTGCCGCAGCAGCTTTTTGCACACGGCCCCGCAGGCAACGCGCGCGACGGTCTCCCGTGCGCTCGCCCGTTCGAGGATGTCGCGCGCATCGGCGCGATCGTATTTCAGCGATCCAGCGAGATCCGCATGGCCGGGCCGCGGCCGCGTCACCTGGCGCCGGCGGCCTAACGGGTCGGGAGTGGCGTCCGCTTCGGGCGCCATGACGTCCTGCCAGTGCTCCCAATCGCGGTTCCAGATCAGCATCGCGATCGGGGAGCCGAGCGTCTCGCCGGCGCGGACGCCGGACAGCCACTCGATGTGGTCGGATTCGATCTTCATGCGCGCGCCGCGGCCGTAGCCGCCCATGCGCCGCTTCAGCTCCACGTCTACGTCGGCGGCGGACACGGGGAGGCCCGCGGGGATGCCTTCGAGGATCCCCACCAGGCCGCGGCCGTGCGATTCGCCTGCCGTCGTGAACCGGAATGTCATCGCGTCTCGACTGCCTCCTATAACAGGGCGAGCCCGACGTGCGTCGGGCTCGCGCATACGGCACCCGGGCCCGGAGGCGCCGGCTTATTTGTTCGGAATCGGCGGCCCCCACATCGGGTTCGACGGGAACGGGTTCGTGATCACCGGCAGCTCGATCATCACAACGCCGGCAGGAGTGACGCCGAAGAGCCACTGGCGTGTGTTGGCCCGGTTGCGCGCGACGCGCAGCGGTCCGGTGATCGGGTCGCGGACCACGATCGTGCCGACCTGCCCAAAGAAGAAGGTATCCCAGACGTCAATATTGCCGTCGGCTCGGGCCGAGAACGCGATGCGGTCATTGGGGTTGCCGGTACCGCCGAACGTCGGCGTGCCCGGCGAGCCGGCCAGGAAGTTGTGGTTGTAGTTCATGTCCATCCCGAACGCCCCGAGCGGCGCGGGGGCCGTGCCTTTGAGCTTCATCCCCTCGTCGAGGAAGTAGATCGAGTCGGCGCGGACCAGGTTCGTGGCGCCGTTGAAGTTGGTCGCGACCGCGTGGAGGCTGACGCCGGTGTTGCTGATGAAGTCGCTCACATCGACCGCGGGCGTCATGCCCTGATCGAGGTGGTTCTCACCGGAATCGGCCGTGAAGTTACCACTTGCAAGGGAACCACCGGTGATGCACGGAGCGAGCATCGGATTATTGATGGTCAGGTCCGCCTTGGTCGTGTACCCGATGACGCGGGCGAACTTGCTGCTGACGTTCCCGCCTTCACCGATGATGCCGTGCGTGAAGTTGCCGGAATTGCGCACGTAGGTCGAATCGCCCAATCCGAAGGCCGCGAGATTGACGGTGACGCCAGCGCACGCGCTGAGGATGACTTTCTGCTGGTTGTAGGGCCGGCCCCGCCGGATGGCGATGCGCAACGTATCGCGGCCGTCGTCGACCAGGGTCGTGTCGCCGGCAAGCTCCCAGAACAGGTGACCGAACAGCTGCGTCGTGTCGGTCGTGTTGACCAGCTTCTCCATCCGGACGGTGGCCTTACCGGTAAACGGCGCCGGCTGGCTCAGCGTCGGAGTCGTCGAGTAGATCGCGTAGATCGAGTCCGAAGCACAGTTCGGCGAGCCGCTCGTCACGCGGCACACCGTGCCGAGGTACTGCGGGCGATCCGACAGGTCGTACAGCACGATCTGCTCGCGCAGCGGCGAGACGAGCACCCTGTACGTCTCGACCAGGTAGTCGGGCAGGTCTTGCCGCCACACGAGCCGGCGCACGCCGGCGCGCACGTCGATGATCGACAGCTCCACGCCGCCCGAGTTCGCGACGACGATCGAGTCGCCGTAGTTCCCCAGCGTATCGCGCGGCCACAGCGCGATCCCCCACGGCACCGGGCCGCCGGTCGGAATGCCGGCCGCGACGAACGACGTGTTGGCCACCTGGAAGATCTCGACGCGCCCGAGTGTCGGGTTCGTGAGATAGAGGCTCGAGTCGTTGCCGTTGAAGATCGCGTCGGCGATACGGCCGCCGAACGGCAGCGGGCGCGTGATGCCCGCCACGACGACGATGGTGTCGATCAGCCCCTGCGGTGAAAGCTGCGGCTGCGAGGACGCCCCGATGCCCTTGCTGCGCAGCGGTGCGCTCGGGATCAGCGTCGTGCTGTTGGTGAAGGAGCAGTTCCGTGCCACCGCCAAATCGCACGCATAGCCCTTCACGGCGATGAACCGCGGCAGCGGCTGGAGCCCCTGCAGGCCCAGCGAGAAATGCCGCGTGACATCGCTGAGGTTGCCGGCGGCCACGTTAACGGTGTCGAATTTCATGCGCACACCGTTCGTGTCCACCTCGAAGCCGATCCACGATATCGCGCTGGGGTCCTGGGCGCGCACGTGCACGGTATCATCCACTTCCACGCGGGGCGCCACCCGGTGGGCGACGATCGGCGGCGTGTTGTCGGTCGCGACCGACTGAATCTGCACGGTGACGACGTTGCTAAAGCCGCGCCGCCCCGCCGAATCCTCGGCGAATCCGACGATGTTGAACGTGCCGCTCGACGGCACGACGACCAGCGTATCCACGTATTCAACCGAATCCGCGAACGGCGGGCCGAACACGATCGAATCGGTGGGCGGCGACGTCGGATTGGTTACGCTCGCGGCCGGCGCGACGAGAAAGCCGATCTTCGCGATCCCGCCCGTCTGGACGGCGATCACGTCCACTGGAATGCCTTTGCCGGTGGACGCCAACGCTCCGGGCGACGGCAGCACCAGCCGCACCCGCAGCGCCTGCACGTTCGACAGAAAGATGAAGATCGTGTCTTCCGAGAAGTTCCCGGCGCCGTCGGTCGCGCGACCCACGATCATGATGCTGCCGCCGGCCCCGGAGCCGGCCCCGAAGGTGAGCGTGTGGGAGACGGCGTAGTTCTTCACGGTCGACGTGAATGTCGTATCGAGCGTGCCGATGAGGCCGCCGCTGAACGTCAGATCGATGTTCTTGAGCCCGAGATTGTCGAGGGCCGAGACGCTGAAGCGCAGCCCGGCGCTGATGTCCTGCGTGTCGCCCGCGGTATTCGAGAGGGAGATGAAGGGCTCTTGGGTGTCACGCTGCACGCCGCCGATGTTCCGCGACGTCTCGCACGCCCACACGGCGAGCGCGAGTGCGCTGATGCCCCAGAATGCGGTACTGCGCGTGACCAGCCGCATGGCAATCTCTCTCCCAGCCTATGGGCCGCGCCTGCCGGCTTACTGCCCGGTGGGCGCGACCAGATCGTCGATGATGTGGGGCGTAATCAGAATGAGCAGATCACGCCGATTCTCCTGTTGCGACGTAAAGCCGAACAGCTTGCCCAGGATCGGCAGATCTACAAGGAAGGGGATTCCCGACTTGGTGACTAGGACTTCCGTCACAGTCAGGCCGCCAATTACGGCCGTTTCCCCATCACTGACCAGGATTTGGTTGTCCGCCTGCTGCGTCTGGAACGTGAATCCGATGTCCACGGCGGCCGGCCGGATGTTGGAGCGTTCGGCGTGCACTTCCATCAGGATCTGGCGATTCGCCGTCACGTGCGGTGTAACGCGCAGGTTGATACCGGTCTGCTGGAACTGCACCGTCGCGCGCGGCACGTTCGAACCAGCCGTTCCACCGGCACTGACGGCGCTCACATCGATGACGCGGATCGGGACACGGTCGCCGACGAGGATTTCCGCCTGGCGGTTGTCGAGCGTCGTGATGGTCGGCTCAGCCTGAATATCCGCGAGCTCGACGCGCTGCAGCGCCTGCACGAACGCCGTGAGGTCGAAGTTGCCGATCGCCGTCGAGAAGATGAGATCGAGCGCCGGGTCGACCACGGCCTGGCTCGCGTTGCCGAGTGCCGACAGCGAGTTCCCGCCCAGCGACACGATGTTCTCGGTCGACGGGAAGTTCTTCGTCGGCACGAGCGCGTCGGGCACGCCATCCAGATCGGTATCGACCGGCTGTGCGCTGCGCGGATCGGGGCGCTGAATGAGCTTGTTGAAGAACTGCGTCGTCGAGCCGAGGTCGTATTTGACGCCCAGCTCCTCGATGTCGGCGCGGTCGACGAAGATGATCTTCGCCTGGATCGAGACCTGCGGCGTGCGCAGGTCGAGCCCCTTCACGAACTCCACCACCTCGTCGATCCGCGAGCTCACCTCGGTGATCACGAGCGAGTTGCTCGTCGAATCGGCGACCGCGGCGCCGCGCTTCGTGAGAATCGACGCCACCGACGGCACGAGCGACGTCGCTTTCGCGTAATTGATGCGCACCAGCCGCGTCGTGATCGGCACGGTCGAGTCGGCGCGGGCCATCTCGATCTTGCTGACGACGTTGAGGATGGCGCCGGGCAACGTCTGGACCGCGAGGCCCTGCGACTCGAGCACCGCATTCAGCGCGAGGTCCCACGGCTGATTCTTGATCTCGGCCGTGACGTTCCCCTTGATGTCCTTGCTCAGAATGATCGTCCGCCCGCTGAAGGCGGCGAAGCCGGCGACGACGTCCTCGATGCTGGCGTTGTCCCATTGCACCGTGATCCGCGGCGCCTGCGACTGCAGCGCGTCGGCGCGGTGCGCCGCGAGGTACTCGTCGATCGACATCGACCGGCCGAGCGTCGGCGTGGTGACGCGCGCGGCCTGCTCCGGCCCACCGGTCACCGGGGGGCTCTCCGCTACGCGGCGAGGGGGGGAGGGGGGGGGAACGCTGGCAGTGGCGACGGTGCTGCTCGACCACGCCGCGAAGCCGGTGCGCTCGGTGCCGATGCGCACCCGCACCTGTCCGGCGGCGCGCTCGACCTGGTAATCCTTCAGCGCGTCGAGATCGATCACCACGCGCACGATGTCCGGTTTGAACTGCGCGTAGCGCACGTTGCGGACGCCGCCGCGGTTCTGGCCGTCGTACAGCGTGGCCGGCGCGGTGAGGCGGACACCGTGCAGATCGATGACGAGCCGTGCGGGATTCGCGAGGGTGAAGTCCTGAATCTCCGCCGTCCCCTGCAGGTCGATGACGATCTCGACCTTGCCGGTGGCCGGCAGCACGCTGACTCCGCGGACCTCGCCGTCCCGGCTGCCACTCGCCATCGGCGTCCCCGCAAGGGCCCGGGGAACGACGACGGCAAGCAGCGCCGCGAAGGGAAGAATGCGCTTCATGGCGTCTCCTCCTGCTTGGCGAGCGACAATGTCTCCTGCCGCTCGAACCCGAATTCCTGCACGGTGAATACGACTTCGCGGGGCCGGATCTGCGTGACCTTCAAGCGCCCGACGATGTCGCCCGCTTTCACCCGATAGATGCGCCGGTTGGTGATGTCCCGCAGGATCGCGACGCTGCGCGCCGCGAACCGCCCGTCGTACACGATCGTCGTCAGCTTCAAGTCGGAGATCAGCGGCCGCACGTCGCCCGACTTGAGGAGCGACATGAACGGATCGCGCCCGCCGCCTTCGTAGGCGAAGACTTCGCGCAGCAGCGTCGCCGGCGGCGCCGTCGTGTCGCGCTCCGCGACCGGCTGTTGCGCGACGAGCGCCGGCGCGAACACGGCGAGCAGCAACCCGATCCTAGCTGCGCGCACGCGCGGCTCCCGGCTTCGGTGGGGGCGGCCCGGCCGACTTCACGAACGTGCGGATCGAAAACTCGGCGAGCAGCAGCGCACCCGCGGTATCCGCCAGCAGCTTCTGGGCGGCGGGCGTCGCGGCCGACAGGATCACGTCCTGCGGCACGACGATGCGCGGCAGCGACGCGATGTCGGCGAGATACTCGCCGATCTGATCGTAGTGGCCGTAGACCTCGAGCCGGTAGCGATAGGTATCGAACGGACTGCCCGGCTCCGGGGCGAGCGGCTGGATCTTGCCGAGCGTCACGCCGCGGACTTTCGCCTTGGTCGAGATGTCGTCGATCAGGGTCGGGACTTCGTTGCGGTCCGGCACGAGGCGGCGCATCAGCTCGAGCGAGCCCTGATACTCCTCCACCCGGCGGCGCAGGTCCTCGATGCTGCCGCTCGCGAGATCGGCCTTGGCGGCGGCGACGATGCGCTCGAGGCTGTCGGCCTCGCTGCGCGCCGCGCCGATCTTCTCGATGGTCGGCTTGTGCACCTGCGTCCAGAAGAAGTAGCCCCCCGCCAGCGCGACGAGGGCGAGCAGCGCCATGATCTGGCCGCGTTGATCGGTCGGTAAACCGAGAGCCATGGCTACCTCACCGCCTGCACGAGCGGCACGGTCCGGATATAGACCGAGTCCGCGATACGGTAGCGGACCGTGACGTTGAATGCCGTCACCGGGCGATCCGCCTCGATGACGGTCTGCGAGCTTGCCGGGGTCACCTCGGTGAACCACGGTGACGCGGCGAGCTGCCGCAGGAACGTCGTGTAGGCCTGAATGTCCACCGTGCGGCCGTCAATCGACACCCGCACCGAGGAGATGCCGGCGGAATCCTCCTCCACCGCTACCGGCCCATTCGCGGCCGGCGCTCCGCCCGGCGGCGCCAACAATGCCGCCACGGACTGCATATGCGTGATCCACGTGTACGGCGGCAGCGCCTTGGTCGCCTGATCGAGGACGTGCGGCCAGATGTAGCGGTCCGCATCGATGTCGCGGATGACGTGGATCTGGTAGAGCAGCGAGTCGCGCACCTTCTCGGCTTGCCGCTTCTGCGCGATCACGATGTCGTAGCGGCGCTTCTCGGTCCGGATGTTCTCCAGCCGCGCTTCCACGGCCGCCAGGCGGGCACGTTCGGTGATGAACAGCGCCGCACCACCGCCACCCACGATGACCCAGGCGATGATCGCCGTGATCAGCCAGGGATCCTTGACCTGCGCGATCAGCCCCTTGAAATCGGGCAGCGAGAGCTTCATTCCCGCGCCCTTCGCTGCCCGCTTCTTTCCTGGGAGTAGGTTTATCTCAATCATGCGGCGCGCCTCAGCGCCAGACCGACCGCCAGCATCAGCAGCGGCGCGACCTCGTCCACCGGCACCGTCTCGAACACGTCATCCCGCACGCGCAAGCGCTGCACGGGATTGGCCAGCTCGATCGCCACCTTGAGCCGCGCGCCCAGTACGTCGTTGAGCCCCGGAATGCGCGCGCCGCCGCCCGTCGTGTACACGCGCGACAGGCCGCCCGCCGAGCGCGACGCGGTGGCCAGGAAGGCCGCGGCGCGTTCGACGCCGACCGCGATTTCCTCACCCCGGGCGCTGACGTAGCCGGCGAGATCGGCGTGCTGCGACGCGCCCTGGATGACCTTCTCGGCTTCCTCACTCGCGAGCCCTTTTTCCCGCTGCAGGTCTTCGCGGAAGCGGCGCGTGCCGACCGAGAGATCACGGGTCAGCACCGGGATGCCGTCTTCGAGGATGTTCACGTTGGTCACTTCGTGACCGATGTTCACGAGACCCACGACGCCCTGCATCGCATCGGGGTGGTTCAGCTCGAAGGCGTTGTGAATGGCGAAGGCGTCGACGTCGATGACCGACGGATCCAGGCCCGCCTCACCCAATAACCCAACCCTGCTCTCCACCAATTCCCGCTTGGCGGCGACGAGCAGCACGTTCATTTGGAGGCCTTCGGCGTCGGGATCGAGGATCTGGAAATCGAGCTCCACGTTCGCCATGTCGAACGGCACGTGCTGCTCGGCCTCCCAGCGGATCACCTCACGGGCGTCCGCCTCTTTCATGCGATCCATCTGGATTTTCTTGACGATCACGTCGCGGCCGCCGACGGCCGTGACGACCGATTTGCGCTTGACCCCGGCGGCCTCGAACAAACCCCGAATAGCCTCCGAGACGAGCCCGGGGTCCATGACCTCGCCCTCGACAATGGCGTCGGCGGCGACTTCGGTGGTCGCGACTTTAGTCAGCTCGGGCTCGCTGCCCCCGTGGTCGATGACCACGAGTTTGATGATACCGGAGCCGATATCCAGGCCGACCGAGGTTTTTTTGCCACCAAATAACCCAAAAAGGGCCATGTTCACCTTTTGGCCTAGAGACAAGTAGGGGCGAGGGCAAACTACAATAGGCCCCGCCCCTTATCCTGTCAAGCCTCGAACCTACTTGAGGCCGAAGCAACAACTGGTTTGCCTACCGATACTTACGCCACTTAGAACAGCTGCGTCCAGCCCCTCGACCGCATCATCGAAATCGGGCTCGTGGCCTGTAAAGCCATCAGAATACTGCAGCTAGAGTAGTTCAGCGTCGCCTTACCACTCAGGTTCTGAATGGACAGGTCGGCGTTCTTGGCCAGGACGCCACCCCAGAAGTGGGCGTCGGTGCTACCGCCACCGGCTGTCTTCAGGTCACCCTGGATGATGACGATGCCAAAGAACTGATACGACCCTTGAACGTTCAAGTCCCCGTCCACCAAGAGGACACCTTGGCCCTGATCGCCGTTGAGGGTGGCCGATCCCGCGATGTGAATAATCGGGAAATAGTCTCCGCACGCCGACAGCGGGTTGATCCCATCGCCCCAGTTCAACAGATCAGTCTTGTCGCACAGCCCCCCGGCGAACCTGGGATTCGTCTTGTAGGTGCCGCCCCCCAGCGTGATAGTTGCGCGCGCTGCCAACTGGGCGAAGGTCGCCCCACCAAATGTCGTGAACGTGCTGTTATTGATCGTCGGGTCGTTCACGACCGCAACCGGGTTCCCCGTCACGCTCCCGTTGCCGGTTTCGGTCACGTTGCCACCCTGGTCCCGGATGCCGACTTGCCCCGGACCCGGAGGATCGCAGTTGGCCCAACCCGTCGGCACCGAATCGGCGCCATTGACGGAGGCGTTACCGGACAAGCTCGTCGAGCCCTGCGTCGTGAGCGACGCATGGATGCCGAAATCGACGGGGGCGATGCGGGTAATCAACCCGACGCGCTGCTGCGCCCCGGCGCCACCTGCCGTCACGCCCGCGGTGGTAGACCGGTCGCGGCCGACCATGTTGAGCAGGAAAATGTTGGGCCCCATCTTGTAGCTGTAGCCGAAGTACGTCCCGGTCCCGTTGGGAGCCTGCGTTGCCGCGACGGCCACCGAATCAGGTGGATAGCTCGGCCGCTTGTTCATCGTCGCAGGGTCCCAGGCCAGCACGCGCTCCTGGGCGCCCGCTTCCGCGACGCCGAACGATGTCAGTACCCGGCGCTGGTTCTCACCGACCCGCTGCTCCTGGGTGCCGGCGAAGAACGCTCCGGCGACCAGCGCCCCCACGACCACCAGGGCGAAGATCGCAACTGCGAGCGCCATGCCGCGCTCGTCACGCAAGACCCAACGCATAAGTTCTCCCTTCAAGTGTTTTGAAGGCTCGGAACCTTCTCCGACCTTCTCCGACCTTCACCGACCTTCACCGACCTTCACCGACCTGCCGCTAGAAGCGGCGGTTATTCCGTATCGCCACACTGGTGACGACGCTGTCCACCGCGATTTGGGCGGCTGCCTGGCCGCCGCGACGCACCGCACCCACCGTCCTGGCCCGCACGGTGATATCGATGCGCGCGACCTGCGTACGCACCGCCGTCACGTTGCCGTTCACGTCGTAGTACTGCAGCGTCAAGCCGTTGGCGAGCAGCGGCCCGATCAGCGGCTGCGTTGCTTGCCCGAAGGGCTGAATACCGAGGTACCAGAGCGCGTCCGTCGGTGACTGCCACAGGGAGTACGTGACGCGCTCCCAGCCGCGCACCGGCGCGCCAACCGTGATCGCGCCTGCCTGGTTTGCCGTACCGAATGGCACCGGTGCCGGTGCCATGTTGAACGTGACGAGCTGCCCGGGCTGGCCCGCTGGGACTCCGGGACAGACCGCCGCGTTCGCGGTGACGACTCCCCCGATCGGCCAATAGTCGTCCAGGCGCGTGGTCTGATTGCCGTCCCAATAGACCAGCAGCGAGTCGGTGTTCTTGACCGGCCGTCCGCCATAAAACCCCATCTGACCCGGTGACCCGCCGCGGATGATCATCGATAGGCCGTTCCAGGACGCGCCGCCCAGCACCGGGATCTGGCACACGAAGCTGAGCCAGCGCATCGCCCGAATCGTGATGCTGGTGGCGGACATCGCGATGATGTCGCCCTCGGATGCGCTCATCTCGCGAAACTCCGCCGGCAGGATCGAGCCTGCCGCGCGGATGTTCTGCGACAGATCGATGCGCTGCGTTTGCGCCATGTACAGGCGCTGGTTGTTCACCAGCACGCGGTACAGGGCGGCGCTCACCAGGCCCAGCAGGACGAGCGCGATGAGCAGCTCGACCATCGTGAAACCGCGGCGCCCGCGGCGCCCGCGGCTCATAGGAATGTGTTGCATGTGATCGTCGTCTCCGTGGAATCGCTGCGCGTCTTGTTTTGTGTCGTCCTATAGGTCGACTTGACCTTCAACCGGTAGTTCTGATTGCCGAGATCCGTGAACGTCCAGGTGTTGGTTGCCACGACGGTCGATCCGCGACTCATCGTCTCGCTGCCGTTCACGCGCTGGGCGTCGATGCACGCCGCGACCCGCATCCGCTCCAGCCGGCGGGCGGCGAACGTGGAGGCCTCCGCGGACCGCTGGCCGCGCGCGATCATGCGCGTCACCAACGCAGCGGTCGTCACCATGCCGAGGACACCCACGGTCAGCACGATGATCGCGATGATGACCTCGATGATCGTGAAGCCGCGCTGATGCTTGAGCGTTGTCATTGCCGGGTCACCTTCCCCACCTCGTTGATGATCACCGAGTCCCGGTAGTGTGGACCGATGATTGTGATCCAGCGCAGCTGGAACTGCGTCGCAATGCCGCGCGGATCGTAGACCACCGACGCCACGCTGGGGGCGAGCGTGACGTTGAACTCCTCGCCCACCAACTTCTTCGTTCCCACCGACACCGAGGCCGCCGGCGGATTGCCGGTGACGCCGCAGGCGGTGACCCAGATGCTGTCCGTCGTCATGTTCAGGGTGCCCGCACAGCCGCGCTGAATAGCGGCGCCGCGCGCCGTCGCGGCCAACGTCGCGATCAGCGCCTTCGAGCTGCGGATATGCTGCTTCTCGAGTCCGTTCTGAAGGCGGGGGAAGCCAATCGCCATGATCACCCCGGCCAGGACGAACACGAACATCATCTCGATAAGGCTGAAGCCTTTGCGACCCATGAGACCTCCGTTGGCTGCCTCACTTACACGTTCCATGCCTATGCGTAAGTGCATGTTAGTGAATAACTTACATATATCACGTATGCTAAGAACCACCGCAGAATCCTGCACGTATGCATGTTTTTGCACTACTCCAGCCCGTAGCGATCGATCTTGTAAAACAGTGTCCGCAGGCTGACGCCGAGCCGTTTCGCGGCCTCGCGGCGATTGCCATCGGCGGCGCGCAACGCCGCGGCGATGGCCTGTCGTTCCGCGGCTTCGACGACGCTGCGCAGGGAATCACTCGGCGTCGACGACTCCTCGACGGCAGGACGCGGCTCGTTGCGGAAATCCCCCGGCTCCAGAACCTCTTTGTTCGATAGCACCGCCGCCCGCTCGATCGCATTCTCGAGCTCGCGCACGTTGCCCGGCCACGGCTGCTGCTCGAGCCACGCGATCGCCTCGTCGCTCAATGACAGCGGCCTGCCAAACCGCTGCGCCAGCCGCGCGGCGAAGTGGCGGGCCAGTGGTGCGATGTCCTCCTCGCGCTCCCGCAGCGGCGGCAGCTCGATCACGACGACGTTGATGCGATAAAAGAGATCCTCGCGAAACCGTCCGACCTTAGTCTCGGCCTCGAGATCGCGCGCGGTCGCCGCGAGCACCCGCGCATCGACCCGGCGTGTCTTCTGGTCGCCGACGCGGCGAATCTCACTCTCCTGGAGGACGCGCAGTAGCTTGGCCTGCAGCCCGACGGGGAGCTCACCGATCTCGTCCAGCAGCAACGTGCCGCCGCTCGCTTGCTCGAACAGCCCTGCCTTGTCGGCCGTCGCCCCGGTAAATGCGCCGCGGATATGACCGAACAGCTCCGACTCCAGCAGCGCCTCGGGGATGGCGGCGCAATTGATGCCGACAAACGCCTGGTTGGCGCGCGGGCTGGCGCGGTGAATGGCGCGTGCGATCACTTCCTTGCCGGTGCCGCTCTCCCCGGTGATCAGGACGGTCGTGTTGTGCTCCGCGACGCGCGCGACGAGCGCCAGCGCCTGCCGCATCGCGCCACTGGCGACGATCAGTCCCCGCTCCGCCGGCCCGGTGGCCAGCTGTGCCTTGAGTCCCGCCACCTCCTGCCGCAGCCGCTCGCGCTCCTCCGCTTTGCGCAGCGTCAGGACGACTTCGTCGGGACGGAATGGCTTGGGGAGATAGTCGTAGGCACCCTCTTTCATCGCGGCAATGGCCGCGTCTTCGCCGCCATAGGCGCTCATCACGATGACGAGGGCGCTGCCGCCGCGCTGGCGATAATTGCGCAGGAAGGTCAAGCCATCCATCTCGGGCATGCGCACGTCGCACAACACGAGGTCGAACGTCTCAGCGATCGCCCGGTCGAGCGCTCGGCGGCCGTTCTGTTCGGCCGTTACGGAATAGCCGGCGTCGGTGAGGAGGAGACCGAGGCTCTGACGCAGGCCCGGCTCATCGTCGACGACCAGGACGCGTTTCATCGGGCCAGCGCGATCGGGAAGAACAGCTTGAAGGCCGCGCCACCCTCGCGCGCTCCATCAACCCACACGACGCCACCCATCTCGTGGACGGAACGGGCGACGATCGCCAGGCCGAGTCCCGTGCCGCGGCCGGGTTCCTTGGTCGTGTAGAACGGCTCGAAAACTTTCTCCCGGTCTTCGGGTGCAACCCCGGGGCCGGAGTCGGCGACGAACAACAGTGCGCCCGGCTGCCCGGCGGCGAACTCGACGCGTGCGGGCCGCCGTTCGGCCACACGGGGGAACGCGGCAAAGCTTGGATCGCTGGCGCGTTTGGTGAGCGACTGCCCAGGCTCGTACGCCCAGCGCCGCGCGCCGATGGTGATCGATCCGCCTGGGGGCGTCGCGTCGACCGCGTTCAAAAGCAGGTTCACGAGCGTCTGCTCGAGCACATGCGCGCGCCCCATGATCTCCGGCACGTGGAGGCCCTCATCGATCTCAGCGCGGACGTGCCGGAACGCGCCCTGGGCACGCAGCAGCTCGAAGGCCCCGCGGACGATGCGCGCGGCGTCCACCGGCACCAGCGGGTCTTCCTGTGGGCGGGCATAGTCGAGCAGGCTGCGCACGATGCGGTCGACGCGGTCGAGCTCGCGCGCCATCCCTTCCGTGACTTCCTGATCGGTGCCACGGCGCCGCAGCACCTCCATGTAGGTGCCGATCGCGCTGAGCGGGTTGCCGACCTCATGGGCGACGCCGGCGGCGAGCCGGCCGATACTCGCGAGCTTCTCCGAGCGCACCAGCTGGCTTTGGGCGTCGAGGAGGCGATCGGTCATGCGGTTCAAACGTTCGGCGAGGGTGGCAAAGTCCCGCGTCGCGGCGTCGGGGGCGCGCGTGGCCAGGTCGCCGTCGGCGACGGCGTCGGCCGTTTCTATCACGCGGGACAGCGGCCGCAGGACGAGGCGGCTGACCAGCGAGCGGCCATAGAGCACGAAGATGCCGACCTCGCCCGCGATGAGCAGCACGATGATCAAGACGCCGCGGTCGGGCGCGATCGCGAGTGCAAAAAGGGATGTCGCGACGCCGACGAGCAGGGCGAACGCGACGAGGAAGGTGAGGTAAAACAGCAGCTCCACGCGGAGCGCCGGTTTTGCCATGGGGCCCAAGATACGGAAAAAAAGAGCGGCGGGGTCTCCCCCGCCGCCCTGATGCGTCAGGCCAGAGGCCTTACGCGCACTTCGGTTCGCCTTCCTTGTTGGCAGGCGCAATCTGCGTCGACCCGACGTAAATAGCGCACGTCTTGGTCGTCGTGGTGTGGCTCACCGTGGCGGTCCAACCGTCGGCCGTGACTTGGATGTTCGGGCCGAGCACGCCACTGGTCGTGTTGTACGCCGTACCCAGGTTATTCGTGTACTTCACCGAGTCGGCGAAGTAGGCCTCTTCGGCCGTCACGAGGTTCCGCAGGTCCGACTTCATCGACGCCAAATACGCCTTCTCCTTCGTGTTCGCGAACTTCGGAATCGCAATCGCGGCCAAAATGCCGATGATCACGACCACGATCAGAAGCTCGATCAGTGTGAAACCCTTGCGGTTCATCTGGACTAACCTCCCCTGTAAGGATCTAAGACATGGGCGACACGTTTATTCCGTGGCCCAAAGAGGCACGAATCATGCCCCCAAGGGATTAACTCCACGCAAGTCCAATCTGGCGGCAGGCTTACGTCGCCAAGTCGGCGTACCCTGACGGTCTAAAATGTCGAATAAGCTCGGGCTTTTTGCAAGTCGCCGCGCCGGACGCAACGCCTGTGTAAGTCATTGCAAATAATTGCGATACCAGGTCGTGTCGCTTGGAAAAAGGACCAGCGCCGAATCCCGGACTAGGGTCGCCCCTGTGCGGTCCCCGCGGTGCAGCTCGAACAGAAACCGCGCCCGCAGCCCGGTGCGGTCCGCGACTCCCGCACTGCGCGCGCGGATGCGCGCCACCAGGGGCGCGGCCGCAGCTGTGTCGCCGAGGCCGAGCAGGAAGATCGCGTGCGCGGCGTCGAGATATGGATCGCCCGAAAAAAGCGAGTCGGCAAGATGATACTGGTGCCTCGCTCCCGCGGTATCGCCACGACCCGCGAGCACGGCAGCCGCGGACGCGTGCCCCAGGTACGACTCGGGGTGCTCGAGCAACAGCGTCAGCAGCTGCGCGCGGTTATCGCGCCACGCCGTAAGGCGCAACAACGATCGCGTGCAGCACGCAACCGCGACGAGACTGAGCACGACGACCGCCGCGCGCCAGCGCTGGCGCTGTTCGAGCCACGCGAACCCGCTGCCAATCAGCGCTGCCGGAAGCGCGACGGCAAGATAGAGGTTGCGCTCCGCCAAAACGATGCCGGAAGCGAACAGCAAATTCGCCGTCGGCAGGTACGACAACGTAGCGAGGCCGGCGACCAACGAAATCGCCGGCGCCCGCCGCCGGCACCAGACGATCAGGATCGGGACCGCGATCGCGATGGCACACCCGATCACCGCCGCGAACGACAGTCCACTGTAGGCGGGGATGACCCGAGGGCTGTAGTCGGAGGACAACGAGACCGGCCACACCAGCAGGACGCAGGCGCGAAGTACGGCGGGCAACGCCACCGCGAGGCGCCCGAGCGCGCTCCTTCCATAGAATACCGCTGCCGCATCGTTCTCACCCACCCAACCGACCCCGAACCAGGCAGCGAGGAAGCCGAGCGTCACGACACCGAGCGCAAGCCAGAACGCGGCTGGGTACGGTGGATCATCCGCCGGCTGGAGCCACCTATCGAGCAGTATGACGACAGCGGCGATGACACCGTGCTCCTTGCTGAACATGGCAAGCGCAGCGCACGCCACCGCCACGATCCACCAGCGGCGTCGCGCCGCGACCACGGCACCGAGAATCCCCGCCGCCACGAGCAGCTCCGCCCGGCCCACCAGATTCGCGACGGCCTCGACGTGCACCGGGTGCCACGCGAACACCAGACCCGCCGCGGCCGCGGCCAGCGCCGGCAGCCAGCGCGCCAGCACGACGACGAGTAACACCGTGGCCAGTCCGTGCCACAGCGCGTTCATCAGGTGCAGCCAGCCAGGGCGGCCGCCGGAGACGGTCCAATCCACGGCATAGCTCAGGATCGTAACGGGCCGGTAGAGACCGGCCTTCGACTCACGCGGCCAGTACGGATCGTTGAACGCGGCGAGTGCCGCGCCGATCGAATGCGCGCCGGGGTTCGACGCGATAATCGCCCGGTCGTCCTGGACGAAACCGTACCGGGCAGTTGGCAGGTAGAGTGCGACGGCAGCAACGAAAACGAGCAGCAGCTCGCGTCTCACGGCATCCGTGCCCACAGAGAATCGGCGGCCGCCGAATCGCCGCGCTGGCGGGCGGCCATCGACTGAATGCGATAGTACCCGCCGCAGCGAAAGCACAGCTGCTCGAGATTCACGAGCATCGAGTCCGCGACACCGAACTGCCCGAGTGTAAATGCAGCATCGGCGCCCGTGATGTAAATCGCCGGGTCGCGAGCGTAGGCACGCTCCGAAATCCGCACTGCCGCCAACGAGCGTGCGGCCTGCCGATGGCTGAGATAGTGGACCGCCATCCGCTGCGGCCCACGGAAGGAGTTGGGAGAATCGGTGAGAATGCTCAGCGTCACAGCGAAGTCGTCACGCCACACCGGCGTCCGCAGCGCGGAGCGAACGCCTCCAGCGAGTACCAGGAGGACGGTCACAACGCGCAGTCGCGCGACATCGAGGCGAGCGAGTGCCGCCCCGGCCGCGACGGCGAGACCGACCGAAGGCAGGTACAACGTGCGCTCAGCCATGAGCACGCCGGTCGAAAACAGCAGATTCGCCACCGGCAGGAACGCGATGGCGATCCACCCCAGGCCGAAGGCTTCGGCGCGCCTGCCGCGCCGCCATGCCAGCACGAGCAGTACGGCCCAGAGCGCCAGGCACGCCAAGCCGAGCGCGAATCGTCCGTCCAGCAGCGAATGCACAATCGTGCGCTCGCCGGGCGAGTAGTCGACGCGCAGCGTCAGCGGTGCGACGAGCAGGCGAGCCACATCGGCGAGCGCCGCGACCGCGGTGAGCCGCCCCGCGAATGCACTTTCTCCCAGGAACACGGGCGCGATCGCGTGATACCGCTCGTAGGGGTGGAGCACGCTCCATCGCACGACACCGTAAACAAGCGCGATCACAACCCAGCTGACGGCGAACTCGGCCATACGCCGGCGCGTCGGTCGCACGGGCGCCTCTCCTGACGGTCCGATGCCAAGAGCCCAGGCCCAAATGATCAGGCCCGGCGCCACCGCGGCGTTCTCCTTGCTCAGCAGGCCGAGCAACAGGGCGATTCCGCTCCAGATAACGCTGTCGCGCACCACCGCGGCGTAGACCGCGAGACACACAGCTGCCGCCGCCATGAGCTCGGCGCGGCCTATGACGTTCGCGACCGCTTCCACATGGACGGGATGGACGGCGAAGATCGCGCCCGCTACGACGGCGGCGGCCATGCCCGACCAGCGACGCACCAGCGCCGTGACCGCGACGACCGTGCCGGCGTGCCACAGCAGATTCATCGCGTGAAACCAGGTCGGGCGACCGTGAACGAGTGACCAGTCCAAAGCAAAAGTCGCCAGCGGGAGCGGACGGTACATGTGACCGCCCAGGTCGGGTGGCCAGTACGGCGCCGCGAACGCGCCCCACATGCCCCGCATCGAATGGACGAGCGGGTTCCACAGGATGATGTACAGATCGTCCATCGCGAACGAGTTCCACAGGGCCGGCACGTACGGCACCAGCGCGCAGAGCACGACGGCGAGGTACAGCCGGCGGTCTTTACGGTCCACGGTTCACCGCAAAGAGCCAGCGGCCATCGGACCAGCGATAAATGCCCGTCAACCAGCTGGGGTAGGCACCGAGCAGCGCGCGCAACTCGATCGCCGAGGGCGATGTCGCGCTGGCAAGCAGGACATGCGTCACAGCCATGCGCTCGAGGTAGGCCCGATGCTCTGCCGGCGTCGGGCGGATCAGCTCACGCCCGCGATAACTCTCGAGGTAGAGCGGCACCGCCTGGCGGCGGGTGTACAGCCAGACGAGGGCTTCGTCATCCGTCGCGACCACGGCGTCCGCTGGAAGATTCCCGACGACGGGGAGCAGCTCGGCGAAATTGGCCGAAATCGCGCGCGCCTGAGCCTCCCACCACCGCCCCGCGAGGCCCCGCACCTCGTAATGCAGATATCCGCCGGCGACCAGCGCCGCGAGGAAACCGACGGCCATGCGCGCACGCGGCCAGCGCCGCCAGATCTCGAGCATCCCGGCAACCCACACGAGTCCCAGCCAGGGGAGGACCGCCCAGAGAAACCTGTCGGGCGGGTGCGGCCAAATCGCGAGAACCAGAAAGTAGAAGACGAGCGCCAGCCCAATCGCCGAGCGGCGCGATACCACCACCAGGCCGTACAGGCCGACTCCGAGCGCGATCGTAGCGATGATGTCGTAGAGCCAGCGTACAGGAATCCACCCGAATACCAAGGCCTCGAGCGGCCGCGACATGTCGGGGACGTTGACGGCTATCGCCGAAAGACCGGCCTGCCGGAGGTGCGCGGAGTAATTGCCGTAGCCGAGCGCGAGCGCCGGATCGATGAAGCGCGCATGCGTGGTGACCCACAGTCCCCAGGCGACCGCGGCGAGCAAGGGAAGCAGCAGCACGATGACGAGCCTGCGGCGCTGCGCCCCCCCCCTCCCCCCCCGTCGCGCCAGCAAGAAACAGAGAGCACCCGCGACGATCGTGACGCCGATGGATCGCGTCAGCAACGCGAGCGCGCCCGCCGTCCCGGCGATCCAGGGAGAGAATTCGCGATCGGCCGCGATGATGGCGACGGCCAACAGCACGCTGAACAGCGGCTCGGCGAAGAGCACGGACTGCGTCGCCAGGACAGGAATGGCAACGGCTGCGCCAAACACGACCGCCGCCGGAACCCAGCGGCGGAGCCCAGGACCGAGTATCTCGGTGCGCGTCGCATGCCACACGATGAGCCCGGCAGCGCTGGCGCCGAACAGCGCGTTGAGGACCTTGCCGGCCAGCGCCGCGCCGCCGACGGACATGAGTCCAAAAAACGGCGCCAGCACTACGGGATAGAGCGGCGGGTAATGGACGGCCGCCGGAATTCCGGGGAGATTGGGATGGACATAGCCGAGGCCGCTCGTCAGCGCGGTGGCGAGCCCCGCGTACAGGCCGTCGTCGTAGAACACCCCGACGAGCGCCTGATTGAGCGTCGCGATGCCGACGATCAACGTCGCGACGCCCGTAATCAGGCCCGCCTTTACCTCGCTGGTAAGCGCCAATCGCGGTGGTTGCGGGGGACGAGGAGGTTGTAGCGCAGGATGTGAAACAGCGCCGCAAAGCCGTCGCGCCAGGTGATCTTCTTGCCCTCGGCGTAAGTGCGGCCGCTGTAGGAGATGGGCATCTCCCAGATGCGTGCGCGGGCCTGCGCCAGGCGCGCCGTGATCTCCACCTCGAAGCCGAAGCGATTCGATGTCAGCGGCAGCCGCTTGATGAGATCCATGCGCACGAGCTTGTAGCAGGTCTCGAGATCGGTGAGGTTGAGATTGGTGAGCATGTTCGACAACAGCGTGAGGAAGCGGTTGCCGACGTAGTGCCAGAAGTAGAGGACGCGATGCGGGCCACCCTGAAATCGCGACCCGTACACCGCGTCGGCCTTGCCACTGCTGATCGGCTGCAGCAGCGCCGGAAGATCGGCGGGATCGTACTCGAGGTCCGCGTCCTGAATCACGAGCGCATCGCCGGTCGCCGCCGCTATGCCGCTCCGAATCCCCGCTCCCTTGCCTCGATTCTTGTCGTGGTGAATCACGTGATCGACCAAACCATCCCTGGCGAGCTGGTCGAGGATTTCCCGGGTCGCATCGGTCGATGCGTCATTCACCACGATGATCTCGACTCGCAGCGGAACGTCGCG
>WNGD01001604.1_pt1 | contig 24893 bp, 24 predicted proteins | sample 5400671 | NCBI WGS metagenome assembly WNGD01 (sample SAMN13153369, study PRJNA577476) | soil metagenome | isolation source: 40 cm soil or saprolite under grassland replicate 2 | place: USA:California | collected 2016-06-15
CAGAAGCTAACCCTCAACCCGAATCTATTGAATCAATGACCTAACCAACTACCTACACCCTCGCCCGCCACACTTGACACCCTACATAGGGGTTAGACTGTAGCTCATGGATTACAGCGACGAACCTCGATCGAACCGCGAAGCCTTTCGTCGCCTACAACTCGAATGGTGCGAGGGGCACGACGGCATTTCGGCCCTCGATAGTAACGAGGATGAGATTGAATCCTTGGGCGAAGAAGCAATTCATTCCCTGATAGCGCGGGGGTGGCTCGCTGGGCACAATCACGTCACTGTGTACAAAGTTGAGCACAAGGCCGAAGACGGGACGATCAGCTTTGCGAGAGGCACTTTGGAGACACTCGATGAAGTTCTTGTCGCGATGCGGCAACAGGCCGTTCAACAGCAAGAGCAGGCGCAGCGGGATCTGGAATACGCGGCTTCAGTACCCGGATTGATCGAGAAAGCCATGTCGGCACTTCGGGTCGGAGCTGATATCAGTTCGATCGTAGGTCAGCTCGAAAAACTACGTTCCGCTGATCCGGAAGCCATAATGTTTCTAAGCTGGAACACGTTTATGACTGATGTAGCGCACACGCCAGTAGTTAACAGCAATACCGCCGAGCCATTCGATGTTTCAGCAGCGATTATCCACGCTGCTTCCTTGCGGCGCGCAGGCTACAAAACAGCTATTCCTGACGCCCTCGTCTCGGCTGCGATCGCTGCGCCTGCGCTCTGTGCCTTGAGCGATGCATTTATCGAATTGCTCGATTATTCACCCGATGATCTGAATCTCGCCACCGACGCGTTCGAGTTCCTTCACGCCTGTATCCACCGTGACTGCCAGGCCTACGTATACGCAAGAATCGCCTCTCAATTGACTCGAGCGGAAAACCTTGCCGTCTGTAACCTCGCCAAACGCTTTGCTACGCATAATTCCAAAAGCTTGGACAGCGATGTGGCTTTGCTAACGATGAACCTTGCAATTGATGATGTAGCGCAAGCGCACGAAGCGGCTTCAAGAACGATAGATACAATTATGCAAATGCTCTCGAGCGAATGCGGCACCATATATTGGCCTCTCAACGAGGAGACACCGCTTGGGACCGAGGCTGCGATACTCCTCACTAACGCGGCTTCTTCCCGTGCGAACACTGAAGTGACCGCTGTAATTAAGTCGCTGGTATCTGCAGGAAGATGGGATCGCTACGAGAGCCTCGGATAAGGGACATTCCCTATTTTCTTAATCGCGTCCGCTTAACCGCCGTTTAGGGCCACCGTGCAGTAAAAAGAGCGCTGCGTTCACCGCATCAAATCTATCTCTGACGAGCTTTTCGGCGGAACTGAGCACGTCGGCGAAATCTCCCGTACGAAACTGCGCAGCTGCAGCATACCGGAGGGATGTTTGTTCTAGAATCAGACTTGCCATTGTCATCGTAACCACTGATGGGAACATCGAGGCGAAGTTTGATTCCTTCTTCACCATCTCAACTGCCAGTGTCCCCGTACTGGCGATGAATCTCGACAGGCGTCGCTCCAATATCATAGATGCGATGAATCCGAATGGAAGAGTTGTCGCGGGATAAGATGACAAGTCGCAAGGAATGTGTCGGTGACTTAGGATCTCCCACAGATAAATCAATTCTTCGTTAACGATCACCCAGTGACTCACGGGGTAGGTTTGGTTTTGCGACGGTATTTGACGCGCGATGCGCGAATGGTTTTTGGCAAACACATCCAGCGACACTTGCTTATTGCACATACCGTTCGCTGCAAGAGCCCAATAGGACGATTGTGATAAAGTGACGCTAAAAAGCGCAAACCAGAGGCGATCGATCTCGTCGCGCGTCATAGCAATAGATGCACCGAAAGTATCGGAGTCGCAGCGGTCGAATGCTATCGGTGCGATCGTATTCGCGACTTCTTCAGCGTTGGGCGACGGGCCATCAGACATTGAACCCTTTCTTTACCACGTCAGACACGAAAGCCATCCCGAAACAATCGGGGCAGATGTCCTGTGCCGAGGGATGCTGAAATATAGACATCCCGGAGCTTCTTGACTATATCGCGCAAGAGAATGCGACGCCGGAAAATGTTCAAAAGCGATTGCGGGAGTTCTAAATTCGACGATTCGTTTGGCTTGTGAGTGACATGCGCCAAAGTCATAGAACAGCGAATGAACGCTGAACCTCGTGCTTGGCTTTTAGAAGAAGACCGGGATGAAATCTTTTTCACACACGGTGGGTGTCACATTTTTGCGGCGAAGCTCCATGAGCTTTTCGGATATTCATTGAAGGCTTGTTGGAAGAACGACGGAATTGTCCACTGTCACGCGATTCGCCACGGTAAAGGCATTGATGCGAAGGGCTCAATCGACCGGCCAGACTTTCGTGAGGAGTACACTTTCGAGCGCGTAGAAGACATCACTTCGTCGGCGTTGCTGCATTATTTCCGAAAGTTGCGTCCAGAAGAAGAATCCGAAGAAGTCGGCGATGGTAAGAGCTTCAATCAAATTGCCTCTGAACGAGCGGAATGCTTCATCAGCGCCAATCGTAACCGATTTGCGCCATCGACTATATCCTGATTCGGTGCGTGCCCGCAGGCTGTAAAATTGAAAACTCTAGCGCTTCTTCACGCTGCGCAATTGGTCACGCTGGCCGGATCGAAGCGACCACGCGTTGGCAGCGAGATGTCGGAGCTCGCGATCGTACGCGATGGAGGAATGCTTATTCGTGACGGCAGGATCGAGATCGTCGGAGACAGTGATGAAATCGAAAAGAACGTTGGTGACGCCGAGATTATCGATGCCGGAGGGCGCATTGTGCTGCCGGGATTTGTCGATGCACACACGCATCTGGTCTTTGCCGGCAATCGTCTCGATGATTTCGAGCGGCGAGCGCATGGTGAAACCTACGAGCAAATCGCAGCGGCCGGCGGCGGGATTTGGTCAACGGTGGAAAAGACGCGCGCGGCCAGCGACGTCGATCTTCTTGCGCAAGCGAAGAAGCATGCGCAGTGGTTTCTCCGCTGCGGAACGACGACGGTTGAAGCTAAATCGGGCTACGGGCTGACGGTTCATGATGAGCTAAAAATTTTGCGCGTGATTCGGAGGCTTAATCAGGAGACCCCACTCGAAATTGTTCCGACGTTTCTCGGCGCACACGCTGTGCCGCGCGAGATGAGCGCCGATGAACATGTCAATTGTGTGATCCAGGAAATGCTGCCGCGCGTCGCATCAGAAAAGCTGGCCGAATTTTGCGACGTATTTTGCGACCGCGGCTATTTCGACATCGAGCAATCGAGGAAGATTTTGAGCGCAGCGAAAAAGTTGGGACTCGAGCTGCGAATGCATGCTGATCAACTCACTAATTCCGGCGGCGCAAAACTGGCCGCCGAATTACAAGCGACAACGGCGGATCATTTGGAAAAAACCGACGAGCGGGGCGTTGCGGCAATGAAAACCTCAGGCGTGCAGCCGATTTTGCTACCGGGATCGGTGTACGCGCTTGGGTCGACAGGTTATCCGCGTGCGCGCGAAATGATCGAGGCGGGCCTCGCTGTTGTTATTGCAACCGATTTCAATCCTGGTTCGTCGCCGACGCCAAGCATGCCAATGGTCCTGTCACTCGCGTGCACGCAAATGAAAATGTCGCCAGCGGAAGCTATTACCGCATCAACAATTAACCCGGCCTACAGCCTCAATCGCGGCGATAACATCGGCTCGCTCGAAATCGGCAAGCTCGCCAACTTCTCGATCTTCGATTGCGAAGATTATCGCGAGATCGCGTACTGGTTCGGCTTTCCGCCAATGGATTCCGTTTACGTGCGGGGCGAATGTGTCGTGTCGCGGGCGGAGGAAAATTAATGCGACGCTCATAGAGCGCCGCTACAGTAAGACCATTCATGAAAGTCGAAATTGAAAAGCAGCCGGGGTCTATTTCTACGCTGCAAATCGAACTGCCGTCCGACGAGGTTTCCAAGGAGTGGGACTCCATCGCAAACAACTTCGCGCGCGTTGCGAAAATTCCAGGTTATCGGCCGGGCAAGGCGCCGCGCTCGGTGATCGAAAAAAGATTTCGCAAAGAAATTCAGGAAGAGCTGACCAAAAAACTCGTCTCAAAGAGTTACCACGACGCAATCGAGCAGGAGCAATTGCGCGTTGCTTCATTGGCCAACATCGAAGACGTCCAATTCGGCGAGGACAAATCGATGCGCTTCCGCGCGACCGTGGTCACCACGCCGGAGTTCGACCTGCCGGAATACAAAAACATTTCTGTCCAGTTGCCCGAGACGAACGTCTCCGATGCGGAGGTCGATGCGGCGCTTGAGCGCTTGCGCGATCAATCGGCCGACTTTGTCGATGCACCAGAACGCGGGCTGCAAATGGGAGATTTTGCGGTGATCGACTTTGAAGGCTCAATTGACGGCAAGCCGGTCAGTGAAATCGCACCGCAGGCGAGCAAAAATCTTCACGGTGGCAAAAAATTCTGGCTACATCTGGCGCCGGATAATTTTCTCCCGGCATTTTGCGAGCAGATGACCGGACAGAAGCGCGACGAAACGCGCAAGATTCCCGTCACATTTCCGTCGGATTTTCCTGTCAAAGAACTCGCGGCCAGAGAGGCAAGCTACATGGTCACGTTACGAGAGATAAAAGAAAAAGTTCTGCCGCGGCTTGATGATGCTTTCGCAGAAAAGTTGATCCCCGGAAAGACGCTTGTCGATCTTCGTCAAATGATCGAACACGATCTCGAACACGAGAAAGAACATGAGCGCGAGCGAGCGAAAGAAGGACAGGTCGTCAAGTATTTGCACGAGCGCATCCAATTTGAGCTGCCGCCTGCTTTGCTGAAAAACGAAACACGACGCACTTTAGGAGAGCTGGTGCAACGAAATCGCGAGCGGGGCATTCCTGATGAAATGCTTAAGGACAAAGAGAAAGAGCTTGTCGAGAGTGCCGCAGCCCTCGCTGCCCACCGGTTGAAGACCAATTTCATTCTGCATCGGATCGCGGAATGCGAAAAGATTGATGTCTCGCGCAAAGATGTCGATCTACGGATCAGGCAGGAAGCAGGGCGTTACGATGTTTCCGTCGACAAAATGCGCAAAGAGTTGGAAGAGCACGACGGTCTCAATTCCTTCGCGGAACAGATTCTGCTAGGCAAGACCCTTGATTTCCTGAAGGCGAATGTTAGCGTCGGAAAGACGGAAGGAAGCACTGTTGGAGAAGAAAAATCATGAGCATATCCAGTAAGAACCGATCGCAATCGGTGCTCATTCCGATGGTTGTGGAGCAGACTGGCCGGGGCGAGCGCAGCTACGATATTTACTCGCGACTGCTCAAAGATCGCATCGTTTTCATCGGGACGCCTATGGACGATCACATTGCCAATCTGGTCATTGCCCAGTTGCTCTTTCTGCAAATGGAGGACTCGAAAAAGGACATCAACATCTATATCAATTCGCCGGGTGGCTCGGTAACGGCTGGGCTCGCGGTTTACGACACCATGCAGTTTCTCACGTGCGATGTGACGACCTACTGCCTCGGCATGGCTGCGAGCATGGCTGCGGTTTTGCTTTGCGCGGGGACGAAGGGCAAACGGTTCGCGCTTCCGAATTCAGATATCATGATCCATCAGGTTTCCGGCGGCGCGCAAGGGGCGGCGAGCGACGTCGAGCGTCAGGTCGATTACATGTTCAAGCTTAAGAAACGCCTCATCAAAATCATCGCTCAACACACCGGTAAATCGGAGGAACAGGTGCGGATGGATTCGGACCGCGATTATTACATGTCCGCTCAGGAGGCGAAGGCGTACGGTTTGGTAGACGAAGTAATTAAGTCCCGCAAGGAAGTGAAGCTGCTCGACGGCGCGACCCCTCCTTCCGGCGACCGATCGGTAGAAGTCGCTGAGGCTGCTTTGCCGCGGAAGGCTGGGGGATAAGAGCTCCTTTCTAACACGCAAATATGGCTCGCGCTTCCAACCTCACCATGTGCTCGTTTTGTGGCAAGAGTCACGCGGAGGTGCGCAAATTAATCGCAGGACCGGGAGTCTATATCTGCGACAGTTGCATAAACGTTTGCAAAAACATCCTCGATAAAGAGCTCAACGAGGACGCCCGGCGCCAGTCCTCCAACATTCGCGTGCCGAAGCCGGCAGAAATCCGGCGCTCGCTCGACCAATACGTGATCGGGCAGGAGGTCGCCAAAAAGACGCTTTCGGTGGCGGTGCACAACCACTACAAGCGTGTTCTGCAAACTTCGGCTTCGGCCGATGCATCTGCGGCATTCCAGCCGGATCCACTTGCGGAAGTTGAAATCGAGAAGAGCAACATTTTGCTGATCGGACCGACCGGCTCCGGTAAAACGTTGCTGGCCAAAACGCTGGCCAGGATTCTCGATGTCCCATTCTGTATCGCCGATGCGACCACGTTGACCGAAGCCGGCTATGTCGGCGAAGACGTCGAGAACATCATTTTGCGACTCCTGCAGAATGCCGATTACGATGTTAAACGAGCCGAGATCGGCATCGTTTACATCGACGAGATCGACAAGATCGGGCGAAAAACCGATAACGTGAGCATCACCCGTGATGTCTCCGGCGAAGGGGTGCAGCAGGCGCTGCTGAAAATTCTAGAGGGCAGCACCTGCAACGTTCCGCCACAGGGCGGGCGTAAACACCCGCACCAGGAATACATTCAGGTCAACACTGAGAAAATCCTCTTCATTTGCGGCGGCGCCTTCATCGGGCTGGATAAGATTATCCAAAAACGCATCGGCCAGAAAGTGATGGGCTTTGGCAGCCCGACTCTCGAAGTCGAGGAAGCATTGCGAAAGCAAGCCGTCCGCCATGTCGAACCGGAGGACTTGCTCGCTTTCGGAATGATTCCGGAATTCATAGGGCGATTGCCGGTTGTAAGCTCTCTCGACGCTCTGACGGAGGAAGAGATGGTGGCGATCTTGACGGAGACTAAGAACGCGATGGTCAAGCAGTACACGAAGCTTTTCTCGATGGAGGGCGTGCGGTTAACGTTGACAAAAGATGCCTTGCGCGCCCTGGCGGCGCAGGCGGTCACGAAGGGAACCGGCGCGCGTGCGTTGCGTTCGATGCTCGAACGGATCATGCTCGATATCATGTATGAGGTGCCGAGCCGCGAAGATATCGCCGAAGTCACGATCAATCGCGCAGTCGTGGAAGGGAGAAAGCTTCCGCTCATTCGCAAGAAGCAGGACAAAGACGCGGCGTGATTTCGGCAGAAAACGCCGAACGCCCAACATTCAATTAGATTCGTCCTCTGATCTCGACATTGGGCGTTGAACGTTGGACGTTTCTTCTGTTCGCGGCAAACTTCAGCACGCGAAATGAGAGTGGATCTTCTGAACACCGGCACAGAGCTTTTGCTGGGTGATGTGCACGATGCACATCTTGCATTTATCGCGCGGGAGATTTTCCCCTTGGGTCTGCGCATCGTAGAGCGGCGCACGGTTCCCGATGGTGAGGCGATTCGTGATGCACTGACGGAGTTGTTTTCGCGCGCCGAAATTCTGTTTGTGACTGGCGGATTGGGGCCGACCACGGATGACATCACGCGAGAAATCGTCGCGGATGTGCTTGGATTGGAATTGCGTCAGGATGCGCAGCTACTGGCTTGGCTCAGGCAGAGGCTCGAAGCGCGCGGAATCAAATGGACCTCTCGAATCGCCCGACAGGCTGACGTGCCGGCGGGCGCAGAGATTCTTCCAAATGAAAACGGAAGCGCGTCGGGATTGTATTTGAAGGCAAACATCAATCCGCACATTCCTTCCCCCCACCTCTTTGTCCTGCCTGGGCCGCCTCGCGAGCTCCAGCCGATGTTTCTGGCGTCTGCAATGCCGATCTTGCGCTCGATTGTGCAAGTGCCCGCTTCGACCGAGCGGCGCCTCTACAAAATTGCCTGTATGGGTGAATCGACTGTCGAAAAAGCCGTTGGAGAGAGGGTTCTCGCGATCCCGGGGGTTGAGCTCGGTTATTGTGCGCGCCCGGGAGAAGTCGATGTTCGCATCATCGGAGAATCTGATGCGATCTCGCGCGCGGACGCGATCATCAAAAGCGAGCTGGGATTGTCGATTTTTTCCGTGAGTGATGAAACTCTCGAGGAAGTAATCGTGAAACTCCTGGGCCCAAGGAACGAAACAGTTGCCGCCGCGGAGTCGTGCACGGGCGGATTGCTTGCGAATCGAATTACCAATGTGCCGGGCGCCTCGAAAGTATTTATCGCTGGCTATGTTTGTTACGCCAACCAAGCCAAGATCGACATGTTGGATGTCGATCCGACGTTGATTGAGAAACACGGCGCTGTAAGCGAGCCAGTCGCGCGGGCGCTAGTCGAACATGCGCGCACACGCGCTAGATCGACATATGCGCTCGCCACAACTGGGATTGCTGGGCCATCCGGTGGTTCGCCGGAGAAACCAGTGGGAACGGTTTACATCGCGCTGGGCGCGCCAGACGACATTATGGTAAAGAAATTATTTTTTCCGAGCGATCGCGAGATCTTCAAGCAGCTTACTGCGCAGGCAGCCTTCGATCTGCTGCGGCGGAAAATTCTCGGGACATAGGCGCGCAGAATGGAAATCTATGTTTCGTTAATAATCGCCTACGTCGGCCGGAGTGCCTACTTTAACGTGATCGTAAAATAATTTCGCTCCATCGGGCGGCATCCGGATGCAGCCATGCGAGGCGGGGTATCCCGGCAAAATCCCGATATGCATTCCAACCCCTTCGGCCGTTAGCCGCATAAACCACTTCATCGATGCGCCCACATAATGTGTTCCGCTGGGCGCAGCATCGATTTTGGCGCTGACGCCCGCGCGGACAATGCGACCGGAACGGTCAACGAAGTCGCCGTAAATGTTGGAACGATGATTCGGGTCTTTTTCCAGGACACTGAAATGACCCGTGGGTGAACTGTGCCCCCGCTTGCCGGAAGAGATCGGGCTGTCGATCACGATTTGGTCGCCGGTCATAAGAAAAGCCCGCTGCTTGGGAAGCGAGACCACCACGTGGACGTTGTCGGGCGTGGCTTCTTTGAGCAGTGATTGATTGATTTTGACTGGTTCTTGCCTGCGAATGAGATCGGATGCTTTCCGCATTCTTTGAGGCGGGCTTGGCGCGGGACGTGTGAGACGTAGCTGACCGCTGACGGAACATGCAAGAGCAGCCAGTATTAATGAAGCCGCGCAGAGCGATATCGGGAATTTGTCCGGCATAAATTAGCCGCCACTGTAGCTGTTTACGCGCCGAATCCAACCAGATAACCATCTCGATTCATTCCGTTCTGTGGGGGCGTTTTGCACACGCCGAATCAAGACTGCCTTCGCAGAGCGAGCGAATTCATTGACTGCGTCGTCGCCACTCGCGCCGTGCATCCCTTCGAGAACCTGAAGTAAGCCCCAGCCCTGGCCTCGATATCGTTCTGTGTGCAGGACTCCTTCGCCCTTGAAATTCACATAATCAACGAGCGCGTAACAACCCCGCGGCGTGCTCGCCAGGCGCTCGAATTGCTGCTGCACCTTCGCGCGGTCAGGAGGCACTGCTTCGGCGAGCATTTTCGGCAGCGAGCTTTGCAACCGGGCAATAAGGAATTCTGTCTGAAGATCAACCGTGTCGGAAAGAAACTGGCGCAATTGATTCATCTCCGGTGTGTGTTGGGCGAGAAGAAATTCGGTGCGCGAGTTCCACGGACAGGGCGCTTCGCCGCGTCCCAAAACTAATTTGGGCAATTTAGCGCCCCGACGTGAGATAAAATTTATTAGCTTGGGAAAACTTTCCTCGAATGGACCACGCTGACCCTTTGGATACCAGATGAAGTGACCGATGCCCAGCGACGCAAAATTTTCCCCTTCGTTCCATGAGGTAAGACCGGCGATGGTTCCATCGCATTCGTTTTGCCAGATTCTTTTTCCGATTTTGAGCGCATCGGTGTGCGAGAGGGTGATCGCGCCAACTGTTTGCAGTTGAAGAACGACGCCGATGAAGGAGAACAGCGTGGCGAAAGCCCGAGCCTGACGGAGCTCCTGCCGCTCCTCCTGTTTTCTTGACGAATGGGGTTTATCCATTAGCGTGGCACTTCCTGCGGCGCTCAATTTAGCCAAGCCCGTAGCGAAAACACCATCTTATGAAACATTTTATCCTTATTTTCGCCGCATTCTCACTTGCGCTGCCCTTGTTCGGGCAAGAGAAATCACCACAGCTTAAAGATCAGAAGGACAAGGTCAGCTATAGCATTGGTCTGAACATCGGGTTTAACCTCGGCCGGCAGAATGTGCAGGTTAATCCCGACGTGCTCGCTGCTGGCATAAAGGACGCGATCGCTGGCAAGCCTCAACTGAACGCCGATCAGGTCAAGGAGGTTATGGCAGCATTTGAAAAAGATATGCAACAAAAACAGAAGGCAGCAGGAGAGAAGAACGCGTCAGAAGGTGCGAAGTTTCTGGAGGAAAACAAAAAGAAAGAAGGCGTGAAAGCGACGGCCAGCGGCCTGCAGTACAAAGCCCTCAAGGAGGGAACCGGACCGCAACCGAAAGAGACCGACACGGTGACGGTAAATTACCGCGGGACGCTTATCAACGGCACTGAGTTCGACAGCTCGTACAAGCGCGGCCAGCCTGCGACTTTTCCGCTTAATGGCGTAATCAAGGGTTGGACGGAAGGGCTCCAACTGATGAAGACGGGATCAAAATATCAATTCTTCGTTCCGGCGAGTCTTGCGTATGGTGATCGCAACGTGGGCCCTGATATCGCTCCCAATTCGACTTTGATTTTTGAGGTGGAACTAATCGGCGTCAAACCTCCGCAGACTGCCGCGAGCCCGGCTCCCGCCGTATCGCCGAAATAATTATAGCAGCGGCGAGCACCGGATCCCAGAAGGCCGGCGCCTGGCACACGCTACATCGGCAATCAGCCCGCCGTGGCTGCTTCCCACTGTAGCAGCGGCGCGTCGCCCCAAAGGCTCTCCAAGCTATAAAAGGCGCGTTTTTCCCGGTGGAAAACGTGGACGACTACCTGCAAATAATCGAGCACGATCCATTGGCTGGCCGGAAACCCGTCGACCGCCACGGGTCGAATCGAATGGTCCTGGCGCAATCGCGTTTCAATTTCATTTGCGATCGCCTTGAGCTGAGGCTCCGATGTGGCGGAGCAAATCACGAAAAAATCGGTAAACGTTGAGATCGCACGCAAATCCAAGACGACAATCTCTTCGGCTTTCTTATTCGAGGCCAGTTCTGCGCAAGTTTTTGCTAAGTTTTCCGGGGTTATTTCGGTTGCTCCTGGTAAAGTTTTTCGCGTCGAATAATTTCCTCGACTGCTTGTGGTACGAAATAGCGAATTGACTGGCCGGAAGCAACCCTGTTTCTGATTTCCGTGGCGGAAATGTCGATCCTGCGACGAATGATCTCGTACGAGTAATTGGCCGGCCGGCCGGTGCGATCGAGAACCACAAAGCGCACTATCTTTTCCAGCTCGGCGAAGCGGTGCCACCTCGCGAGCTCGGCCACATTGTCTTCGCCAATCAGACAGTAAATCTCCGCGTCGCGCTCGCGGCGTTGAACGTCTTCGATGGTGTCGATCATGTATGAAGGCGGCGGGCGACGCAGCTCGCAATCGTCGACCGCAAATCCGATTTCGTCTTTGGTCGCCGCCCGTAACATCGACAAGCGTATTTCGCCGCTCGCAACGGGCGCGGATTTCTTAAAAGGCGAGACCGCAGCCGGCACAAAAATAACTTTTTGTAAACGGAGCGTCTCTATCGCTTCGCGCGCGAGGATGAGATGCGCGTGATGAACCGGGTCGAACGTGCCGCCGTAAATTGCGATTCTCATTTACGTCATTCTGAGCGCAGAGCGGGGAGCGAAGCGAACGGAACGGAGTCGACGAATCCCGCGATGCGCCCCTTCATTATTTCGACAGGATTCGTCCATTGCCCTTTGGGCCCGTCGGAATGACATGAAAAAATTGCGATAACTGGCGTTTTTTTGTTTTCTCCGCGCAAAATCGACATCTAGTTCCGAAAAGTATGAAGACTGATTCGCGCGGTCAATTGATTCTGGTGGATCGGCCGCTCCACCGGACGATGATGAGTGCGCCGAAGGCGCATTATTTTAGCATCGAGCAAGGGTTGCTCGATCCACCTGCGTATGAGTGATTCGTGCGGTCAATTGATTCTCACGGGCGTTCCTAGCCCGCGCCTCGATGCGGAGACGGAGAAATTGTTTCGGCGAATCCAACCCGGAGGCTTTATTCTTTTCACTCGCAACATTGAGAGCGCACCGCAATTGCGCGAATTGATCGATGATCTTCGCGGTCTGAGCGAAATCGAGCCGATTATCACAATCGACCAAGAGGGTGGTCGCGTCTCGCGATTGCGTTTAATCGGGAATGAGCCGCCGAACGCGCAGCAATTACGCGATAAAGGCGATGTCAATTTTATCCGCCGGCACGGCGAGATTACGGGGAGATTGCTGCGACTTTTTGGTTTCAACCTCGATCTTTGTCCGGTGCTCGACATTTCTTTCGATGATGACGCGGATAACTCACTGCGCGGTCGGTGTTATGGAAAAACGGTCGAGCAGGTGGTTGACAATGCTGGTGCATTTAACGAAGCGATGAGAGGGCAGGGGATCGCAAGCTGCGGCAAACATTTTCCCGGCTATTCTGCGGCGACCGTCGATGCGCATCACGACCTGCCGACGATCGAGCGCACACGCGCAGAATTAGACAAAGAAGAGCTGGCCGTGTTTCGCGCCTTTATTGGTAAGGACGAACTGGTGGGCCGTCCGCCCAATGTCATCGATAGCATGATGACTTGCCACGGTTGGTATCCATGTTTCGAGCCGAAAAGAACGCCCGCAACATTGTCCCATCGCGTCGTGACTGGGTTGCTGCGCAAAGAGATGGGCTTCGACGGTTTGATCATGACTGACGATCTCGACATGGGTGCGATCCTAAATGAGTACGGCCTCGAAGAGACAATTCGCCTCGCGATCGCGGCAGGAAATGATCTCGCCATGATCTGCCATCGCATTCCAGAGATTGCAAACGTGCACCGAATTCTCGCCACGTTGCCGCGCGATCAAATTAATCGCGCGCTGGAGAACGTGTCGCGCTTCAAGGCAAAAATTTCGCCGCCGGATAAATTCTCCGAAGCAACTTTTCGCAAGATCGACAGTGAAATCTGGGACCTCCGTGTCGCCGTTCTTGGCGAAGAGCGGGCGAAGCAGCGGAGTCCCGAAGATGCCAGTCGCTCGCCAGTCGAGACGTACTAAGCCTTTCTGCCTCTCGGTTGTGTCCTAAAGAGAACATCGCGTCCCACGAGGTAAAGCAGGACTGAGAGGATGATAAATGGAATCAGGGCAAGCAGATCGGCGTTGGCGCCGTTAAAGAACGGATTTTGCGCCGCTGACCATTCTTCGATCCGCCTGCTTATCCCGACAAGACTGGGCACTCCAGCCATGAATGCGATTACGATCCCGGCAAGCGCACCGCCCGCGATGTAACCGGAAGCTAGCAACACGCCCGGACTTTTATCGCCTTCCGCAGTCAGTTCAATGTCGGACAAATTTCTGTGTCGGAACTTTACCTTTAAATAGCGATCGACTAACAAGCGAATCATTCCGCCGATAAAAATTGGGCTGGAGGATGAGAGCGGCAGATAAACGCCGACTGCAAATGCAAGCGACGGAATGCCACTCATTTCCAGTACGATCGCAATCATCACGCCGAGCAGCACAAGCGCCCAGGGCAATTTGTGACTGAGAATGCCTTTGATGATGTAAGACATCAATGTGGCTTTGGGCGCGTCGAACTTGGTTACAGCCGAACCATCAGGTCTGAGTCTGTGTGTTCCGTTAATTCCAGGATCGACGAGGTAAACGGGAACGCCTTGATCGTTCACGAGGTAGCGCTCTGCAGACGTCCCACCGGGATCGGTATGCTGCCAGACTCGATACGTATTTTGATCTGACGCCGCCTGTGGGCCTTGCAATTTCTCCGCGCGTCCGAGCTCGTTCGCTGGTGCATGCAGACCGGATTCAGTTCCAGTTACCGGCACGTAAACTGTGGAAGCATCGTTTAATTTTAACAGGATTGGTCCGAGTGCGATTGCGGAAGCCAGTGCGCCGCACAGGATCGCGATCTGTTGAAATTTCGGTGTCGATCCAACCAGGAACCCGGTCTTCAAATCCTGCGACGTAGTGCCGCCGTTAGAAGCAGCGATGCAGACAATGCCGCCTATCGAAAGCGCGGTGACGAAATAGTGCGGGCCGGTCCAGCCCACGATCAGAAAAACCAAACAGGTGAGGAGCAAAGTCGCGACGGTCATTCCTGAAATCGGGTTCGACGAGGAGCCGATCTCGCCCGTCAATCGCGACGAGACCGTGACGAAGATGAAACCGAACAGCACGATCAAAAATGCGCCGAGCAAATTCCCGCGCAGATTCAATTGGGGCACGGCCATGATGATGGCGATGATGAGAAGGCAGCCGCCGATGACGACGCGCATGGACAAATCGCGATCAATGCGTGGCGCGTGTTCGCGCGGTCCATGGTGCCCGAGCAAGTCCGCCAAGCCGCCTCTCAATCCGTGCCAGATGGTCCGAATCGAGCGAAACAGGCTGATGATTCCGCCTGCGGCTACGGCTCCCGCGCCTATGTAAAGAACATAGGCGCCACGAATATCGTTCGGACTCATTTGGCTGATCAGCTTCCCGCCGGTTTCCGGCGGAAGAACCGTTGTCAATCCTTCGCCGAAAAACTTAATCGCCGGGATTAGTACCAGATACGCGAGCACACCACCGCCGCACATGATCGAAGCGATGCGTGGCCCGATGATGTAACCCACGCCGAGGAGAGCCGGCGAAATCTCCGCGGCGATCGATCCGGCTTTGAAGGGCGCGCCAAAAATTTTCTCCGGCGTGTCCTTCCACATTTTGAACACGCCCATGGCAGCCTGATAAAGCAAACCGATGCCAAAACCCGAAAAGATGACTTTTCCGCCGCCCGCAGCCTCTTGGTTCACGATCTCGGCATTGGCAGTAGTATGAGTTTTGTCGGCCACCTCGAGAGATTCTTTCGAAGCTGCGGCTCTAAGAACTTCAGCGCAGGCCGTTCCCTCGGGATATTTCAGAATTCCGTGTTCAGCGACGATAAGCGCGCGACGCAGCGGAATCATCATTAAGATTCCGAGTAATCCGCCCAGCACTGCGACGAGCATCACCCGGGTGATTTCGAGGTCGAACCCGAGAATCATGATCGCCGGCATGGTCACGCCGAGTCCGAACGCGATCGATTCCCCAGCGGAGCCGGCCGTCTGGACGATATTGTTTTGCAAAACGTTCGCGTCCCGAAATCCGAACTTTGAGAAGATGCGAAAAATCGTGATGGAAATCACGGCCACTGGAATGGAGGCGCTCACCGTTAATCCCACTTTGAGCACGAGATAAAGCGACGATGCGCCGAAAATAATTCCGAGAACCGTGCCGGTGAGCAGATGGAACAGCGTCAGCTCTGGCAATTGGACCGACGACGGAATGAACGGCTTGAAATTGGCGGCGAGTGGATTAGTCGGCCGCGCCCCGACGATATCGGGATATTCCTGCGGCGGGTTCGCGATATCGACGGTCGCCATCTCCAAGAGTTTTGAGAAAAAGCGCGAAAAGCGCAAGCGCGCTAAAGAACCTCGCCCGGTTTGAGACGAAGTGAATCCACCTGTCAAATTTTCCGAAGAGGTTCTTTCGAAAGATCGATGAGGAAATCTGGACCTGCGTGTGCCGGTGCTCGGTGAAGAGCGCACCGCTATACGTAGATGGGAAGACGCCAAACGATCGCCGGTGGAGATTTTTTGATCTGCCCCAACAATGCGGATTTTGCAGTGGCACAGACAAGGTGGCTGTGCTACGAGGTCAAATCTTCGGTGGCGACGCGAGCAAGACATCGGGCCGGTGAGAGAACGCATACGGTCTTGACCCCTCTGGCGACTTCACACTATCCTTCGCTCTCGTCGGTCGGCCGCGTACCATTACAATGGAGCCTAACTATGCCGAGAATCAGGTCGTGAGCGTCGGCCAACCAACCCGCGCGAAGGGGCCCGCCGAACTTACCATTCGTGGCCTGATTATCGGCGTCATTATCACATTGGTATTCACCGCGGCGAACGTGTACTTCGGGCTCAAGGCTGGTCTTACTTTCTCGACATCGATTCCGGCGGCGGTGATTTCGATGGCCATGCTGCGCGGTTTCCGCGATTCGACTATTCAGGAAAACAACATTGTGCAGACGGTCGCCTCAGCGGCGGGAACCCTGTCGTCGATCATCTTCGTGCTGCCCGGTTTGATCATGATCGGCTGGTGGACTGGTTTTCCGTTCTGGATCACATTCGCGATTTGCGCGTTGGGCGGCATTCTGGGGGTGATGTACTCGATCCCGCTGCGGCGCGCGTTGGTGACTACGTCTGACCTGCCCTATCCCGAAGGCGTCGCCTGCGCCGAGGTGCTGAAGGTCGGCAGTAGCGGTGATGCCGCGCATGCTTCCGACATTGAACACGGACGCGCAGGTCTCCTCGCGGTGCTGTGGGGATCGATCGTTGCAGCCGCGTTTGCGGTGATCGTGGCCACGCAACTATTTGCCTCAGATGTAGCGCAGACCTTCCGGATCGGCAGGCGCGGTGCAGTGAGCGGTTATGATTTTTCCCTTTCCTTTGCTCTGCTCGCGATCGGCCATTTGGTTGGTTTGTCGGTTGGAATCGCGATGCTGGTTGGCGCGCTAATTGGCTGGGGCTGGGGCGTGCCGCACTATTCAGCACTGGTACACGACGTCAGCACCGCCGCGGCCGCACTCGCGCAAAACACGTGGAGCCATAAGGTGCGTTTTGTCGGTGCCGGCGCCATCGGCGTTTCCGCGATCTGGACGCTGCTGAAGTTGGTGAAACCGGTTGCCAGCGGACTCGCTGGTGCAATGGCGGCGTCGCGCGCGCGCAGGGCGGGCAAGGCTGACACGCTGCCGATCACTGAGCGCGATATCCCGATCGGCATTGTCGGTCTTTCCACATTAGCCTGCATGCTCCCGATTGGATGGCTGCTCGGCTATTTCGGCAATGCGAGCGGTCTCGGCGCGCATGTGACAACGCTCATCATCGGTGGCGTTGCCTATGTCGTGTTAATGAGCTTCTTTGTTTCGGCTGTCTGCGGTTACATGGCGGGATTGATCGGTTCGTCCAACAGCCCCCTGTCGGGCATTGGCATTCTGGTAGTGATTGGCGCTGCGTTGCTGCTCGTGTTCGGCATAAAACCGTACGTCTCGCCGGACGCGGGGAAGTCACTGATGGCGTTCGCGCTGTTTACCACGGCAGTGATCTTCTGCGTGGCCGCCATCGCAAACAACAACCTTCAGGACCTCAAGACCGGGCAGCTGGTTGACGCGACACCGTGGAAGCAGCAGGTGGCGCTCGTCATCGGCGTAGTCGCGGGCGCATTCGTGATTCCGCCGGTCCTCGATCTGGTGAATCATGCCTACGGTTTCGTGGGTGCACCAGGCGCGGAGCTGCGCCCCAATCCATTACCGGCGCCGCAGGCGGGCCTGATCTCTTCGCTGGCGCAAGGCGTGATCACCGGTGACATCGACTGGAGTCTGATCCGGACAGGCGGATTGATCGGTATCTGTATTATCCTGCTGGACGAAATCCTCGCACGCACGACACAGCATATGCGCATTCCTCCACTGGCCGTCGGTCTTGGAATTTATCTCCCGACGCAGAGCACTTTGATGATCGTGGTCGGCGCGGTCGCCGGCTGGTCCTTCGACAAACGTGCGGACCACAGCCCCAGGCCGGAAGCGACGAAGCAGCTTGGCGTGCTATTGGCGTCAGGCTTGATCGTCGGCGAGAGTGTGATCGGCGTGGTGATCTCCGCAATCGTTGTGTTCTCCGGCGTATCTGCACCGCTGGCGCTCGTCGGGCCAGGCTTTCAAACCGCCGCGATCATTATCGGCGGCGTTGCATTCGCCGCTACCGCTGTAGTACTTTACCGATGGATCTTGCGGATGGCGGCAACAAGATCGACATGAAACGCAAATGGAACTGGCCGATCTGGGTCGGCTTCATCATCACCGTCGTCGGCCTGTTCAGCTACGAATTCTTCGCGCAATTTCCGGTCACGCGCGATTTTCCGTGGGCGAATCTCTTGTTGTTTGCTGCCAGCGGAATTTTTCTTGTGCTGGGTCTGTTTCGGGCGTTTGGCAAACCACAGCTTTATCGGGGCAAAATTTTTGGTCCGATCCTGGCCATACTCGGAGTAGTCGTATTTGGCTTCTTTTCGTATGTGATTTTCTACGAGTTGCACCAGGTGCCGCCCTCAACGGGAGCGCCGCGCGTTGGAGAAAAAGCGCCGACATTCACGTTGCTGGATGAAAACGATAAGCCTATTTCACTTGCAGATCTCCTTTCATCGCGGACGCCGAGCACCTCAACGGCGAGAGCAAATGAGGTGTTACTGATTTTTTATCGCGGTTTCTGGTGACCGTTATGCAACTCCGAGTTACGGAGTTTCCAGCAAAGGCTTTCGGACTTCGACGCGCGTGGCATTCGCGTGGTCGCAGTCAGCGTTGACACACCGGAGATCAATCGGCGGCAGCGGCGGAAGTTGGGATATACCTTTACCTTTCTCTCTGATCCAAAGACGGAAGTCATTCATCGTTACGATCTGCTGCATGCTGGCGCAGGACCGAAAGGCACCGATATTGCCCGCCCTGCGGAGTTTCTTATTGATTCCACCGGGACAATTCGCTGGGTAAATCTCACGGAAAATATCGCTGTCCGGGCGCGTCCCGAACAAGTGCTGAAAGCCTTTGATGAGATGGGCGGAAGAGCCACTCGTTAGAGACAGCGGCGGACACAGCTGCCTCTACGGTAGACTCGAACGCGAAGCGATTGACGGCGCTGCGCGGAATCAATAACTTCAGCGGGCGTGTATCCCGAATTGGAACAGCTGCTCGTTCTTCAAGATCGACAGCAAAAAATCAAGCAGATCCAGACCGAAATAGAGACGGTGCCGCTGCAGCGCAAAAGTCTCGAAGCGCAATTGGCCGCCAGCGTGGCAGGAGTGGAGGTCCTAAAGCAAAAAAACCGACATGTCGAAATGGATCGCAAGAAACTCGAGCTTGACGTGGGAACCCGCGCCGAGACGATCGCGCGGCTCAAGACCCAGCAATATCAAACACGCAAGAATGACGAGTTCCAGGCAATCGGCCACGAGATCGAGCGTTACGAAAATGAAATCCGTAAAATCGAGGACGAAGAGCTCGAATTGATGGTGCAAGCCGACACGATCAAGGTGGACCTTGCTGAAGAAGAAAAGAAAGCGGGTGTCGTTCGGGAATCGATCGCCCGGCAGACGAAGGATCTCGACGCAAAAGCGACGACCTTGCAGTCGCAGCTGGAAGAATTATCAAAAGAACGCGCGGAGATCGCAGGCAAGATCGACGAGGATTTACTAAGCCGCTTCGAACGTCTTTTCAAAAGCAAAGGCGATGCCGTTGTTGTTGCGCTCGAACACGAAGTCTGCACCGGCTGCCACATGAAAGTGACCACTCAAACGGCGCATCGCGTAAAAGCAGGAAAAGAAATCGTGAGCTGCGAAAACTGCGGGCGAATCTTGTACGACGCAGCGTAAGATCGATGTCGTGCTCCTGCTCGTAATCGTAATCGAAGAATTCGAGCACGAGCATGATCACGAGCACGAGTCTTGCTCACACATTGAACCGGAAGAAAATTACGTCGCCATCCCGCACTACGTAATCTTTACCTTCCAGCCGCAGCTTGCCCGCTTCGCGAGCTTTGGCCAAAGAACCGAGCGCGGCGAGATCGTCATAATAGACTGTTTCCGCCGCGATAAAACCGCGCTCGAAATCGGAATGGATAACTCCCGCGGCCGTGGGCGCCTTGTCACCCGCGTGAATCGTCCAGGCGCGCGTCTCTTTTTCTCCCGTGGTGAGAAACGTGCGCAGACCAAGCAAATGATAAACGGCCCGGATGAGTGCATTGACGCCGCTATCTTCAATACCCAAGCCGCGCAAGTATTCCGTCGCTTCATTTTCGCGAAGATCGACAAGTTCACTCTCGATCTGCGCGCTGATGACGATGGCCTCCGTTCCGAAATGATGTTGCGCATAATCTTGGACAAGATCGACATGTCGCGCGGCGCTATAGCCGGGATCGTTGATCCCGGCCTTCACCGATCGAATTCGCGTTTCCGGCCCGGAGCGACCGACCGCGGCTACAGCAGCAATCGCGGCCAAATCGGATTCGGCAACGTTGCAGGCGAAAATGGTCGGCTTCGATGTGAGCAGAAAAAAATTGCCGGTGATTGTCTTTTCTTCCGGAGTTAATGCAGCGGTGATCGCTGGCTTTCCAGCGTCGAGATGGGGCAATAGCTTTTCGGCGAGCGCATTTTCGATTTTTGCTGCTTTGTTACCGGCACGCACTTGTTTCTGCAATCGATCCTGTTGCCTCTGGAGCGAGGCCAAATCGGCCAGCACAAGCTCCGTGTTGATTACTTCGATGTCGCGAATCGGATCGATTGTCGCGCTGACGTGATGAACGTCACTGTTTTCGAAACAGCGAACGACCTGCACAATCGCGTCAACCTCGCGAATGTGATGGAGAAATTGATTGCCCAGCCCTTCTCCTGCGCTCGCGCCTTTGACCAAGCCGGCAATATCGACAAACTCGATCGCGGTCGGCACGATCTTCTGCGAATGTGAAATTTCCGCGAGTTTCGCCAGACGCGCATCGGGAACGGTGACGACGCCCACGTTGGGATCGATTGTGCAAAAAGGATAATTTTCCGCCGGTGCCTTATGCGTGCGGGTCAGTGCATTAAAAAGCGTGGACTTTCCGACGTTCGGCAGTCCAACTATTCCAGCGCTTAGCATAAGCGCGGACGCTAATGCGGAGGTCTGTTAATCGCAACACCACATGGATCGCCGCCAGCAATGACTTCGGCCGCTACGATTATCGTCTGCAGCAATCGAAGTGTACGGCGCGCTCGAGATCTATCGGCGGGGACGCCGGATCACAGCAGGACCACGCGTTGGCCTTTCCACATCGCAGTGAAGCTATAGGTCTGGCCCGCTTGCACCGTGAGACGCTTTGTCGTTCCCCTGAATTCGCCAAGATTCGGCGTCACGGTGAGGGATAAGACATGCTGCCCTGGCAACAAGGTGCCATGGTAGGATCGACCCTCTACGAGTGTAGCTACTTGCGCACCATCTATCGATACATTGAGGACGAGGTCCATGCCAAAGTTGGCGGCTCTCTGGATAGTCAAGCGAGCAGCATTCTTGCTCGGTGCAGCCAAAGAAGCCGTCGAACCGGAAGTCCCTGTAGTACTCGTTTGGCATCCTGAGAATGTGAACCAGACAAGCGCAACAATGAGCAGGCCACAGATGTCGTAGTTGTATTTTTTCATGCCCAAAGCTTATCTGACATCGGATCTGGAGACAATAAGTCTTTGGTCTTATAACCAAAGCCCACTGAGTAAACTGAAATTCGAGTCCGAGAGATCGATGGTCAACACTGGGAATATCAGGGATTTGACGCAGGATGAGTTGCAAAAGAGAAATGGTCAGTCCTCCCTGTCGATACTAGGACAAAGTGAGTCGGTAAAGGGGGGTCGCGCTGCCGAAGAAAATTTCAGAGATGCTTCGCAGGATATAGACATAAAACATCGACTTAAATCCCCGCCGATTTTATAAAATCGGGCCGGCGGGATTTGAACCCGCGACCTCTTGAACCCCATTCAAGCGCACTACCAAGCTGTGCTACGGCCCGCTCCGCTCGCGAATTATTCACTAACGCTGCGGAAATCGCTACCGATGAACATGAATTATTTTTTCATGTGTTAATCGGCAACCTTACTACGTTTAAATGATGTGCACGTTGAATTGCATTGAGCAGTTCCCCGGTGAACTGCAAAATACGGCGTTTGGCTACTCATGAAGATCAAAAATCAAGGGATAGCAACCGCGTTTCTTGCCGCAGCGTTTGCTTTTTTCTGCGCGATTTCGACGGCACTTGGCAATGACCAAGAGAACACTAATGCAGTAAAGGTAAACACTAGCGCTTTCGAGTACGCTAAAGAACTTATCAAGCAGGGGCGCATCGTTGCAGACGGCCGGGGAGCGTGGAGTGAACATCACCCTTCGGCAGTGGCAGAGAATGAGTTCATCCGTCTCCATGGGTTCGGCGAATATGCAAAATGGCATCTCGGGATCGACGATCGGTACGCCGAGAATACGAAACGAAGATACAAATTTCCCTACGGCGATTTCAAAAATGTTCATCGATGCGGCGTGCTTGCTGCGCAGAGCAGGGCAGGCCAACATAAATATTACGAAGTTGAAAATGCGGCTGCCCAACTGAAGGCGATGATCGCCATGACCATGGAAGCGCATGCACAGCGCTGGATACATCGATTTCGATTACCGCTTATTTCGATGTCCAGGCCGTCAAGAAAGCATCAATGAGCTCCGGCAGGTCGTCGCCGTAACCGCCTTCGAGAATTGCTGCCGTGGGGATGTCGAGCTCGCGCAGCCATTGTCCGAATTTCGCGAAATCCTCCTGTTCGAGCGTCATCTGGACCAGCGGATCACCCGAGTATGAGTCGAACCCTGCGGAGACCAGCAGGAGATCGGGCTTGAATTGAATGAGCTTTTTCAGCGCGCGTTCAGCAATATCGACGTGTTGTGTCCGCGGCGTGTACGGCGCCACGGGATAATTGTTGATGTTTGCAAAGGATTTTTCACCTGTTCCAGGATATGCGGGGAACTGATGAATAGATGCGAACGTAATCTGCGGATTGTGCGCGACGACTGCCTCCGTGCCGTTGCCATGATGCGCGTCAAAATCCCAGATCGCGACTCGTTTTGCGCCATTCTCTAATGCATCAAGCGCCGCGATTGCGATGTTGCTGAAGTAACAGAATCCCATCGCGCGGTCGCGGGACGCGTGATGACCGGGCGGGCGCATTAGACTGAAGGCGCGCTCGCCACGCAATGCCGCCTGCGCCGCATCGATTGCCGCACCAGCGGATCGCAAAGCGTGTTCGTAGATGTTCGGGTACGCTGGCGTGTCCGCATCGAAATCGTGAGCGGCTGCTCTTATCCGCGCGAGATGCTCGCTCGAGTGCGCTCGAAGCAACGCCGATTCGCTCGCGGCGATCGGCTCGCGCCATTCCCAATCAGGGTGCCGATCTTTCAATAAAGGCGCGGTGCATGCTATGCGTGTCGGCCGTTCCGGATGTCCTGGAGTCGAATATTCCAGGCAACGTGCGTCGTGAAAAATGATCATGGAGGTTGCAAGGTGGCGTTCGAACGCATATTCGACTACGACGATGTTAGACGGCCAGAAAATTGTCGTGGTGATGCCCGCCTATAATGCGGCGCGCACCTTGCGCCAGACTTACGACGAAGTAATGGCGCATGGCATCGTCGATCTCGTGATTGTGGTGGACGACGCAAGCCAGGACGGAACGGTGGCGATCGCCCGCACACTGGACCGCGTGCAAGTCGAGGTGCATCCGGAAAATCGCGGTTACGGAGCGAATCAAAAGACCTGTTACCGTCTCGCGCTCGCGGCCGGAGCGGACATTATTATCATGATTCATCCGGATTATCAGTACACGCCGCAGCTCATTCCGGCGATGGCGGCCCTGGTAGCGAGCGGACTCTACCCGTGCGTGCTTGCTTCGCGCATCCTCGGTGGTGACGCGCTGCGGGGCGGCATGCCCTGGTGGAAATACATCTCGAACCGGTTTCTTACCCTCGTGGAGAACCTCCTCCTTGGCGCGAAGCTCTCGGAATATCACACCGGCTATCGCGCTTTTGCACGCAACCTGCTGGAACGGCTACCGCTGGAGACGAACTCAGATGATTTTGTTTTTGACAACCAGGTTCTTGCGCAAGTGATTGCTTTGGGCTGGGCGATTGGTGAAGTAACCTGCCCGGCGCGGTACTTGCCCGAAGCCTCGTCGATAAATTTTCGGAGAAGCGTGCGCTATGGATTCGGTTGTCTTGCGACCGGCTTGCGTTTCCGCTTTGCACGCTGGGGGCTGGCTCGCCCGATCGTTTAACGGGCGTCCGACGCTAAGTCGTGGCGTGCAGCAAAGAGGGAGGGATTCCCGTGATTATCACCTCACCACGTAGTGCCCGCGGATCCAGACGCTTCGACCGTAGCGCCGTGACCAGTGTCCCGGCCTCCAGACGTAATAGGTCCGCCCGACGTAATACCCGGGGCCATGCGTATAATACGGCCGATCGCCAACCTCAACTGTGACGGAGCCCGGGTAAGCGGCATATCCTCGGCCGTAGTACGGCCCTGGACCACCATAATAGGGTCCGTACCCAGCAGTATAAGTCCCTTCACATCCGCCTGCACCGAGCGCGACAGAAATCAGAAGCAACAACAATGCCGACCATTTCAGTCTCGCTTTTGTCCCCGCTCTTGCGGAAAGTGTTTTCGCCTCCGTGTGTTTAACAAGGTTCGTTTTCATATAATGATATTCGGATTCGACAGAGCGTTCACGCGCCTGCATTTACCCCAGCGCGATTTCACTACAAACCTTTCTAACATGGGCCGCGGAGCGCTGTCACGATAAATTTGACGCAACCGAATCCGGCGATGTTTATCTGCTCAGGCGACGCGTTACACCACACCCTGGTCGAGCATCGCATCTGCAACTTTTACGAATCCGGCGATGTTCGCGCCGACCACAAGATTGCCCGGCTGCCCGTACTCGGCAGCCGTGTCCCATGCGTTCTTGTGGATTGTCGTCATGATCTGGCGGAGCCGTTGATCGACTTCTTCGCGGG
>WNGD01002681.1_pt1 | contig 24880 bp, 20 predicted proteins | sample 5400671 | NCBI WGS metagenome assembly WNGD01 (sample SAMN13153369, study PRJNA577476) | soil metagenome | isolation source: 40 cm soil or saprolite under grassland replicate 2 | place: USA:California | collected 2016-06-15
GAGTTCTGCTCCCCCATCGCCCACGGCATCGACATCGCCCGGTAAGCAGGCGAATCGACCAATTCCTTTCCACGGGATGGTTTCAGCAGTCGATCAGAAGAACAAAACGTTCACGATTAGCGGCAAAGAAGCGACCCGGGTTTTCAAAGTCACAAACAAGACGGGCATCATGAAAGGCGCGGCGGCCGGAACCATGAAGGACATTGCTAATAATGAAGAAGTGAGCGGCGCTTATTGGAAAAATCCAGACGGCACTTTAGAAGCAAAATTTGTAAAACTTGGGCCGACAGAAAAGAAAACTGCGAGCCCGGCGCCAAAAGCGTTGACGACACCGAAGTCTTAAGGCATGGGCAAGACCTACTCGGCCCCTGCGGCTTTAACCGCAACCCGAAGATCGGCGACAAAGTTTTTATATTCACGACGGCGCGATTCTTCATCTGGCTGCCGCAACAGCGACGAAGGATGAACCGTGGCCACGACTTTGGGCGCGAGCTTTGACGAAAGAACTTTCCCACGTTCGCGCGTCACTCGAAATGATGGCCCGAAGATCGCCTGACCAGCGGTCGAGCCGAGAACGACAAGCAACTTCGGCCTAACGAGTCGCAACTCCGCTTCGAGCCAGGGACGGCAAGCCGCAACCTCCCGCGAGTTTGGTTTCTGATGGATGCGGCGTTTGCCGCGCGGTTCCCATTTGAAATGTTTCACCGCATTGGTGACGTAAACTTTTTTGCGATCGATTCCCGCTTCTTCGAGAGCGCGATCCATGATTTTTCCCGCCGGTCCGACAAACGGTTTTCCCGCCACGTCTTCATAATCGCCGGGTTGCTCACCGACTAACATCATCGCCGCCTTCTTTGGTCCTTCGCCAAAAACGGTTTGCGTTGCGCGCTTGTACAAATGACAAGCAGTGCAATCCTCCGCGGCCTCACGCACAGTTGTCAGGCTTGATGAATCTGGCGGCGTCGCCGGTCGGGCGTATTCTTCGGTTTTCGTCGGCATCTCCCCTTAATAAATCGCAACTCACGCCCGATTCGTCTTTACTCGTCCCGATGGCGGTTCTCGAAACTTCACGCTTAACTTTGCGGCCATTCCGCCAAAACGATGTCGATCTTCTATCCCGATTGATGGCCAATCAACACTTCATGCGTTTCTCGCTCGGGGTTTACACGCGCGAACAAACGCAGGCCGTGCTAGATAAAATTCTTTCTTGGAATCGCGCCGGTCTACCGTCTCAGTTCGCAGCTGTCATTCGAAGCAGCGGCAAGTTGGTCGGGTACTGCGGTTTCTTTCACCAGATTGTCGACGAAACCAATGAAATCGAAATCGGTTACCGGCTGCACCCCGATTATTGGAACCAGGGTCTCATCACCGAAGCAGCTAAGGCGGTGCGGGACCATGCGTTCCGCGATTTGAAATTGCCGCGCGTGATCTCACTAATTCATCCCGAAAATACTCCGTCGCGACGGGTCGCGGAGAAAATCGGGATGATGCTCGAGAAGCAAACTACTTTTCGAGGCTTTCCAACGAATGTGTTCTCTCTGTCTCGCGCGCAATTGGGAAAAGGGAGTGCCGCTTGACGAATTCGCGCGCGAGAGCGCGGTAAGCAGCGGCGCCGGCTCCGCTCGGGTCGTACTCCAGAATCGATTTTCCGAAGCTCGGCGCTTCACTTAAGCGCACGGTCCGAGGAATAACCGTTCTATAAACGCGCTCGCCGAAATGCTGCCGCACTTCGTTTACGACTTGTTCGCTCAAATTCGTCCGACTGTCGAACATGGTCATGACAATGCCGCCGATCTCGACCTGATCGTTCGCGCCTGAATCGCGCACTTGCTCGACCACGCGCACAATTTTGACCAACCCTTCGAGCGCAAAATACTCGCACTGAATTGGCGTCAGGATCTCGTCGGCTGCGGCCAGCGCGTTCGTCATGAGAATGCCTAACGACGGCGGACAATCCAAAAGGACGAGATGAAATGTTTCATCCGAACGAAAGGTCGACAACGTCCTGGCCAGGCGGGTGAGATGGTCCGGCATCCGGGCAATTTCAACTTCGACGCCGGCAAGATCGAGATTGGCCGGAATGATAAATAAATTGTCGATGCGCGTCGGCAATATTTTGTTGGCAATGGACGCACCGCCAAGCACCGATTCATATATGCTCTCGCCTTCCACTTCCTCCATTCCGAGTGCGCTGGTTGCGTTCGCTTGAGGATCGAGATCAATTAAGAGGACGCGCAGTTTTTTTTCTGCCAAAGCGACGCCGAGATTGACCGCAGTCGTTGTCTTTCCCACTCCACCTTTTTGGTTTGCGATCGCGACAATTTTCATGAACGCGGGACAATTAATGTGCGCAGCTCGAAACTGTGGCGACCATCCGATTCTTTCCAAAACAAATGTTGAGGGTCAGGCAACATTTCCGTTACCTCGATTTCGCCTGCTTTAGTGAGCCAGCGGTGGAAAACTTCCAGAAACAAATAGCTCTCAAGATCGACAAAGACCGGTTTGGTGTCTTTATCCCGACCTTCCGCGCCGCTGCGACGCAGCGCTTGTTCGGTCGGACGAATATAAACAAAGCGGGGGAGATCTTTGTCTGCCCGCAATTTTTCAACAGCGAGAACCAAATGACTTGAGACGCCGGTGTAATTGCCGGGAATCAATTCGTCGGCTTTCACTGTCCAGCTGCGACGTTGCACAATCACCTTCCCGCAACGCAAACGAGGTGTGTGTGGAGCCATTCCAAATTGAAACGGATGAAATCCCAGCGGAATCACCCACGCACGCGCAAACGATCCGAGATGTTCATGATTGTCGATCTTGCGGACGCAAACGTCGCCGGTTGTTTCATTAATATAAACTTCGGCGTCCATCGGCGAAAATTTTTTCCACTTTGGATGCGCTCGTTGCGGCGCGATGAAGTTTGAAGGCCCCGGGATCGCATCGAACAAACGCACGGTGGTATGAGCAGTGAAATCGGCTGCGAAAAAACCGAAGTGAAAGTTCGGACGACCGAAGATCGTGCTCGTTAACGCGCGATTGAGCGCTTCTTTATCGGGACAACTCCAGAACATGCAATGATGGAGCATTGCGATGGGCGGATGAAGCTCGGCCACGATCCATTGATAATCGCCGCGCTCGATCGCTTCAGTTGAAGTCGCGGCCAATTGCAGATCGGCTGACGGGTAAGTGTATTCATCGAATTTTGGATAATCGAAATTGTCGCGCACGACATGGCACTCCTCGGCCGTGAGTTCGTATTCGCTAAGATCGACATGTGGCTGCAAGCGTTTCCGAAAGGCAGCTTTCACTTCTTGAAACGCCATGACCGCGAGCGCGACCAGGCCTGGCCCGGTCAGCGGCAGTTTCGCCGTTTCGCATGCTTGTAAAAACGTAGGCAGCGCCATCACTCCACTTTTCGCGCCCGCTTTTTCCATGATGCCGCGCAAACCGGCACTAACGCGCGAAGCAATGAACGCGTAACTGTCGCGCCAGAGATCGATCCATGGTTCGGCCTGAACCGTCACCTCATCGATCAAACCTTCGTTAATTTCGAAATGACATTCGCGAAAACATTCTTCGCCGATGGGATTGTTCGCGGCGTAGAGAAAACGGTCGGCATGCTTTGGTTCGGCGCCGATTGATTGCAAAGAGTTTTGCGCTTCATCCAAGATCGATTGTCGATCTTGTGTGTCGGTCGTCGCGAGAAATTTCTGCGGGAACTCGATTAATGCCTGTAAGATCGACAACCACTTGTCGCGTGCCGGACTTGGAAGCCAATTTTTCACGTCCTCGAGCAAAATCTCCACGGCGTGCGGTTCCAGCGCGGGCACTGCCAGTTTTGGATTCGAGTTCTCGGGATCACCGTTAATCGCTGCCGCGATGGCATGAGCAGTCCATCGTTCCAGAAACGCCTCCCGTTTTGCGATACCCGGTTGCGGCTTCAATCCGACTCCGGAAACGTTTTTGCCGATTTTGCCCCAGCCGGAAGGTCCGAACTCGCTGAAGGTGTCGTTTTTCGCGGCAACGCGTTGTAGATAAAGCACGAGGTGACGCTCGCGTTCGCGGCTGCGCGAGTTGCGCGCTGGAAGCGGAGCATCCGGATTGATTTCTAACAAAGAGGAAATGCGGTCGCGCATTCCTTCCGCACCAAAGATCAAATAGCGCGGCAAAATCGAGCGCGCGGAACCGAGCAATGATTTTCGAGCGGCGTCGAGCTCGCGCTGAAGGGCTGCCGCCAAGCCATTCTCATCGCCCGGCTCGATTTTCTTTTGCCTAATGGCCAGGCCGCGAGCGGTGCCGGCGGTGAGCGGAGTGGCCAAACGTTCGACCGTGTCGAAAGGCGCGCCAGCTAAACGAATCAAAAAAATTGGCGCGACGCGATAGGGCACGCGTTCAGCAAAACCAAACGCGGGGGAACTGACAAGTGAAACCGCGCGGGAAAGCCGACTGCGGCAGTTGCGAATCAGCCGACTATTTTAACTTGCCGAGAGCGGGAGACGAATCGTGAAAACCGTGCCTACGCCGGGGGTGCTGTCTACTTTGATTGAGCCGTTATGGTCTTCGACAACTTTTTTGGTGATATAGAGGCCTAAACCGGTGCCGCTCTTGGCCTGCTTGGTTGTGAAATAGGGATCGAAGATTCTAGGGAGTTGCGTCGGTTGAATCCCAGCCCCCGTGTCTTCGATGCGAAGATCGACATAGAAATCTTTTTGCGCGCAGACAACCGTGACCTTTCCTTTCTTGTCGGCGGAAGCTTGCACCGCATTGACGACCACGTTCTGAATGGCGCGACTGATTTGCACAGCGTCACCTAACAGAGTGCAGGGGTCCTGGCAGATAGTGACGTTGAGCTCGACGCCACTTTCGATCGCCATTGGCGCAATTCCTTTCAGGACTTCGCCAAGAATACTGGAAACTGAAACTTGTTTGGGCGGCGAAGCTTCGACGTTGCCGTAACTCTGCCACATCGTAAGCAATTCACGACAGGTACGCACATGTTGCTCGATGATTTTTAATTCCTTGACCGAGCTGGCGCTCTCATCCTCTTCAGATTTTTCGAGACGCCGCGCGAGCAGTTGGACATATCCCCAAACGATAGTGAGAGGATTGCCGAGATCGTGAACAAATTCCGCGGACGCCTGGCCGAGCGCGGCCAGCCGCTCTTTTTGCGCCAGTTGCTGAAGCAAACGATTGTTTAATTCTTTAATCTCGGCGGCCGCATTTTCGCTGGTCCGATGCGCGCGCGTACGTTCGACATTGCGATCAATGACCTGCTGCATTTCATGAGCATCAAACGGCTTGCTGATGTAATCGTTGGCGCCGAGTCGCACAGCTTCCTTCGCCGTGTCGAGCGCGCCAAAACCGGTGAGCATGATGACTGAGAGATTTGGATCGATCTCGCGGATTTGACGTAGACCCTCGATCCCGTTCATTCCCGGCATCCGAATGTCCATGACAATCGTGTCCGGTTGTTTCTCTTTCAGGAGTTTGAGGCCGGCCTCGACGCAATCGGCTGTGTGCACCTGATAATTTGGTTTCAGGAGCATGCGCAAGCTTTCGCGCGGTCCCATTTCATCATCAATAACAAGGATTTGGGGGAGTTCGGTCGCGGCGGTCATAGGGCGTCAGCGGCAATTGAAGCTAGGGGCATGCCGCGGACGGGATAGAGAAACAAAAAAACTAGGCGCAAATTCATCTAGCTCAGCCGTGGGAACGGTGAAGCAGAAATTAGTGGCACGCAAGGTGCAACTTGTGAATAAGTTCCTAGCCTTGGTGAATAAGTGATCTGTTTAGGACGCAAAAAATATAATGACTGGAGTTAATGTAGCGCTTAGAATGCCGGGTGATTCGTTCGTGCCCGACAAGATCGACAATCAGTTAACCGCCAGTCCCATAGACTTCGCGGCGGCGAACGCTCGAACTTTCTATCCGAGGCGCTTGCGTGCGCTGGGGCGCCAAAGAAAATGAAACGAAACCGCGTCGTCATCACCGGGATGGGAATTCTGGCGCCGAATGGGATCGGCAACGACGAATTCTGGGAATCGCTCATCAACGGCCGGAGCGGGATCGGCCCAATCACGTTATTTGACGCGAGCGAGCTAAAAAGCCGGATTGCCGGTGAAGTAAAAAATTTTGATCCGCACGATTATATCGAGCCGGAGTTGAAACCGAAACGGATGGCGCGTCACACTCAGTTCGCCTACGCCGCGACCATGATGGCGCTCGAAGATGCGGGTCTCGAAATTAGCGAATCAGACTTGCCCAGTCCGACACCTATTGTTGTGGGAGTAAGTACGAGCGCGATGGACATTATCGAACGATCGATCAGTGATTTCGATCGCCGGGGAGCGAATGGCATGTCTCCAACGGCAGTTGGCGCTTTGACGCCTCAAGCGGCTGCGAATGCCATCGCTGATAGAATTGGTGTACGCGCCCACGCCGCAACAGTTTCTTCTGCTTGCCCATCCGGGTTGGACGCGGTCGCGCTGGCCGCGGACATGCTTCGATCGGACTGGGTTAAGCTCTTGTCGCAACACAGAACCTGAGAAAGCAAGCCGGCCATTCGACGTGGACCGCGACTCAGGGGTGATCTCGGAAGGCGCGGGAATGTTTGTCTTGGAGACCTTAGAAAGAGCTGAAGCTCGAGGCGCGAAGATCTACTTGGAGATCGATGGATACGCTAGGCAAAGGGACCGTGCCCCAGACGATCCAGCGTCGGGATTGGCTGATTCGATGAGGCTGGCGTTGGCAAATGCGAGCCGATCAGAAAACGACGTCGATTATATTTCGGCGTATGGACCGGGCCATCCCGTTCTCGACGCAGCTGAAGTGCGTTACGTCAAGGAAGTCTTTGGCGAGCGCGCTTATTCAATTCCGATCAGTTCGATCAAGGGTGTCACCGGCAATCCACTGGCAGCGGGAGGCCCGTTGCAACTGGCGGCCTGCGCCTTAAGCTTCCGCGACCAGATTATCGCGCCGACAACGAATTGCGAGCTGCCGGACCCGGAATGCGATTTAGATTTTGTGCCGTTGCGAGCAAGAAAAGCAAAGTTGGATTGCATTTTGATGAATGTCCGAGGCTTGGGAGGCAGCGCCAGTTCGCTAGTGATCTCGCGGCCTAATCACAGATGATCGGCTCCATCCTCGCAATTTTGATCGCATTGCTAACCCAGTTAGCATTGGGATTAGCCGTCTTTTTAGCCAACCGGCATCGAAAGTCTAATCAGGCATTTTTGCTTTTGTCTTTAGCTGCAGGAGCATGGCTGGCCAGTTTGTATTGTGTACTCACCGCGACAAGCCTTCCGGCAGCGCAGATTGGAATCCGCGAAGCCTCTTCGGCTGGGATTCTAATTATTGCGATGTTAAATCTTTTACGCTTGTCCATTGGCCGCTGCAACAATGATTGGCGGAGTATTCTTGGTCAGTCGCGCATTTGGCTAATCGTGACCGCTGCAATTATTGTCTTGTGCCAGACAAAATTTTTCCTTCAGGGGGTGCGAATATCGCGGGTTGGGAGCCAACCGACGCCAGTCCCAATATACGGCCAAGGGGTGTACATTTACGTTAGTTACTTTGTTGGCGCGATTGCTTTACTCGGCGTTACTACATGGCGCGATCTGAGACGGGCGACGGGTGGCGAGCGGACGGAGATCGCATTCATATTGATCGGAGGCATTGCCGCAGTGGTAGTCTCGTTGCCACTTTCGCTTCTTTTGGGCGGGTTTTTTAGGCCGTCGCAGCTTTCTTGGTTTGCTCCATTCCGAGTCGTCTTCTTCAGCATCGTTGTCGCCTACGGAATTGCGACGCGCAAAATGATGGAAGTGGGCGTCTTGCTGCGGCGATTTATTTCCTATGCGTTGCTGGCCACATATTTGCTCGCGCTTTACGCGTTGGTGTGGTGGCTAGTGGCAACGGCGCTGCGTTCTTCCATTCCAAATGCCCATACAATCGCACATGTAACTGCCGCGATTGTCATCGCCTTTGCCATGGCTCCTGCCCGCGGTATCTCTCAGCGACTGGCGGAGCGGCTTTTCATCGGTTCACATCAACTCGATTTTCGCGCGACTGTTAGTAAAGCAGCAAAAATCCTGGCGTCAGTAACGACCCTGCGCGATTTGCTCGATCGTTTCGCCAATACTGTCGCCGAGGCGGTTGGCACCGAGCGAGTTTTCATCCTTCTTCCAGACAAACAGGGATTTTCGCAGCGTTATCCAATGGGCGAACCCGGGGCCGGTTATTGTTTGGAGCTGAGCCGCGACCAGGCGACGATCACCGAATTGGAATCGAATCGCGAGCCGATAGTTATGGATGAGCTGCGTCGTGCGAGGCCAACGCCGCAACTTCAGCGAGTGATGCGGCAATTGGATTCACTTCAAACTGCGCTGGCGATGGGAATTTTCGCGCGGGATCATCTGGCTGGCGTATTGTTGCTTGGAGTCCGAAAATCCGGCCGCATTTACGGCGCGACCGAACAAGGCGCTCTTCAGGTTTTGTGCGGGCAACTCGCAGTCGCGATTGAAAACGCAAAGCTTTTCACCGAAGTCCAAAACGCCAAGATCTACAACGAAACGTTGCTCGAAAATCTGACCAGCGGCGTTATTGCGGCGGGAACGGACGAACGAGTGACCGTTTTCAATAACGAAGCTGGCGAAATCACTGGATTAAACGCGCAAGAGATAGTCGACCTGGCTGCGCTTCCGCTCGGGCTGGCAGAACCGCTAATCACGACTTTGCGCACGGGCCAGAGCCAGGAAAACCGCGAGATAGCTCTGCGGGTCGGAACCGGTGAGGTAATCATCCGCGCCAGTACGTCAATTTTTCACGGCCAGGATCGAGAAGTACTGGGCGCGCTAATGGTGTTAACCGACATCACCGCGATTAAACGCCTCGAACTACAGATTCGCCGCAGCGACCGACTAGCCAGTCTGGGAACGCTTTCGGCAGGAATGGCGCACGAGATCAAAAATCCGCTCGTCTCGCTTAAAACCTTTGCCCAACTGCTGCCCGAGCGTTACCAGGATTCCGATTTTCGAGATACGTTTTCGAATTTGATCGGGCACGAGATCGACCGAATTGACTCGCTCGTTAATCAGCTGCTTCGTTTTGCGCGACCAGCCAAACCGATTCTCAAACCGCTACACGCGCATGAGATTCTGGAAAAAGCGCTCACGCTGGTTGGTCACCGACTCTATCAAAAAGACATCAAATTGAATCGCTCATGGCGCGCAGACACCGATACCATTCACGGCGATGCCGATCAGTTGGAGCAGGTTTTTCTCAACTTCTTTTTAAACGCGATGGATGCAATGAAAACGCATGGCGAATTGTCGGTGAAGACTGAGATCCGCTCGGACGAACAATGGGTCAGCGCCCTGACTTACACGAATGGCGAAAGTAGCGGGAGTGGACAAGCGCGCGAGGCTTTGCGGATCACGATTCGGGACAGCGGAGAAGGAATTCGCGCAGAAGATATTCCGCACGTCTTCGATCCATTCTTTACCACCAAAGATTACGGAACCGGATTAGGCTTATCAGTTGTGCACGGAATCATCCAGGAGCATGGAGGACAGATCGAAGTCGAGAGCAAAGTGGCAAAGGGCACCGCGTTTCACATTTTGCTCCCGTTGGTGCGGTTTGACAGCAAGGTGGCTGCCGCATGACGTCCGCGCCGGTCTGCGTCTTACATACTCAGGATGCCGGGCTCGTTCGCCGGGCGAGAGCATTTTTGCGCACCATGTCGCAAGTGCGGCATGTGAGCGACCCCGATCGTCTCGAATCTGTTCTGCTACAAACCGGCCCGTCCGTCTTGATGATGGACTTACGCTCAAAAGAATGCCGTGAACTAATCGATCAAATCCAAAATGAGCAGCCCGATGTTTTGATCATTGCATTGGGTGTTGGCCAATCCGAAACGTTGCGCGAAGCCGAAGAGCTTGGAATTTACGCCGCGGAAGAGATCGGCTTGGAACGACGCCGTTTTCAAGCCCTGCTCGGGCACGCTTTCGATTATTTGAAAGTTTCGCAGGAAAACCGCGATTTGCGCGAGACATCGACAATAACGCCGGAAATCTCCCGCAAAGGCGAAGCCACACACCAGCCGATCGACGTAACGCGGACGTTTCCATTGCTCCGATTTCCGCGAGTCCTCCGTCGTTTGGACAATATCGACGTGCTTGTCACAACCGTTGTCGAAGCGTTGGCCGATGCGGCCGGCGTAAGTCGCGTTGGACTTTTTTCGCGAACCCGCAAAGGAGAACCGTATCAGCTGCGTGCTGGGCTGCATTGCTTGCCCGAAACCGAAGACTTGCAGTTTGGAGAGCGCGATGCGCTGGTGCGCTGGTTTGAATTACATGCCCATCTCATTTCACGTGCCAATCTTCTTCGAACTCAAGATCACCGGCAACGCACAATCATGCGGCGCGCGCTCGACATGTTCGGCGCCGAAGTGATCGTGCCGCTTTATGCGCGTGGCGCCATCATCGGTTGGGTTTTCTTCGGACACCGCGTTACCGGGCGGCTCTTCGATGACCGGGATCTGGAAGGCCTCACGACGCTGGCCGAACACGTTTCGACCATTCTCGAAAATGCTTTTCTTTACGAGGAAGCGACTATCCAAAAGACACTCGCCGAAACACTCCTGAAATCGATTCCACCGGGTATTGTCGCCACCGATGAGGACGCAACCGTTCGGTGGTTTAATCCGCCCGCGGAAAAAATCCTCGGTCTGTCCGGCGCCGCCGTTTTGAATAAACCGGTTGAAAGTCTCGGCACCAGACTCGCCGGCTTGCTGCGCCAAACGCTGGAATCGAAAACGCCGATGCCGCCCCAACATTGGATCGACAATAACACTCAGCGATCGCTTTCGGTGGAGACGCGACAACTTGCCGGCAACGGCTCGCCACTTGGCGCCGTCGCCGTGATTCAGGATCTCACTGCGCAGGAAACTTTGCACGAAAAACAAGCGTTGCTCGATCGAGCGACGTTTTGGACCGACTTGGCCGCGAGCATGTCTCATGAGATCCGCAATCCGCTGGTAGCGATCAAGACCTTTGCGCAACTCCTGCCGGAACGTTTCGACGACGCCGATTTTCGCAAGGAATTCAACCAGATTGTGGTAAGCGAGATCGATCGTCTGGATAAAATTATTACCCAAATCAACAATTTCGCGCATCCACCCGAGCTTGTGTTTAAACCAATCGACGTTCGGTCATCGGTCAAAAAGGGCGTGGAAATTGCCAGATCTCGTTATGGCATCAACGGGAAAGTGGAATTGGAAACGTCATTGCCCAACAATCTGCCGCGCGTGTTGGGCGACGAGGCAGCCCTGGCCGAAGCATTCGCCCACCTTGTCGCCAACGCCGCCGAAGCCAGCGCGGATCGCAACAAGCCGCGCATCACACTTTCGGCGAAACCAGTCCGGGAAGGACAACATCCCGCCGCGGTGGTCGTGACCGTGCGCGACAACGGCTCAGGCATCTCTCCGGAAATAAAAGAGAAAATCTTCTCACCGTTTTGCACGACCAAACCGCGAGGCATGGGTCTCGGTCTGCCGATCGTGAAACGGACGGTATTTGATCATCACGGCCGCGTCGAAGTCGATTCGACCTCAAAAGGAACGCAGGTCAGCGTGCTCTTGCCCGCAACGAGCGGCCAGGGTTAACGAAAATTTCGAGTTGCGATTTGCAGCCGGCGATTTGAGGCTTCGCAAAAGCAAATCAGCGTTTTCCCGCGTTTATGATCGTCACTACAGCTCAACTCTACAAAGTGGCCTACGGCAAGTTTGCTGTCGGCGCCTACAACATCAACAACATGGAGCAATGTCTCGGGCTTTTCCGCGGCAACGTGCAAAGCAAAGCACCGTTCATTATTCAACTCTCGAAGGGCGCGCGGAAATACGCCGACAAGCGAATGCTGGAAGCCATCATTCGCACAGCTGAGGGAATCTTTCCCGACGCAATCTTTGCGGTCCATCTCGATCATGGCGACGAAGAAGCTTGTTACGATTGCATCGCCTCCGGGTTTTATAGCTCGGTGATGATCGATGCCAGCCACGAGCCGTTTGACAAAAATGTCGCGATCACAAAACGCGTCGTGGACAAAGCGCATGCCAAAGGCATTAGCGTTGAAGCCGAGCTGGGGAGGCTTGGCGGCGTGGAGGAAGATATCAAAGTAGATGAAGGGCACGCTTGCCTGACGAATCCGGACGAGGCTGTCGAATTCATCAAACAAACGAAATGCGATTCGCTCGCCGCCGCAATTGGGACGAGCCATGGAGCGTACAAATTCAAGGGTCAACAATCGTTGCACTTTGACGTGATTGAAGGAATTCGTGATAAAGTGAAGAAAGCAGGCCTCCCCCCCACCCCAATCGTCATGCACGGATCGTCAAGTGTTCCGAAATCGGAGGTTGAACGCATCAACGCCGCCGGAGGCAAACTGGACCCGTCCGCTCGCGGCGTGAACGAAGAAGAATATCTGCCGGCCGCGAAACTCGGCGTGACCAAAGTGAACATCGACACTGACGGACGCCTCGTTTGGACGCGCGTCCATCGCGAGTTTTTCCGCGATCATCCCGAACAATTCGATTTTCGGCCGCCTGGAAAAACTTTCGTCGAGGAGTATGCCAACTTCATCGCGCACAAAAACGAGAAACTTGGTTCGGCCGGCCAACTGGACACGGTGCGCGCTATCATCAAAGCTTAGATCGACATCGTCACCGCTGATGTTGCCGGCGCTCTTTCAAACCACGTGAGTTTTACTCTTCAGGAGCTCGCGGCCCTTTGCGGCGGAGAATTGCGCGGGGATCCGACCGAAAAAATCAGCGGCGCTGCTGCACTCTCCGAAGCAGTTGCGGGCGAAATCACGTTTTATGCCGATCCGCGCTATATGGCCCGCCTACGAAAAACACGCGCATCGGCGGTTTTTGTTCCGCTCGATTTTTCCCAGGAGACTGCGGCGGCGCAGATCCGAGTCGCAAACCCTTCGAAGGCGTTCGAACAGGTCGTTTTAAAACTCGCGCCGAAACCGATCGCCTTTGCGCCAGGGATTCATCCGACGGCAGCCGTCGATCCGACTGCGAAACTCGGAAACGGGGTTTCGATTCAACCGCATGCGGTCATCGACTCGCGTGCAGCGATCGGTGACAACACTGTAATCGGTGCCGGCAGTTACGTCGGACACGAAAGCGTCATCGGCGTATCGTGCCTGATTTATCCAAACGTAACCATTCGCGAACGAACGCGAATCGGCGCGCGCGTTATCATTCATAGCGGTGCCGTGATCGGCGCGGATGGTTTCGGATTTGAATTTGTCGACGGTCGTTACAAGAAAATTCCGCAAATCGGAATCGTTCAAATCGACGATGATGTAGAGATCGGCGCAAACACGACCATTGATCGTGCCCGATTCGGCCGGACCTGGATCCAGGAAGGGGTAAAGATCGACAACCTCGTGCAGATCGCGCACAACGTAGTCGTTGGGAAGCATTCCGTCATCGCAGCGCAAACCGGAATCTCCGGCAGCACTCGGGTGGGAGAAAAAGTGATGATGGCCGGGCAAGTCGGCGTCATTGGCCATCTGACGATTGACGACAACACCATCATCGCGGCGCAAAGTGGCATTTCGAAAGACCTTCCCGGTGGTGCGTGGTTTGGCTCGCCCGCCGTGCCGTTACCGGAGGCAAAGCGGCAGATTGCCTGGATCCATCGGTTGGGCAAACTCTTCGATCGAGTCAAAGCGCTCGAGAAAAAACTGGGGCGCTAGGGAGGCCTGAGCCGGCAGCGGAAAGTGCCCGGAGAGGGGTTCAAGGTTGGCAAGAATAGTGCTTTACTGATTATGGAAATTATAAGCGATGAAGCCAACCAAGCGCGAATATTCCCAGTTCCTCATCATCGACGATGACCCTGGTATCGCTAAATTTATGGTCACTTATCTGCGTCAGCGGGGCCACACTTGCTGCGCCCTGACCGATGGCTTCCAAACCGCAGCCTGGCTGTCGGAGCACGACTGCGAAGTGGCTATTGTCGATCTTAAGATGCCCAAGGTCGATGGAATCTCCCTCATCGCTTTTATGCGAGAATTGAATCCGACGCTTCCGATCGTTGTTTTCACTGGGGTCGGTTACGACGAAGAGCAAATGCATGCTGCCCTCCACGCAGGCGCCAATGGTTATGTGAGCAAGAATCTTCCCATCGAACAACTCTACTGCGTTCTCGCCCGAGTTCTTGCGACGTGTCAGCAGCGCAAACGCGGCGTCACTTTCAGCGGTCAGCAACCAGCGCTCGCTGGAGCCGCTTGACTCACCACTTTTCGATTGCTTCCAAAAGCTCGCGCAACCCATCAGGCGAAACGCAAGCCGCGCCGCTCGCATTGACCGTTTCCATTTCAAGCGAATCCGAGGTCGCAACCGTTATTTCGAAGCGCGAGGCATATTTGCTCGCGAGGCGTAGAAGATTTGCACATCGTGCCGATCGGACTGCTCGCTCACACCCGCGCCGCGCCCGTCGAAAACGACCGCAACATTCACGCCGGTCCAGTCTTGATACTGGCGGAGTTCCTTGATCAACGCCTCACGCGCGCGAGGGACAGACGTCGAGCGTGCAGTTTGCGCAATTTGGACCAGGCGAAAATGATGCTGTGGCCGTCAACAATGAGGTACCGCACAGGCACTCGATATTGTAAGTCGCGCCCGTGCTGGAAGCGAGATGTCGATCTATTCCGCCACGGCCGGCTCTTTTTTGCTTCGCTGCCTCGGTGACTCGCGCTGTTTCGAACGCATTGTCCTTTTCTTGCGTTTCAGGTACGCCCTTCGGCGTTTACGTTTCGTTCGAACTCGGTGCTGCTGACCCACGTCTTGTTATACGGGCGAAGGATGCTGCGCGCAAGCAACGTGACAGAAAACTTACGAAATCCAGGATTGCATTTTGTCCACACCTCCTATTAAACAATTTGTTTGTGCTGTCCCGGTCCGACTATTTTGCTCCAACTCCGAAAACGCTGATCGGCGCCTCCTCTTTCCTACTCTTGGCCGCTGCGATCTTTGGCGGGCTCAATATTGCGAAAGTCAAAACGCTACGTTCAGCTACGGCCGAAGCCACAATCGCCCGCGCCGCCGACGAGCGTTCTCGCCTTCAGCACGACAAGGAACTTAAAGCGCGCGAATCGGCGAGTGTGGCCGAGCAGACCAAATTCGCCGAGCGCGAAGGAAAGACCGGGGCTGCCGAAGGCCAACTGACGCAAATTCTGAACGAGAAGAAGCAACTCGAAGCCAAACTTCAGGATAAAGAAGCGGATATCCTCACATTACAAAAGCAAATCGAAGAAAAGCAGCCCGCCTCGGCCAATCCCGGCGCACCATCCAGTGTCGAGCTCCAGGCGCAGCTGGATGATGCCCGCCAACAACTGGAGGCTGCCGAGCGGGAGAAAAGCCTTCTTTCCGAAACAGTGCAGGCTGTTAGAGACCGTTCTTCACAGCTGGAAGATGAAAAAAAACGGCGGGCCGTGGCGCATGGAAAGATCGGTGTCCGGGGCACCGTCCTGGCGGTCAACCAGGCTTACAATTTCGTCGTCCTCAACCTCGGGGGCCGTAACGGCGTCGAGCGGCACTCCGAGATGCTGATCGTGCGAGATGGCACCTTTATTGGGAAAATTCGTATTTCTTCAGTTGAACCGGCGACCGCTATCGGCGATATCATTACCAGCACGTTGGCGCGAGGCGTCCAAGTGCAACCTGGAGATATTGTCATTTATGCTGGCACAAATTCGTAAGCAGGAGAGAAAGGTCGCGGCCGTTTTATTACTGGCCGCGGCGGGCATGTTGGTTTCGTGCGCGAGCCAAAAAGAGAACGTCGCGTTGGTCAAGGATCCCGACGCGAAACCGGAATCCGCCATGCCCTGGAACAAACAGGAAAAATGGGAAACTGGCGGCCAGCTCGCCAATATGACTGATCGGCGCTAAGCGCCGGGCCGAAGATCGACAATTACTTTCGATCAGCTTGATCAGATCCAAAACCCGGCCGGGATCACCGCGTTTTTCGGCACAATCACGATGCCGTCGCGGATAAAGTAACTGTCCGCGTCCGAGTTGGCAGCTTTTCCTTCTGGTGTGATCACAACTCCGTCAGCGATGCGCGCGTTTTTGTCGATGATGGCTCGATCAATCACGCAATTGCGCCCAATCCCAATCGGCGGCACGTCAACCGCGCCGGGTCGATCTTGCTCGAAGTAATCCGCGCCCATGATGACGCTGTTGCGGATTGTTGCACCGCTCTGAATGATGCTGCGGATGCCGATGACGCTTCGCTCAATGTGCGCATCGGAAATGATGCACCCGTCAGAAATGATCGCTTGCTGCAAAGTCGCACCATTGACTTTGCTGCCGGGCAAAAATCTTGGATGCGTATAAATTGGCGCTTCGGTGTCGAAGAAACTGTACTCTGGCACAAGGTCGGTCAGGTCGAGGTTCGCTTCGTAAAACGCGCGAATAGTGCCAACATCTTCCCAATAACCCTGGAAGATAAACGCACTCACTTGTCGTTCTTTGATTGACTGCGGAATGACGTGTTTGCCAAAGTCCTCCAATTCGTTGTCGAGGCATTTCACGAGCACGTCGCGATTGAATACATAGATTCCCATCGACGCCTGAAATAATTCTTCATCTTCGCTGGAACCAACCGCGCGGAGCAGTTCACGACTCATCTTCAGCTCCTGGAGAACAACGGCGTCTTTTGGTTTTTCGTCGAAGCGCACGATCCGCCGATCGACGCCGCTTTGCATGATCCCGAATTCAGCGACCTGTTGTCGATGGACCGGTTTGGTGGCGAGGGTGATGTCGGCGCCAGATTGAATGTGCTGATGGAGCAGTGCGCGAAAATCCATCCGGTAAAGCTGATCGCCGCTGAGAATGAGGTAGTAATCGAACGGGCCCTCGAGGAAATAGCGCATGTTCTGCCGCACGGCGTCCGCCGTTCCCTGATACCATTGCGAACCTTCCGGAGTTTGTTGCGCCGCCAGGATGTCGATAAAGCTGCGCGAAAAATTATCGAACTTGTAGCTGGCCTGAATATGTCGATGTAGCGACATGCTATTGAACTGGGTCAGCACGTAAATCGAGCGCAACCCGGAATTCAGGCAGTTGCTGATCGGAATATCGACGATCCGGTATTTCCCGCCGAGCGGCACCGCTGGCTTCGCACGATCTTTCGTTAACGGAAACAAACGCGTGCCCGCGCCGCCACCCATGATGATGGCAAGCGTTCGCTGGGTCGTCCCTGGCGGAAGTGCGGGGGTCGACAACGGCGAAACTGAATCGCGGCGCGCGGGATTTTGCGTCTGCACGCCTTCAATAACTCAGTGCTCGCCGGTTGCGGCAACCTTTTTGCTCAATTTACCCCGGTTGCACGCGCCTTCCGGCAGTGGCACCCTTCACTTCCTATCATGTGTGGAATCGTCGGTTACGTTGGACGTTCGCAGGCGGCGCCCATTTTGCTCGACGGTCTTCGTCGCCTCGAATATCGCGGCTACGATTCCGCCGGCGTCGCCATCGTCAACGGCGATCACGTCGAGACGCGCAAGTGCGCCGGACGAATCGCATCGCTGGCCAAACTGATTTCTCAAAAACCGGCCGCCGGATCTTATGGGATCAGCCACACTCGCTGGGCGACGCACGGAAAGGTCAACGACGAAAACGCGCATCCGCATTTCGACGCCACCGGCAAGATCGCTCTCGTTCACAACGGCGTCATCGAAAATTATCAGGCGCTCAAAGAACAACTCATCCAAAATGGCGACAAGAATTTCCGCTCCGACACCGATACTGAAGTTTTGGTGCATTTGATCGGAAGTATTTATCATCAACTCGATGGCAAAGATTCGAAAGCGCGTCTCGTAAACGCCACCCGCGCCGCGCTAAAGCAGGTCATTGGCACATACGGCATTGCCGTCGTGCACGCAGACATCCCGAATTTTATTGTCGGCGCACGCAGGGGCAGCCCGCTCGTGCTCGGCGTTGGGAAAGACGAAAATTTTCTGGCGAGCGACGTCAGTGCCATCGTCGCTCACACCCGTGACGCCGTTTACTTAAACGATTTCGACCTCGTCGCGCTCGAACGAGACAAATTTGAAATCAGCTCGATTAACGGTGTGGTTGGGCAGCACGCGGTCAGCAAAGTTGAGTTCAGCGCGGAAGACATCAAGAAGGGCGATTACCCGCACTACATGCTCAAGGAAATCTGCGAGCAACCGGACACAGTGCGCGACGCGATGCGCGGCCGCCTCACTTACGAGGAATGCACGGCCAAGCTTGGCGGTTTGAATATGACTCCGGCAGAATTGCGCGACGTCGCACGCGTCGTATTGACTGGATGCGGCACTGCGTTGCATGCCGGTCGAGTCGGCGAATACTTAATCGAACGACTCGCTAGTATCCCGGTGGAGGTCGAATTCGCGAGTGAGTTTCGTCATCGCAATACGCCGATGACCGAACACACGCTCGTTTTCGCGATCAGCCAGAGCGGCGAAACTGCCGATACGCTCGGTGCGTTACGCGAAAGCCGTCGTAAAGGTTACCGGACGCTTGGAATTTGTAACAATGTCGCCAGCACGATCGCGCGCGAGAGCGACGGTGGTGTTTACATGCACGCCGGACCCGAAATTGGGGTCGCCGCCACCAAATCGTTTACTTCTCAGCTGGTGATTCTAACCCTGATCGGTCTTCTCCTCGGCCGAATGCGCCAGCTCTCGACCGCCGAAGGAAAACGAATGATCGACGCGCTCGAAGCGTTGCCGGGCCAGATCGAAGATGTGCTGAAGCTGAGCGACCAAATTAAGTCTATCGCCAAGAAATATGTCGATGTTAGCGGGATGCTTTTCTTCGGACGGCAATTCAATTACCCGATCGCGCTTGAAGGCGCGCTCAAGATGAAGGAAATTACTTACCTCTTTGCTGAAGGTCATCCCAGCGCCGAGCTCAAACACGGAATCATCGCGCTCGTTAGGCCGGACTTGCCTTCCATCTTCATCGCGCCGAACGACGCCGTCTTCTCAAAAAATCTGAACAACATCGAGCAAATCAAAGCGCGCAAAGGACCAATCATCGCCATCACTTCCGGTAACGGCGCCAAACAATTGAAAGACCTCGCCGCGGACATTATCGAGGTTCCCGACGTAATCGATTGTCTCAGCCCGGTTCTGACTGTGATTCCATTGCAGCTTCTTGCTTATCATCTTGCCGTCGAACTCGGCCGGGACGTGGATAAACCGCGCAACCTCGCCAAAAGCGTGACAGTTGAGTAATCAGGCACATTCGCGGAGTTTATTGCTTTCCCCAGCGCGGCCATAAACCAAAAAGACCAGGAATAAATCGCGGTTCACGCCCCCGGGCGATTTTCGATAAACTACCCCAGTCGAGTTTCTCAGCCGTGCAACAGAACCAAGATTACGTTCTCAAGGTGCTGCAAGACGTCGGACTGGTTTCGCACAAACAGATCGATGCAGCGCGCGCGCACCTGGATGGCCAGAACAACATTGTCGATCTTCTGATTAAGGGCGGAGTTGTCAGCGAGTCCGATGTGTCGCGTTCGCTCGCGGCGCAGGCGCACATGGACTGGATCGATTTGTCGTCGATGGTGATCCCGCCGACGATCATCAAACAAATCCGCGCCGAAGACGCGCGCCGTTTCAAAGTTATACCCATCGCATTTGGCGAAACCGGTCTGGTCGTGGCGGTGAGTGATCCACTCGACTTCGATACCATCGATAGCCTGAGTTTTTTGCTGCAACGTGAGCTCGAATTGGTCTGCACCAGCCCGGAAAAAATTCGTGAGGCGCTGATCAAATATTACGGCACGGCGGATGAAGCGGCGGACGTCCTCAAAGAAAAACTCGGTAGAGATATAGATCTTGGACTTGAGATCGGTGATGGCGCAGCCATCGCTGAAGTTGACCAAGCCGATGCGCCGATCATACGCATGGTATCGATGTTGATCATTGAGGCGCACCGCGAGGGCGCGAGCGACATTCACCTCGAGCCGCTCGATAAGAAATTCCGGGTCCGATTTCGGATCGATGGCGTCTTGCAGGAAATGCAGGCGCCTCCGAAACGCTTGCAATCAGCAATTGTCAGTCGGCTCAAGATCATGACCGGTTCGATGAGCATCGCCGAAAAACGATTGCCCCAGGACGGCCGTATTCAGGTGAAGATCAAAAAGAAGCCGATCGACCTGCGCGTTTCCACAATTCCGACCAATCATGGCGAGAGCGTTGTCATGCGTGTCCTCGACAAATCGAGTCTGGTACTTGGGCTGCCCGAGCTTGGTTTTTTCAGCGACGACCAGGAAACGTTCGAGCGTTTAATCCAGTTGCCGGATGGAATCCTTCTCGTCACCGGCCCGACCGGCTCCGGCAAAACGAGCACGCTCTACGCCTGTCTCAATTACATCAACAAACCGGACCGCAAGATCATTACTGTTGAGGAGCCGATCGAATATCAGATGACCGGCATTAACCAGGTCCAGGTGAATCCGGAAATCGGGATGACGTTTCCGGCAGCGTTGCGCTCGATTCTGCGGCAGGCGCCCAACGTCATCATGATCGGAGAAATTCGCGACCTCGAAACAGCCAGCATCGCAACGAATGCTTCGCTGACCGGCCATCTTGTTTTCAGCACGCTTCACACCAATGACGCGCCATCCGCCATCGCGCGTTTAATCGACATCGGCGCCCAACCGTTTCTCGTCGCCTCATCGCTGCGCGCCATCATGGCCCAACGACTCGTCCGCCGAATCTGCTCGAATTGCCGGCAGCCTGCCGAATTGAGCGAGAGCGAAATGCGCGCTTTGCGAATCGAACCCGGTCAATTGCGCGACGCGCAGGTCATGCACGGCAAAGGCTGCGAACAATGTCGCGGTACCGGTTACAAAGGTCGCATGGGCATCTTCGAGATCTTTGTGCTCGACGACGAAGTCCGTCACATGATCAACAAACGCAGCGCGACCCTGTCGCTTCGTCAGCGCGCGCGCGAGCTCGGGATGCGCACGCTGCGCGAAGACGGAGTGCGCAAAGTCCTCGCCGGCCTGACGACCGCCGAAGAAGTTATCTCAATTACGATCGGGGACGTTGGTTAAGATGAACGAGAAACAAGTCGCCGAGCTTTTTGTCGAGCAACAGATCTTGCAGCCCTCGCAAGCTGAGGACGTTTTGAACGAGGCGAACCTGAACGGCAAAACCATCGTCCAGGCGATGGTGGACAGTGGCTTCGTTGACGAAAGCGGCTTCTATCACACCATCGCCGAAGCACTCGGCGCCGAATATGTCGATCTTGACGACAAAGAAATCGCACCGGCGATTTTGAAATTGATTCCGAGCGGATTGGCGCGGTTGCATCGCGCACTGCCAATCGGCTTGAGCGGAAATACATTGCGCGTCGCGCTCGCAGATCCGCTCGACCCGCGCGCCGCCGAAGATCTTCGCTTCGCTCTGGGCAAAGATGTCGATGTTGTCGTCGCGCCGACCGAGCAAATCGATAATCGGATCAAGGAATATTATGGCGCCGACACTTCGAGCATGGAGGAAGTGCTCAAGCAGCTCGGCGAAGCCGGCGAGATGTTGCAGATTCGCGGGGACGAAACTGCCGCAGCCGTTGAAGCGGAAGCGAACGCAACGCCCATCATCCGCTTTGTTGATCTCATTTTGTATCAAGCTATCCAGGACCGCGCCAGCGACATTCATTTCGAGCCGTTCGAGAACGAATTCAAAATCCGTTATCGCGTGGACGGCGCGCTTTATGAAATGTCGCCGCCGCCGCGACATCTCGCGCTCCCGGTCATCTCACGCGTCAAAGTGATGGCGAATATGAACATCGCCGAGCGACGATTGCCGCAAGACGGTCGTATTCAAAAAAATATCGCCGGCCGCCATGTCGATCTTCGCGTTTCGACTTTACCGACGCAGTTCGGCGAAAGCGTTGTTCTGCGCGTGCTCGACCGCTCGACTGTGAATCTCGATCTCGAGATGCTCGGCATGCCCGAGTATGTGCACAATTACATTCTCGAAATCATCGATCGGCCAAATGGAATTTTCATCGCCACCGGTCCGACCGGTTCCGGAAAAACGACCACACTTTATTCCTGCTTGCGCAAAATCAACACGATCGATTCCAAATTGCTGACCGCGGAGGAGCCGGTCGAATACGATTTGGAAGGAATCGTTCAGGTTCCCGTCAACGAAGCCATCGGTCTGACGTTCGCTCGGGTCTTGCGCGCATTTCTGCGGCAGGACCCGGATCGAATCATGATCGGCGAAACGCGCGATCTGGAAACGGCGCAGATTGCGATTCAAGCATCGCTCACCGGCCATCTCGTTTTCACAACGCTCCACACCAACGACGCGCCCGGCGCCATTACTCGTTTGATCGACATGGGCGTGGAACCGTTTTTGATTTCAGCCACGCTCGAGGCCGTACTCGGTCAGCGATTGCTCCGCAGCATTTGCCCGGATTGCCGCGCGTCCTACCAGCCTAGCGCATCGATCCTTGCTCAACTTGAGCTCTCCAAGAGCGACATCGGCGATCGAAAATTCTTTTACGGCAAAGGTTGCGACGCTTGCAGTAACACCGGCTACAAAGGCCGCAAAGGAATTTATGAACTGATGAAGATCACCGACCCGCTTCGCGAGCTGATCAACGAGCGCGCGCCGACCGTTGTTCTCAAGCAAAAAGCGATCGAACTCGGGATGGTGACGCTGCGACAAGACGGGCTGCGCAGCATCTTCGCTGGCGACACCACCATCGAGGAGGTATTGAAATACACCTGAGGTTTAGCCTAACATCGAATCCGCATGCCGCGTTTCACCTACATAGCGCTCGATTCCCGCGGGCAGGAATCCACCGGGCTGGTCGAAGCGAGTTCGACTAACGAAGCGATCGGCCAGTTACGCCAGGCCGGATATTTTCCGACCAACGTCTACGAGGAAGGCAAAGGTGGCGGGCGCGATGGCAAGGCGGCCAAACGCGCGGCCAAAGCAGCGCGCATCTCGCAACCGCGTGAGCGCAAAGGCATCGTTCTTTTTCAGCGCAAAAAAGTTAAGCCGAAGATCCTGATGATTTTCACCAGGCAGCTCGCAACCCTGATCGATTCCGGGTTGCCGCTTTTGCGCAGCCTCAATGTTCTCGCGAAACAGGAGCGCGATCCGGTCTTAAAGAACACGATTAACAAACTGGCCGACTCAGTTCAAGGCGGCAGCACGTTTTCCGAAAGTCTCGCGCAATACCCAATCATCTTTAACGATCTTTACGTCAACATGGTGAAAGCCGGCGAAGTCGGCGGCGTGCTCGAGCTCGTTCTGACCCGGCTGGCGGAGTTTCAAGAAAAAGCGGCCAAGATTAAAAACAAAGTCGCGGCCGCGATGGTCTATCCGCTCATCGTCATGACCATGGCGGTCACGATCATGGGATTTTTGCTCGTCTTCATCGTGCCAAAATTCGAAGCCATCTTTCACGACATGCTCGGCGGCAAACCGCTGCCCATTATCACGACGTTCGTCATTACCGTCAGCAGATTTGTGCAAGGTCATTGGCTCGTCATCCTCGCGCTGATCTTCGCCGCGGTCGCCGGTTATAAATTTGCTAACCGCACTCCGCGCGGAAAATCGACAATCGACGGCGCAAAGCTTCGTTTCCCTCTTTTTGGCGATATCATTCGGAAAACCGCAGTATCACGTTTCACGCGCACGCTCGGAACGCTCGTCACTAGCGGTGTGCCGATCTTGCAAGCGCTCAACATTACACGCGAAACTGCCGGCAACATGGTCATCGCGCGCGCGATTGGCCAGGTCCACGAGAGCGTCAAAGAAGGCGAATCCATTGTCCAGCCGCTTGAAGCCAGCGCTGCATTTCCGCCGATGGTGGTTAGCATGATCGACGTCGGCGAAGAAACCGGCCAGCTCCCCGAGATGCTTTTGAAGATCGCCGATGTTTACGATGACGAAGTCGACAACTCAGTCGCAGCCATGACCGCGGCGCTCGAGCCAATCATGATTGTTTTTCTCGCGGTCGTAGTCGGAACGATTGTAATCGCCCTGTTCTTGCCGTTGATCAGCATCATCCAGGAGTTGCAACAGCAAACGTAGCGCAAGGATTTAAGGTGTAGAGGCGTTTTATTCCGCTGTCATGTCGAGCGAAGTCGAGACATCTCTAAATATTTCCGAAATAGCGAGAGATTCCTCTACTCCGCTCGGAATGACTAAAACGGTGCGTTACGAAACACGCGCTGTTCTGCGCGCGTTCACCGTCATTGAACTGCTCGTGGTCATCGCGATCATTATCATCTTGGCCAGTTTGATCCTAAGCACGGTCGGTTACGTCCAGAAAAAAGGCGCGCGTTCTCGCGCCGAAACCGAAATCGCCGCCATGTCGGCGGCGCTTGAAAGTTACAAAGCCGACAACGGAATTTATCCGCGAGATGCGACAAACCAATACACCGATACTTTGAACGCCAAGAGCAACACAGACGCGTCTCAGTCAGTTTATCAGAACGCGAGCCTTTTCCTGTTCACACAACTTAGTGGCTTAAATGCTGATCAAACGGCGATCGCTGGCGCAAGAAGCTATTTCACCTTTAAGCCGCAAATGCTCGGTGGAACTCGCGACGCAAACGGCAATGTGAACCCCGTCACTTATATTCGCGACCCGTTTGGAAACAGCTACGGCTATTCGACGGCTTACCAAGCTGACTCGAGTAAGGGTTACAATCCAACCTTCGACCTTTGGAGCACGGCGAATTCCACTGATGCGAATCAGTGGATCAAAAATTGGTAGCTACTGCGCGTTGGTATTGATCGTGACCTCGACCCGCCGGTTCGAGCGTTCGCGTTCGATCTCAACGTCGAATTC
>WNGD01005107.1_pt1 | contig 24878 bp, 32 predicted proteins | sample 5400671 | NCBI WGS metagenome assembly WNGD01 (sample SAMN13153369, study PRJNA577476) | soil metagenome | isolation source: 40 cm soil or saprolite under grassland replicate 2 | place: USA:California | collected 2016-06-15
CCTTCATGACGCCGACCACAGAGCCAATCCCCAGCAGCACCACGATGATGATGCCGACGATAATGAGCCCGCGCATCGAGCCGGAACGCGTCGTCGCGGCTGGCACTTCGGAGGCGAAAATAAACGATGCAGCTGGTCCGGGAGGAGCCGAGGGCGGAGCGGGACCATATGCAGCACCTGTCGGTCGCGGATCGAATCGCTGCGTCGCCTGACCTGAGGGTGTTTGATTAAGGATCGCGGTTGGCTGCTCTGAAGGGTCTGGCGAAACAACGACCGCCGCGCCACACCGCCGGCAGAAATTCATACCGGCTACGAACTCAGCGCCGCAATTCGAACATAAGGAATTGGCCATGACAGACACAAAATACGCTCGCTGAGTTCTTTGGGCAAGGAATCCAGAACTCGCAAGGTCAGCCGGCACATTGTTGTCGCCTCAAGCTATTCTGTGATACACAGGCTGACGTAACAACAAGGCAGTCATTCTCGTGGGAGACGTTTCAGGAGTCATGTCCACCGTTACGACAAACATTGAATCCCTCCAGCAGGAGGAGCGAGTCTTTTCCCCGCTGCCGTCTTTTTCCGAGCGAGCGCACATTAAATCGATGGAAGAGTTGGAGCGGCTGCGTGCGCAGGCAACGGCGGATCCTGAAGGCTTTTGGGCGCGCCTGGCGGAAGAGCTTCATTGGTTCAAGAAATGGGACACTGTGCTGAAATGGGAACCTCCACACGCGGAGTGGTTTGTCGGCGGCAAGATCAATATTTCTTACAACTGTCTCGACCGGCATCTGTCGACCTGGCGGCGGAATAAAGCCGCGATCATATGGGAAGGCGAGCCCGGCGATCAGCGGACCCTGACGTATCAGCAACTGCATACCGAAGTCTGCAAATTCGCGAACGTCTTAAAGCGCGCCGGCATTCAGCGAGGCGATCGGATTGCGCTTTACATGCCGCTGATTCCCGAGTTGGCGATTTCGATGTTGGCGTGCGCGCGCATCGGCGCAACACACTCCGTTATCTTTGGCGGCTTTTCGAGCGCGGCACTGATCGATCGCATCAACGATGCGAGCTGCAAAGTCGTCGTGACCGCCGATGGCGGTTGGCGCCGCGGCAATGAAGTGAAATTGAAAGCCGCGGTTGATGAAGCACTGAAAGAAACGCCGTCGGTCAACGCCTGCATCGTGGTGCGCCGCAGCGCTGCGCCGCTTCACATGAAAGCCGGCCGCGACTACTGGTGGCACGAGTTGATGGAGACGGTTGACGCGAAGTGTCCGGCAGAAGAGTTGGACAGCGAGCATCCACTCTACATTCTTTACACCTCAGGCACTACGGGAAAACCGAAAGGAATTCTGCACACGACCGCCGGTTATCTCCTGCAATCACATCTGACGTCGAAATGGATCTTCGATCTGAAGGACGAAGACATCTACTGGTGCACCGCGGATATCGGTTGGGTCACTGGCCACAGCTACGTCGTCTATGGACCACTGTCAAATGGCGCCACGGTCTTGATGTACGAAGGCGCGCCGAATCATCCCGAGCCCGATCGCTTCTGGAGCATCATCGAACGTCATCGCGTAAATATTCTCTACACGGCGCCCACGGCGATTAGGGCGTTCATCAAGTGGGGCGAGCACTGGCCGCTGAAACACGATCTATCGAGTCTTCGTTTGCTCGGCACTGTCGGCGAGCCAATCAATCCGGAGGCGTGGATGTGGTATCGCGAGATCATCGGCAAGGGTCGCTGCCCAATCGTCGATACATGGTGGCAGACCGAAACCGGCGCCATCATGATCACGCCGCTGCCGGGCGCGACGCCGACAAAACCTGGTTCGGCAACCAAACCGTTTCCGGGAGTTGAAGCTGACGTGATGACGCGCGACGGTAAACCAGTCAGCGCGAACGAAGGCGGGTATCTTGTGATCAAACGTCCGTGGCCCTCGATGTTGCGAACGATCTGGGGCGATGACCAGCGTTATCGAGAGCAATACTGGTCGCAGATCGAAGGTGTGTATTTTGCCGGAGATGGCGCGCGCTGTGACACGGACGGCTACTTCTGGATCATGGGCCGCATTGACGATGTGATCAATGTCAGCGGCCACCGGTTGGGCACCGCCGCGCACAAGGCTTCGGATGAACTCAAAGGGGAGTTGCGCACGCACGTCGCGAAAGAAATCGGAGCGCTGGCACGTCCTGACGAGATACGATTTTCAGACACTTTGCCGAAGACCAGATCGGGGAAAATCATGCGGCGCCTGTTGCGCGAGATTGCGACGAGCGGGTCAGTCGCTGGTGACGTGACCACCCTTGAAGACTTCTCGGTGCTTGAAAAGCTAAGAGCTGAAGAAGAATAGGAAGCGCCTCGTATCAGGTCCCCGGGGGCGGACGGGACCTGCCGACGGCCCACGCACCCCGAAAAAGTCTGCCCTGTTTGTCGGAAAAGATATAAACTGCTGGGAATATTCCGGCTCTTATCGTTTACCGTTTATCCGGATCTCAAGGTATAGACATTCTGGCACTGTTACGTGGACGACGAAGTAGCAAAAGACATGCTGGAGCAAAGGGAAGTCGAGCCTCGATCCGGGCCGCGCTATCTGGCCACGCTTGAAGTACGCGCCGAGTGGGACGACTCAGATGGCGCTCATATCGTAACTGAAGGTACTACCGAGAACGTCGGCCCCGCGGGCACGCTCGTGCACCTGCCGCGGCGGCTGCCAGAGGTTGGCGGTCGGGTTCGACTTGAAGTGCAGGATCAGGAAGGTAAAAAACTGCACGTCGTTACTGAAGTGCTGCGCATTGAGCGCAATCCGGGACACCCGCTGGCCGCGCTTCAATTGCTGGATCAGTCGGACGAATGGCGCGGACTCATCTGGGAGCCCTCCGCGCCTCGCGTTAGTGCTTCGCCTTCCGAGGATCTGGATGATGACGAGGATGAGGACGAGGAGGACGAATAATTGACAAAGTGAAAGGTAACTAGTGATGTCGACGTCCCAGAGTACAGACAGCCCATCATGGAGAGATCGGCGCAGATATCCACGCTACTACGTCAGCGCGGGTCTGACGATGGCCATCGAAGACGCCAGTTTGAGGGAATCAATTGGGCTGGGCGAACCCGGCGACATTAGTCTTGGTGGAGTCCGTGTGTGCAATCTGCCCGCTTGTGAAAATGTCAAAGTGGGCGATCGCCTTGAGATGTTGCTGCTCGATCGAGAAGACGCGCTGTCATTGCATGGCGCGGTGGTCCATCACGGCACTCCGGACACTTTCGGAGTCGAGTTTGACAACCTGACTCCGTCGGAACAGCGAGCAGTGAACGCGGTGATCGAGCGTTTGTACCGAGTCGCGCGGGCAGAAGAGTGAGCAAGAAACTAGAAACCAAGGAAATAGCGGAGATTGCCGCGCGAGCCGTCATCGAAGCGTCCTGGCCGCCGGTGCGCGTCATTCTGCGCGTGATCTTCATCACGCTGATCGTCGCTGCGGCCCTCTGGGTTCTCTTCAAACTCACGACTGTAATTCTGCTTCTGGTTCTTTCCGTTTTCTTTGCCTATCTCGTTTCGCCGCTGGTCGAATTTTTGCGAAGCCCGCGCAGCATCGCGGGCCGCTCACTCGCAGTGCCGCGCGTCGTAGCGATCGTGATTGCGTATCTGCTCATTCTGGCGGGGGTGTTTGTCGGCTTCTATTTCCTGGTGCCCCAACTCAGCAACCAGTTTCCTGAATTTGCTCAGCAAGCCCAGAGCTATGGCAAGACGATCAGCGCCAAGACGCAAAGCTTGAATGAATACTTCAAACAACACCGTATGCCCGACAGTGTAGTCCGGGCGGTTAACAACGCTGTGCCGAGCATTATCGAAAAGGTTGGCGCATCCGCCAGCGTGGTCCTGACGAGCATAGCGGGATGGGTCGTCTTTATTCCCTGGTTGGTGCTGATTCCCATTCTCAGTTTTTTTCTCTTGAAGGACGCTGACACTTTTCGCCGCTCGGCGCTGCACATGTTGCCGCGCGGCCGGTGGCGCTGGCGCGGTGACGAGTTTTTTCAGGACGTCAACAGCACGCTGGCCGCGTACACTCGCGCACAGCTCACCGCCTGCGTGTTCATCGGCGCAGTCTGCGCCGCGGGCTTCGCGCTGATCGGGCTGCCGAGCCCGCTGGTGCTTGGTCTGATCGCCGGACTCTTTGAATTCGTGCCGCTGGTTGGGCCGTTAACGATCGCCATCCTGGCAGCTTTGGTTGCGATTCTCCACTCAGGATTCGCTTCGGCCCTGGCGGTGCTGCTCTTCCTGGGAGTGCTGCGCATGCTTCAAGACTACTTCATCTATCCCCGTCTTATTGGTCATGGTATTCATCTTCACCCGCTGGCTGTGATCATGGCGATTCTTTGCGGTGCTGAGCTGGCCGGCGTTGCGGGAATCTTCTTGGCGATTCCAATGGTGGCAGTGCTGACGGTGAGCTATCGCCACTGGCTGGAACACCGGGGCAGCGAAGGATTGGCCGACTTGCTGGAAGCGGACCTGGGAGACGCCTCTTCGGATGAATCGTATGTGGAAGGTTTGTCCAGTGACGAAACTCTGCCAATTGATTTGCAATCCGGCCCGTCGTCCGTGATTGACCATCCAACGTCGCGCACGACACCGGAAGAAATGGCCCGCAAGCGTCCGGATCTCACGACTGGTGAATTGAAGTTGCCGGTGGAGGATTAAGCACACCGGCTCATTGCAAGGACAAAGTATGACGCAGGGCCGTGTCCACTCTGCTCATCCCGCAGAGTACCGAGAGCACGATCAATTTCATTCTCACGAACGGTGGCGAGATTGTCAGTCATAACCACGGAGTCCATCAAGATGCGCGCCTGTCTTCCCTGCCCTGAATTCAACGGCAAGGTTACGCGACTCGCATGGCCGGCTCGCGACATGTTACTGGTAATCATCGCAACTATGCTTTGAGGAAGCCCGGTTTCCAAGTTGTCTGCCTGGATGACGAGCGCGGGTCGGCGTTTCGCGGTCCGAAGATTTGAGTCAGGGAACAGCACGAGCACGACGTCGCCCGCTTAAAGGGCATCGTAGGCTCCCATTTCCGGTCGTTCCCAGTCTTCAGCGAATGCCCGCAAGCGAGCGCGTAGGCTGGCAGCCTGCGCTTCGTCAATCCCGCGCTCAGATAGGTTAACAGAGCCTTCGGGCAAGAAGGTCACGATGACGCGTGCTTCATCAACGTCGTCGGGTGTTTCGAGCAACTCGACTTTGCCATCGCGAAAGATGCCTTCCACTGTCTTTGGATTAGTTGACACTGTCTTTCTTATACCACCCAGGAACGAGTGCGGCAACCCAAACTGGTTGGCATCGATGCACCGGCATGCAAGAGAGCGTCAGGAGCTTTGATCTTGGTATAATACAACATCGTCGAACCTTGAGTTTGGTCTTAAGAGGGAGGGAATTCTAAGACATGAATCTGCTAATTCAACGGGAAGATGCATACGATTTTCTTGACTGTTGGCGACAGGCAATCCATCGACGATCTTATCGGAGCAGGGTTAGGCCTTACGATGAGACCAAAGGAGCTCTGGTCTTTTCATTTGACATTGAAATGAAACCCTTCCTTGGTGACCACTGGGGTTGGAACCGTCCTGAGGCTAGGACTTACTTCTACCAAACTCCCACACTCATCGAGACGATTGCACAGATAATGCTGATTTTCCCTGATCGAGACGCAGGGGGTCGCGTCTTCATCAACAACAAACAGGCCTATTACCGTGATAATCTCTCGTCTCAAGAAAGGGAATTATGCGAACTCACTTGGCCGGAGGACATTGATATCGTAAGTGAGGTAAGGAACTCCTGGTTAGAATTACCGCGACGCTCTGTCCTAACGCTCCAGAACGTTAGATACCGAAGTCGAGCAGGAGCGGTGGAACTCAAGTAATCTGAACACTCGTTAAGTGAACCGATTAGTTGTGTAGCTTGAGCGACTTTGAGATTGAAAGAGAGACTCTTCCTCACGAGCGAGCTTCTGTAACGGAGCGTGGCTGTTCCATCAATTCAATAAAACGCAGAAAGTGATGCTCAGCGTCGTGTGGGCCGGGAGCAGCCTCGGGGTGGTATTGAACTGAGATGATTGGGAGTGACTTATGGCGCATCCCTTCCACACAGCGGTCGTTGAGGTTGATGTGCGTGACTTCGACTTCGGGCGGCAGGCTGTCAGCCAGGACCGCGAAGCCGTGATTGTGTGAAGTAATCTCGACGCCGCCTCCCCGCAGATCTTTCACCGGCTGATTCCCGCCACGATGTCCGAAGATGAGCTTGAAAGTCTGGCCACCAAAAGCCCGACCCAGCAACTGATGTCCGAAGCAGATGCCAAACGTCGGGACGCCTGACTGCGCAATGCGGCGCACCTCATCGACTTCTTTGTTCATCGAGGCCGGATCGCCCGGGCCATTAGAAAGGAATACTCCGTCGGGTTTCATCGCCAGCGCTTCATCCGCGGGAGTGGCAGCGGGAACAACCGTCGTGCGGCAACCCGCGCGGGACAATTCCCGCAACGAATTTCGCTTGACGCCGAAATCGAAGCAGACCACATGAAAGCGCTCTTTGCCTTCAGCCGGAACGTCATAAGGCTGCTTTGTCGTGACCACACTGGCCAACTCGCGATTTTCCATCGACGGCGAGTTGCGTGCTTTCCCAACCAAACTCTTTTCGTCCAGATCGATCGTTGAGATGCAGGCGCGCATCGCGCCTTTGTCGCGAATGTGGCGCACGAGCGCGCGCGTGTCGATGCCCTCAATTGCGACGATCTTCCACCGCTTTAAGTATTCATCGAGCTTCTCTTCAGCGCGCCAGTTTGAAGCAACGCGGCTGGCCTCGCGCACCACGAAACCCTCGACCCACGGCCGCGACGATTCAGCGTCAGCGCTGTTCACACCATAGTTGCCAATCAGCGGATAGGTCATGCAGACGATCTGGCCGGCGTACGAGGGATCAGTGAGCACTTCCTGATAGCCGGTCATCGACGTATTGAAAACCATCTCGCCGCAGGCTTCACCTTCGGCGGCCCACGAGCGACCGCGAAACGCGCGACCGTCTTCAAGGGCGAGTAATGCTGGTTTTGATCCTTTCACGTCGAGTACTAAAACCGCAAGCTAATCTCAAAAGTCAGCGAGTGCCTACTGCCTACTGCCTACTGCCTACTGCCTCCTGCCTACTGCTTCGCAGAAACTGTTGCGCTTCATTCAGCCAGCGCTTTTCCAAACGATACTTGTAAGCGGGAGCGCTCTTGACGGCGTTGATGCAGGCTTCCATCAGACTGGCTGCTTCGCTGCGGTGTCCCAGGCCGGCATGCGCGCGGCCCATCAAGTAAAGGCCTTCCGGATCTGACTCTCGGTGATCGAGGAAGCGCTCGAGCGCCGTGCGCGCGTCTTCAAACTGACCGGCGGCCAGGTAAGTCGCGCCCACTTCGCGCCAGATTTCATACTGTGAGTGCGACTGATCTCGCGCCACGACCGGCTCGAAATGTTTGATCGCATCCGCGAAGCGCTTCTGTTGCCGCGCGATACGGCCCAACTGATAATGGGCGTCGATCTCATCGGCATCGATCTGGATGGCCCGCTCGAAACGCTCGCGCGCGGCATCGAACTCGCCGCGCTGCTGGTGAATGAGTCCGAGGTTGTAGTGGGCCGACGCGTCAGCCGGATTGAGCGTTGACGCTTCCAGATTCTGTTTGAAAGAGGCCCGCGCGCGTTGATTGCGTGAGATTTCACTAAAATAACCGCGAAGCAAAAAGAACAACATTAATAACAGAAAAGGTGAAGCGAGTATTCTGATGAAAATCGGCATCAACAGCTTCACGGCCGGGAAAACGAAGATACCAGAGATCAGCACTACGATTAGCGAACGGATCCAGGACAAACGAAGCACGATTCGCAAACCCAGGGTCGCAAAGAAACCAAACAGCCCGAGTAGAATCATGAACGAGAGCGTGGCTGCCAGGAGTTTGGGAGTGAGCAGTTGGAGCTGCGCATCGTATTGCAGCAGCATTTGCGGCGGTACCTGGCTGCGTTGAGTTGTTAACCATCCGAAGAGTCTGGCCGCCAATGCTGGTTGAACGCCACTGAGAGTTCCGGCAATCGTAAGGATTGTGGCGATCACGCTCGAGGCCGTGAGCCCATAGAACATTGTCGAAGCAACAGCCGCATACTCCTGTTGCAGCAACAGTCGAAAACTAGCGCGTCGCTCAAAGATATTGATGAGAAAGAGTGCGAGCGGAGTAAAGATTAGCGCTATGAAAATCAAGGAGCCCGCGGACTGAAAGAGTGCGAGCACGATCCCCACGGTGCGGACAGGTCCAAACAAACGCCCGGCATAAAGAAATGTCAGGCAAAGAAAAAAACTTCCGAGGGTCAGTAGGGCGACGAGGCCTGCCGGCGCCATTGAAGCGCGATCACGCACTTGTCGCATCGCGCGCCCGGGCGCGTAAAAGACCATCAACAGCAGCCGTAACCAATCAAGCATTCCTGACTAAGACTCTCATGAGTGGTAGATCTGAAATCTCAGATCACGGATCTCAACTATCGATCCTCATTGTTGCTGGGGGTTTCCTGCAACTCAGGTTGATACGGGGATGGAGGCACCGCAGGCGAAACATTCTCGTGATGAATCACGCTGGCGCTGCCCAGTGGCCAGTAGCGGAACAGCGCCTTGCCGTAGATATATTTCTTCGGCACCAGTCCCCAGATGCGCGAGTCGCTCGAATTGTCGCGGTTGTCGCCCATCACGAAATAATAGTTGGGTCTTACGTAGATGGGCGGCTGGCTGCGATGCGATACGTTGAGCCGCGGGTCGAGATACTTCTCTTCGAGGTCTCGTCCGTTGATGCGCACGCTACCGTCGTGGACTTCTACTGTATCGCCCGGCAGGCCGATGACGCGTTTGATGTAACTGGCAGCATCGAGGTGCCTTCCACTTTGACCGGCTGCACGATGAAAACGACCATTAGCGCCGCAAGCATCAAAGCAAAAGCGAGATCGCGCAGGAGCAGCCGCCCTTCGGCCCAGAGATTTTCCCGCGCCGCCGCATGCGGCTTTTGCACTTGAATGTCTTTGTCGTCGTCGGCGTGGATGCCACCAAAGGGCGGTGATCGATGAACTTTCAGTCCCCACATAAGTCACTATTAGGAAAACGATTAATGCACGCTTATCAGTCAGGGAGGCGGCAACGCCTACCGCAATGTTTGAGGTTAACTTCCGCTTACGCGCTTGTCAAACAGACTGTAAAGCAAGTTTTTCCTCTAAGGGCAGGCGTCTTGCCCACGCGGCAAGTTAACAACTTACCCCACAATGGCGCCACATTAGTTGACAGCATTCGCCGCGGCTCTCTATCATCGCACCCTGCGGTCTATGGCGGTAGGATTTGTTCCTGATGCGGACGGCAAACGGAGGGCTTTGGCTGTGATCAAACTAGACATCATCAACCGCGTAGCGGACAAGACCGGCGTTCCCAAGTTGAAAGCCGAACAAGCGGTGGATGCTCTTTTTCATTCAATGAAAGAGGCACTCACGCGCGGCGAGCGAATCGAGTTGCGTGGCTTCGGCGTATTTGTTGTGAAGCCGCGGAAGCGAGGCGTCGGCCGCAATCCGCGCACCGGTGAAGAGGTCGCCATCCCTTCGGGAAAGACCATTCGCTTTAAGCCTGGCAAAGAGCTGCAGTCAAACGAGGACAGCGCACAGCCGGGCAATGAAACAAGTTCGACCGGGGCCGAAGGATAGATTAGTAACGAGAAGTGGAAGATTGCTTGAGGCTAGAGACTGATGCGGCGAGGCATCCAGACTCTGGCCTCAACTCTCTAAGCGACAACGCAATGTCAGAGTCAGTCCAGGCAATCCCGCCCTTTGCTGAAGCGCCGCCGGCGTTTTCCTACAGCCAGGCTTTGCGCCCGACCGTGGGCGAATGGATCCGGCACTCGCTGTTGTTTGTTATCACCGTCGGCTCGACGACTTTCGCGGGCATCTTCGTTGCCGCCCCGAATCTCGACACTTCGCTGCCCGAGCCGTCGACGTTGCTGAGCTATTTGCTTTACATTCCTCAATACTACTCGCAGACGGTAATCAATTATCTGTCTTTCGCGATTCTGAATCCCCACGTTCTTGAGCAGGGCCTAATATTTTCCGCGTCTCTGCTTACAATTCTTTTGTCCCACGAGATGGGACACTACATCGCTTGCCGGCGCTATGGCGTGAGCGCGACCTTGCCTTTCTTTATTCCCGCGCCGCCGTTGTTTATCGCCGGAACTTTTGGCGCGTTTATCAAGATCAGATCGCCGATACCGACACGACGTGCGCTGTTTGATATTGGACTGGCGGGACCCCTGGCGGGCTTCATTGCTTTGCTGCCGATTGCGGTGGCCGGAGTCCTGAGCATGGGCTTGCCAACGGCCGGCTCGGGCCATGACATCGTCTTCAACGATCCGCTGTTGCTGCGCCTGCTAGCTCGCGCTTTGGGTGTTCGGCTCGAGCCATATTCACCTACCAATCCTTACTACATGGCCGCCTGGATTGGGTTGTTGGTTACGAGCCTGAACCTGATGCCGGTGGGCCAGCTCGATGGCGGGCACGGCACGTTTGCGCTGTTCGGCGCGCATGCGCACCGTTGGATTGGCCGCATTGCATTTGTGTTGATGGCGGTGATTGCGGTGCTTGGTTGGTTTTGGCACGGCAGCCCCAGCGGTTTTCTCTACACAATTCTGCTCGCGATCATGTTGAAGGTGCGCCACCCGCAGCCGCAGGTGATGGAGCCGCTGGGGAACAAACGAATCCTGATTTCCTTGCTTACCCTGATCGTCTTCGCACTTTCGTTCTGGCCATTTCCAATTACGATCAGTTGATCACCACAAAGGCACGAAGTCACAAAGACAAGAAATTCTCAGTGGCTTCTGTCGCTTCTTCCCTTTGTGACTTCGTGTCTTTGTGGTGACACTAAACGTGTGGTGGAACTAAAGGGAAGTTGTGGCCGGAAGCAAGCCCTTGATCTCCCTTACCACCCGATTCACTTCATCCTGATCCGCAAGCGCGATCATGAAGAACTTGTAACCCTGATGAAAGCAAATGACTCCGTTGGCAAACAGCCAGACGCCATCGAGGAAAGGATTGCCGCCGAGCAGCCAGCTTATGGGCGCGCCGGTAATCGCGCCCGGAGAAACGATCTGCGCGAACATCGCCGCGCCGGCGGCGCAACTGAACGCACCAAGCAAAGGCGCGCCGACGTACTTGCTAATCTTGCGTTGAAATTCAATTCGCTCGCGCTCGGCTTCGCTTAGCTTGCCGGCGGCGATCAACTCTTCCTGTTTACGAAGATGGCCGTCGAACTTCTCGCTCGCTTTTTGCAAGCTCCAGACGGGAAGCGCCGAATGTGTGAGCCAGTGCGGATGCGAGCCGAGCAAGATCGCATCGAGACCGGGAAAAGCAGCGCCCATGCGTACTCCCAGGATCAGGGAAAAAGAAACTACCGCTGCCTTGCCCGGATTCTCTTTGACCCAATCTTTCGCTTTCACGATTCCCGCGGTCGCCGCGGCCGAAGCACGCGTGGCACGCACGCCTTTGCCCGCAAGCTTCGACGCATTGCCTACGTAACTCTTCGCTTCATCAAAAACCTCGCCGGCTTTCTTGCCCGCCTCACCCGCAGCACCGCGAATAAAGTCGCCGGCGTCTTTCGCGTGTCGTACGGCTTCGTCCTTTGCGCGCCCGGCAGTCTCGCGCAGTTGCTTTTCATCCGCGAGACGCTCAGCTTCGGCGCGTATTTGCCCGGCGCCGTTGGCTACCGTCTCGGCCCCGCGCTTGGCCGCCGCCCCCGCTACGCGCGCGCTTTCTTCGACCAGATCCCTAATCCCAAATTCTTCGTCAAGCTCACGCGCTTTGCGACGCGCCGCCCGGTGCAATTCGTCAAGCTTTTCCTTGTAGTCAGCCATCCGTTTGCCTCAACAGAACGAAACGTCAAACCACCTCATTGTACGTCTCCTGGGACTGAGGAGTTCGCTCTTGCTGGTTGTGCGCTGACCACGCAGTCGCGTCCCCGGCGCTTAGCTTCATAGAGCGCTGCATCTGCGCAAGCCAGGAGATCATGGGCAGTTTTACCGGAAACAGGAGATTGTGCAACGCCAAAACTCGCCGTCATGGAGCCTGCAGAAGGAATTGCGGCCACTTTGATCGCGACCCTCAGACGCTCGGCGACCTCCGCGCCAACCGCTAGATTGGTCTCGGTCAGGATCAAGGCGAATTCTTCTCCGCCAATGCGCGCGGCAAGGTCTATACCGCGTATTCCTTCCTGCAAAGTCTTTGCGATACACCTTATTGCTTCATCGCCAGCTTTATGACCATAGGTGTCATTGACGTTCTTGAAATGGTCAATGTCGAGCATCAAGAGGCAGAATGGATGACCGTACCTGAGGGTGCGCGCGACTTCACGTTCCAGTTGGCGCTCGAATCGACGGCGGTTCGCTAATCCGGTCAAGTGGTCCGTGAACGCCGCCTCTTCACACGTGTCAAGATAAGCCTTGAACTCCAGCAGGGTCCGAGCGCGTGCGAGCAACAGATCGAGGTCCATTGGATCAGTGATATAACCCAGTGCCCCCACCTCAGCGCCCAGGCGCCGATCGTTAGGTTCAAAGCGAGCGGCTGTTTGCAAGATGACCGGAATAAACCTTGTCTGCGGATTGCTGCGGATTCGCCGCGCCAGTTCATACCCGCCGATCTCTGGCATGACGACGTCTGCGATAACCAGATCTGGTTGATACGACTCAATGGCCGCAAGCGCCTCTGCACCGTTCGCCGCAGTGCGGACTGCATAACCTTGCATCCCTAAGGCAACCTGAAGCAATTTACGTTTGTCCGGATCGTCATCAACCACCAGCACGTTGGATTTCCCCAGGATAGACTGGCTGGTGTTATTCGCGAGGGAATCCAAAGATTGGTTCTGCGCCACTCCAGGCTTCATACTAAAGCATTCCTGTTGGGGAGTTTCAACTGAGGTAACTGGGGCCCATCCATTTTATAATTACACTTTTCCGTCTGGTCGGTCAACGCGTTGCATGGGCCGACGTTGTCTTGACGAGTTCGCCCCAAATGAGCGTTTTGCGCCAATGGAAAGACTAAAGTTGGGTTTTGCCCGGAGTTTATCGTCTGTTGGCGTTTCGGATTGCACAGTCTTTTCGACACGAAATTGCTTCCATTGTTGGATCGACACACAAAGGACATCTCCGTGCGCTTGAACGCCGAGCGCTGCGAAGGTACGATCTATTCTGATGAAAGAATAATGCTCGTAAGGCGTCGGGAAGCGGGAGCAATTGAAGGAAAATTTCAAATCTTTGAGCTTTCAATGGCTTGGTGATTGATCGCGTTCTTATGAAGTGTCCAACCTGCAAGAAGCCCGTCGAGTGGAAAGACAATCCGTATCGCCCGTTTTGTTCTGAGCGCTGCAAACTGGTGGATCTTGGCCACTGGGTCAATGACGAGTATAGCGTGCCGGGTGAACGAGTCTCTGAACCGGCCGAGTCGCCCTCGACGCCGGCGGTTTCATCCAAAGAGGATTAGGCTCGTGCGCGAGTCGTGTAGAATAGCTTCGATATGCGAACGGAGCGATCAAAGTCTGGTCATGCGAAGCTGGTGTTGGTTCTAATTCTCAGCGGGTGCCTTTTGGCGCTGGTCGCGTGTCACAGGGGTTCAGCGAATGCCAATACAGAGACGCCGCCTGTTTCTCGACCACCAGAAACAACCTATCCGATGCCTCCCGTGAAAGCGGCCCACCCTGATATGGGCTGGACGCTTACCAATGACCGACACATAAGATTGTCGGACTATCAGAACAAGGTTGTGGTGCTGGATTTTTATGCGACCTGGTGCGAACCGTGCCAGGACAGCATTCCACATCTCGTCGATCTGCAAAATCGTTACGGCTCACAAGGGTTGCAGATTATTGGGCTGAACGTTGGCGGTCAGGACGACTACGACAAAGTGCCGGAGTTCGCACGCGAGTTTCATATCCAATATCCGCTGGGCATTCCTGATCCTGATTTGGAGAACTTGTATATTAATGATAATGCCATTCCGCAGACGTTCGTCCTCGATCGCAACGGACAGCTCTTGAAACACTTTGTTGGTTACGATGACTCGATGGCGGAAGAATTGGAGCGGGCAATCCAGGCTTCGCTTGGCTCAAGTCAATCCGGACAACAATGATTCCGAACATGACTTTCAGTTGGTTATTTACTCTAGCTCCCGGGAGTAAGGAATGATCTGGGCAGACGCTGGAGAGCATTGGAAAAGCTTGCAAGTGACGCCCAAGCGCTCAATCAGCAGCGTGATTCCGATGCTCCGGGACTGATGAACAGTAAGGAAGGTCAATGAGGAGAGCGAAGATTCTGGCCACGCTTGGACCCGCGACCCGCGATTCGGCGGTCATCGAGTCGATGCTGGCGGCTGGCGTGAACGGCGTGCGCATAAATATGTCGCACGGTACGCAAGAAGAGAAAGTGGAAGACATTCGTATGGTTCGCTCCGCGGCAAGGAAATTGAATCATCCGCTGGCCGTGTTGGTCGATCTGTCGGGGCCAAAAATCCGCACCGGAGTCCTGAAAGATGCTCGTCCCGTCACGCTTAAATCCGACGCGCAATTCACGATCACCACCAGACAGGTAGAAGGCAACGCCAACGAAGTGTCGACAAACTATCCCGATCTGGCGCGCGTGGTTCAACCGGGCGCAAAGTTACTTTTGGATGATGGCGCCATCGCGCTCAACGTCGAGGCGACCACGAAGACCGATCTGATCTGCCGCGTGGTCAACGGCGGAATTTTGGGCGAGCGCAAGGGTATCAACCTGCCGGGCGTCTCGCTGCCTATCGCTTCGTTGACCGAGAAAGACCGGAGCGATTTGCAGTGGGCTGTCCAACAAAAAGCCAATTACATCGCCCTCTCGTTCGTTCGGAGTGCGGAAGATTGCGTCGAAGCGAAGAGTTTGATTCAGGAAGCCGGAAGCTGCGCGCCGCTGGTCGCGAAGATCGAAAAAGCCGAGGCCATCGATCATCTTGACGAGATCATCGCCGCCGCTGACGGCGTCATGGTCGCGCGCGGTGACCTCGGCGTCGAGACAAGCGTCGAACTCGTGCCCGTTTACCAGAAACAGATCATCGAAAAAGCGGTGCTTGCCGGAAAGATGGTCATCACGGCGACGCAGATGCTGCAATCGATGGTCTCGAGCCCGCGGCCCACGCGCGCGGAAGCATCAGACGTAGCGAACGCCGGCTGGGACGGCACCGACGCGGTAATGCTTTCGAACGAGACCGCCATGGGTCTTTATCCCGTTCCGTCAGTTGCGACGATGGCTCGCATCATTGATTCAGCCGAGTCGGGAAGACGGCCAGATTCCGAACGAGGCACGAAGTGGATTAGACGACAGTCAGGACGCGTCAGCCGCGCGTTGTGTGAGGCCGCGGTCTTTGCCGCTGAAGAGATGGGGACGCAGATCACCGCCGTGTTCACTCAATCAGGATTAATGGCGCGCCGGCTTTCATCGCTACGTCCCAACCAGCGCATTGTCGCGCTGACACATTCAATCGAAGTACAGAGCGAGCTGGCGCTGATTTGGGGAGTCGAGCCATTGATAACTACGCCGGCGGAATCAACAGAAGAAATGCTCAAGGCCGGAGAGCAGACTCTGTTGAAATCCGGGATTGTTCAGAAAGGCGACGTAATCGTGATGATGGCAGGGAGACTTTCCGGCCTCGGTCTTTCAAGTTCAGTCACCATCTACACCGTGGGCGGCGACGCACGCCCACTACAAACGTGAAGTTTCATTGGCAGATATCTGCCGGCGAGTTCTTTGACCTTTTGCGTCCGGCTGCGCTTGTCTTCTCGGCATTGCTTTCCACGTGGGTGCTGGCGAGCGCGCGTCGCCGGGGGTTCCGCTCTTATGTAGCTGCGGCGTGGGCGCTCGGAACGTTTTTCCTTCCGTTCGTAGTCCTGCCGCTCTACTTGATCGCGCGCAATTCAGCGAAGCGACGAGCGCGATCGATCCACCCGGAAAATCCGGAAACATCGCAACCTGCAGAGTCGTCAGCGCGGCCTGTCAAACTTAGATTTGTCGCGCCCGTTGTCTATGGCGTTTTGCTGCTGTCGCTCATCGGTCTCTATCTGTACCGGGATCGGAACAGCGTTGATGCGCACCTCGCGCGCGCGGCACAAGCGAAGGTGATGGGCCAAAGAGAAAAGACCATCCGCGAATACCGCGCCGCGTTGGCGCTGGAAGACAATCCGCATACACACAAGCTGCTGGGAATCGAACTGGCTGACGCTGGTCAGTGGAGCGAGGCACTTTCTGAATTTCGCGCTGCCGAACGAGGCGGTGAACCGGACGAGTCACTACCTTTTCGCCTCGGTCAGGCACTCGATGCAACGGGCCAATCTTCAGAAGCGGCAATTGAATACAGCAGGTTTCTCAACCGTCATCCGTGCACGCAGTCGCTTCCCGATAAGAGATGTGCAGAAGCAAGAAGAAGAACAATGGCAGCGCCTACAAATCAGCTTCCTTGAAACGATCACTGAGTACGCAGCACTTCGTGAATCGTCTCCTTCAGCGAACCTGCGGGTTTCGTGACGCCGGGCGCATGCTGCGGGTCGCGCCAGTTGTCGAGGATACCAACCTGATGCACGCATTGAAGGGTACACGTGGGCGCGCACCATTTTTCGGTACTGTATTCGCGCTCGAAGTCTTTCATTGTGTACTCTTCGAGCGGCGTGCCGGGATAGCCGCGCTGCTGCGAGCACCAGTGGACCAGCCCATTTTCACAGATGTACAAGTAGCGGGCGCCGGCGCGGCAGCGCCACTGGTAAGGTTGGCCCTCGGCGATGCTGTCCTGAAACCAGTTCAGGCGCGCGTGATCCCTGTTCCCTAGTTTCTTGACCTGCTGAAAAATACTCTTCTCTTTTTCGGTGAGCGGTTTCAGCGTCCCGTCATGATCGTGTATTACGCCGACCGTGGTTGAAAATCCCAGCTCAACCGCCCGTCGCGCGACGGCCAGTGCGTCTTCGGGATTTTTTATCCCACCCCCGATGACCGAGTTAATGTTGACATGAAAGTCGGCGTGCTCGGCCAGGTAGCGCAGTTTCTTATCGAGCACCCGAAGACTCTTTCGCGAAACTTCATCCGGGTCAACGTTGTCGATGCTAATCTGCAAAGAGTCGAGCCCGGCTTTATTTAGGCGTTTGATCCGCTCAGGAGTGAAGTAGTAACCGTTCGAGATCAATCCGGCGATCATTCCGCGGACACGTATGTGGTGAATGAGGTCGTCTAGTTGCGGGTGCATCATCGGCTCGCCGCCAGAAAGCGTCACGATCGACGTGCCAAGGTCAGCTAGCTTGTCGAGGCGCCGCTTCATCACGTCAAGCGACACTGGCGACGACGAATGGTCATACTCGTTGCAGTAGCCACACGCCAGATTGCAACGACGCATGGGAATGATGTGCGCCAGCACCGGGTGGCGCGTGGAGAGCAAGGCTCGGGTGATAAAACTCGCCTCGCGAACTTTCCATTTAAGAAAAGTGCTTCGTTTCATGTTAGTTGCGGGATCGACGAATCAGGGCGTTTGGCCCAAATTGAAACCGAAGAATAACGAGACACTGACCGAAAGGCAAGACGGCGTACGGGCAACCGCCTATTAACGAAACGACGAGGGCTCTGGTTTCGCTCCAGAGCCCCCGAAGTTCTTGGCTTGCTATTAGGTCAGCCCTAGCCTCTGATGATCTTCACGTCCGGATCGAGCTGGACCTTGAATTCATCAGCCGACATCTTCACGTTTCTTTCAGGGCTGCTGAGACGAATGGTGGTCGCGTCGTCGTTTTTCTCCACGACCTTCGATTGCACCGGCATACCACTCGAGTCAACCCAAATCTCAGCGTACTTGAAGCTCGCAGCGCCCTTGGGCACCAGTTTGAGGTGAATCGTGCTCACACCAAAGAGCGTCTCTTCGCGCACGTCCTGGAACGGCTCAAACTTAATCTGAAGCTGCGCCCGCGACATATTCATCATTTCCAGGAAGGCATTTGCCTCTGGCCTCTTTCCCGTGCGGCCCTTGATGGCGGTCCGGAGTCGAGGTCTGAACAACACGTACTCTCCGTTCGAGACCGCCAGGATCTCGTGCTGCGGGCTGCTCCACTCGATGCGCACGGAAGCGTTTCGTCCAGCGCCGGGCATATAGAGCACGACACCATTAAATTTTTCGGCGAGACCGATCTGGGGATTGTACTTCTCCATGCTGATGCCGGAGCGCAGCGACTTCAAACTTTGCCGATTGCGCTCCATTTTGCTCAGCACGGAACTGACCAGACCGGCACTCTGCCCGTGGGCGTCATTGGGGGAGCCGACCGCCAGCGCGGTCAGCAAAACCGCCGCTGCAAGGCCGAAGGTAACAAATCTCTTCATAGAAACTCCTTCGTATGATTTCAAACTCTGTCCCGCCAGTGCGGAAAAGCTCAGCAATTATAGGTGAACCCTAGCGTATGTCAACTTCATAGCCGACGATCTTACCGTCCTTGTCCCGCCTTGATCGTACATCGACAACCTGCGCGTTCGTCCGTCCGGTTAGGGCTCGGACGCGCTCTTCGATTTGAACTCGATCCTTTTCATTTTCAATCATTTCGGGACCCAGAATGACGGTTGAAACAACCTGAGTTTGATGCTCGGCTTGCACCCGTCGTCCGCCGTTCGCAAACCAGCTTTTTGGGGACAAAAAGATAAAAATTAGGATAACTACACAAAGCACGTCCCACTGCCACGTATTTCTCGCGTACGACCAAAGAAATGATTTTTTGATGATGCTGAGAATATAGTTCATCTTTTCCGACCGTCGACCCAGTGACCTGGCAATTCCCACACCGCAACGGGTACGAAGGCCCTGATAGATTCTAATCGCCTTGAAAACTGCTGTAAACGGAGGATCTCACATTTGTACGCTGACTGCGGGCTCCACAATGTGACCGTCACGCATTTGTACGATTCGTCGGCACATTGCTGCGGCTTCCGGATTGTGCGTGATCATGACAATAGTTTGATTGAAGCGGTAGTTGAGTTCCTGAAACATGTTTAGAACGATCGCTGAGTTCTCGGAGTCGAGGTTACCTGTGGGTTCGTCGGCAAGAACGATTGCGGGCCTGGTAACAACTGCACGCGCCAGAGCCACACGCTGTTGCTCGCCGCCCGATAGCTCGAGCGGTTTGTGGTGCAGCTTGTCTTCCAGCCGCAGCAGGCGCAGGACCTCACGGCGGCGCGTGGGATCACCAGCCGCTCCGTTGCCATGAATTCTCTCCGCCAGGCGCAGATTTCCTTCGGCTGTCAGAGTTGGGAAAAGATTAAAACGCTGAAAAACAAACCCGATCTTCCGCCGACGAATGTCGGTCCGCCGGGCATCGGATGCCGCAGTCATGTCTTCGCCATCCACGATGATGCGGCCGGTGGTTGGAGTTAAGAGGCCTCCGAGCAGGTGAAGCATCGTAGATTTCCCGCAGCCTGAAGGTCCCATGATGGCGACGAATTCGCCTTCTTCTACTTCGAGCGATACACCGCGCAGCGCAGGCACATCTACTCTGCCCACGCGATAGGTTTTTACCAGGTTTTGCGCTTCTAGAATCGTTCTCATCAGAAAGCAGGATCCGATGGCTGCGCGTCACTCACTTGAATAGTTGGCTTTTCAGCGCGCACTCAGTATAACCCGTAGATGGATATTTGGCATCCGAACCGCCATCAATTATGGGTTTGAAGTGGGAGTGTCTTTGTGCGTATCGAGATCAACTTCGGGCAACTGCCATTTGTTCTCAAGCACGAAGGCTTCGGGTTTGTACTCGCGATCGATGATCACCGATTCCGGAGCCTGATAGGTAATGCTTACGGTGTAACGATCTTGTGGTCGAGTCAAGACGACGTGTGTCGGCAGACTTATTTGGGCGTTCTCGCCGAACAGTTTATCGTTGTCATAGGCAACATCAGTAACCATGAGGCCGTGATCATCGAAGGTCTGCAAGCGTGCGAGCCGAATTGATCCGACCCGGTCAAACCAAAAGCGACGGTGCAAATGAGCTTGACGCGAGCTGTTCAGCGAGAGCTCCTCCAGCAGATAATAGCCGCGCACCACGCGTGAACTCTTCTTCGCTCCCGGACGCGTGTCGGATTCTTCCTGAAAAAACTCGCTTTGCGAATAGATGAAGCCTTCATTGCCTGTTTGAGTGTCGCGAATCATCAACGCGTCAGTAAAATGCTGCGGGCGAAGGTTGGAAAGGGCGCTGACAGTTTCCTTTTCCCCCCTCCGCTGCTTTTTCTTTGGATCAGATCCATCTCCGTCCAGCTTCGCATAGACAGCGTTATTCGTGCCCTTCACGAAGCGGCGATATTTTTCCTCACCTTGCAAGATCGCAATCCTAAAATGTTCGCCATCCGAAGTCATCTGCGCGACAGGCGTGGCCACAACCGGCACCTGAATTACGAGATAGACTTTCCCTGGTCGCTGAATAGTAACGGTCCCGTCCGCCGAACGGTACTTATCCGCTACGCCCGCTTCGGCGAAAGAGTTGTCTTCAAACTGAAGGTCGACCTTTCCGTGGATCGATTTTACTGAGGCGAGCCGGTTTATTTCGGCGTGGAGCTGACCCGTATTTGCTTCGACTAGCGGAGTCAGAAGCTGCGGTACTTCAACCTTTTTGTGAGTGCTGCAAGCGCTGATGGAAAGTAAGCCAAATGCGAACAGCACACAGAGTGCCGGCCGCAAGAGCGATTTCGTGGAACAGGGCAAGAAATTGAGCATCAACAAAGTGTTTTCGAGCGCACAACTAAACGCCAATGAGCGGAGCTTTGTCAAATCCGAATTGAAGCTAACAAAGAGACTTTTGGTTGTCAACGCAAAGCTTTTCACCTAATGACTCTCGCAGGTTGGAGCGCTCCTTGACACTCTTTCAGAGTGACCGCTATCATCCTCGTTTCCGTCTCCAGCGCGGGACTTCGCCTAGTGTCATATGTTTGAGTCGCTTTCGGACAAGCTAAAGCGGACGCTGAAAAACCTGCGTGGCGAAGGCGTGCTAACGAAGGAACACGTTGACGCGGCGCTGCGCGAGATCCGTCTGGCCCTGCTCGAGGCAGACGTTAATTACAAAGTCGCGAAAGACTTTATTTCCGCGGTTAAGGAAAAAGCCGAGGGCCAGCAAGTCTGGCAAGAGCTGAAACCGTCCGAGCAGGTCGTCAAGATTGTTTACGATGAACTAGTCGAACTCCTTGGCGGACAATCGTCGCGGCTGGTCTTTACCAAACAGATCCCGAACGTGGTCATGATTGTCGGCCTGCAAGGCTCAGGCAAGACCACTTCGACGGGAAAAATCGCGCGCTGGCTGGCGAACAATCAAGATCGGAAACCGCTTCTGTTGTCGGTTGACGTTTACCGGCCAGCGGCGCGCGAACAATTGAAGGTCATCGCGAAAGCGACAGGCCAACAGATCTTTGAACAACCGGAGACCAACGATCCCCTAACACTGGTACGCGAAGCTTACAAGCACGCCCAGCAGACCGGCTTCGATACGCTGATGATCGACACCGCCGGGCGCCTGCACATCGACGACGAGTTGATGGACGAACCGGCCAGGATGCCGTTCGGTCCGCGGAAGAGTTTCACCGGCGCGTCGGTATCACAGGCGTGATTCTGACAAAGATGGATGGCGACGCGCGGGGTGGCGCGGCGCTTTCCATCAAGCAGGTTACCCATCAACCGGTGAAGTTCGTCGGCGTCGGCGAAAAATATGACGCGCTCGAGCCCTTTTATCCGGACCGCGTGGCCCAGCGAATCTTGGGGATGGGCGATGTGCTGTCGCTGATCGAAGAAGTCCAGTCGAAGGTCGATCAATCTGAAGCAGAAGAGCAGCTTAAGAAACTTCAGCAGAACGAGTTCACGCTCGACGATTTTCGCTCACAACTTCGGCAGGTTAAGAAGCTTGGTTCTTTCTCAAAGATCATGAAGCTCCTGCCGGATCAACTGCTCGGGGGCATGGGGATGCCGCAGTTGAACGAAGAGCAGTCGAGTCGGATGGAGCAGGAGCTGAAGCGCACTGAAGCGATCATCGATTCGATGACCCGTGAGGAGCGCACGGATCACAAGATTCTGAACGCGAATCGCCGGCGCCGCATCGCGCGTGGGTCCGGGACAGTGGTGGCGGAAGTGAATCAGCTCATCAAGCAATACACCGAGATGCGGCAGATGATGCGGCAACTGTCGAGCTCTGGTCTCTTCGGCGGTGGTGGTTTGAAAGGCAAGATGATGCGGCGGATGGCGGGAATGTCCGGGCTGCCCGATCTCGGTGGAATGGCTGGTGGTAATGGCGACGAACTGCCCGCAGGTCCCTCGCGGAAGAAGCTGAAGAAGAAAAGAAAAAAGAGAAGACGATAAAAGAACAGTGACGAGTGATAAGTGACAAGGGATGAGTAACGAGAGGAGATAGCGCTTGTTATCAATTAGCTTAATGCGCACGGGCGCCAAGAAGAGACCTTCGTACCGAATTGTGGTGAAGGAAAAGCGGTCAAAGCGTGACGGCGCTTACCTGGAGAATCTGGGTACCTACAATCCAACGCGTGAGCCTGCCGAGATTCATTTGAAACTGGATCGAGTGCGTTACTGGATTGAGAAGGGCGCGCAGCCGACACTCACGGTGACTCGCTTGATCAAAGCTAGCGAGAAATCACAAGCCGCGTCGGCGTCAGCTTCTGCATAGTTGTTAGTCTGGCTCGAACTTTTCGACTCGTGACTTCTATGAAAGAGACCGTCGAACTGATCATTAAGGCGCTGGTTGACGACGATGCGGCCGTCGACGTGCGGGAAATCGAGCGCAACGGAACAACCTTGATCGAAGTGCGCGTTGCGCCGGAGGATGTCGGCAAGGTGATCGGCAGACAAGGTCGCACAGTGCGCGCGTTGCGTTCGCTGATGTATGCAGTGAGCGATAAGAGGAGACATCGCTTCGTCATCGAGGTTGTCGGATGAAAGATTCGTAGAGCAAGTTGATAGCTTGCCGCGACGCGCGTTTCGGAAGTTCATTGAATGAAAAAGGAGACGCGGAAATCAACGGAGCGCAACGAAGACGAACCGCTGATAGTTGTAGCCCGCGCGGTTAGAACGCGAGGTTTGAAAGGCGAAATCGTCGCCGATCTTTTGACAGATTTTCCGGATCGTTTCGATCGCCTCTCCCAGTTCCTCGCGGTCTCTCCGGATGGGCAGCGCAAGGATGTGCGACTCGAGGGTCACTGGTTTCAGAAAGATCGTATCATTCTTAAACTGATCGGGTACGACAGCATGGAGTCGGCAAGCTCCCTTGTTGGTTTTGAATTTGCGGTTCCTGAATACGCACGCGTAAAGCTGGCTGAAGATGAATTCTACGATTGGGAGCTCGAGGGATGCAGCGTTGAGACCGTCACGGGCCAGCGGGTCGGGGCTGTAAAGAGCATCATGCGGACCGGCGGAGTTGATTTGCTGGTCGTCGGGGACGATAAGCAGCGGGATAGTTTGGTCCCCATAGTAGAGTCGATCCTGATTGAGGTTGATCCCGGAAAGAAGACGATCGTGATCGATCCTCCGCAGGGGTTATTGGAATTGTAAGTTTTGGTCTTTGAACTTTAACCTTTTTCAGCACCAAAGATCAAAGACCCAAGATCAAAGATCAGGGTTCATTGTGTTGCGCTTTGACATTATCACCATTTTTCCGGAGTTCTTTCGCGAAACTTTTGACTATGGGATTATCCGTCGCGCACGCGCGGCCGGGCTGGTTGAGATAGAGGCGCACGACCTGCGCGGCTGGACTACGGATAAACACCACGTTGTGGACGATCGACCTTTCGGCGGCGGCGACGGAATGGTGCTCAAGCCCGAACCGATCTTTGCCGCAGTCGAGCAGTTTGCGGGATCCACTCGACGGGAAGACTATGACGCGCAGACGCGCGTAATTCTTCTTTCACCGCAGGGCCGGGTATTGACTCATTCGCTGGTGGATGATCTTTCAAAGAACGCGAAGCATATCGTGCTGATTTGCGGCCGGTACGAAGGCGTCGACGAACGGGTTGCGGAAGCGCTGGTAACTGATGAAGTCTCGATCGGAGATTACATCCTTTCGGGCGGCGAGCCCGCAGCGATTGTTTTGCTTGATGCAGTCGTGCGTTTACTTCCGGGTGCTCTTGGCAGCGAGACCTCTGCGGTGAACGAGTCTTTCTCTGAAGGGTTGCTGGATTGTCCGCAGTACACGCGCCCTCCGGAATTCCGCGGGATGCGCGTGCCGGATGTCCTGTTGAGCGGCAATCACGGAGAGATCGCTCGCTGGCGCCGCGAAGCTGCGCTCGACAAAACGCGCCGCAAGCGGCCAGATCTGTTGAAATGATCAGTCATTACCGATTGCCAATTGCCGATTTCCGATTTTGAAACGCGCGAATGAAAACGCCTTCATGGAAGCGAGAATTGAGAATAAGCAGTTAAATTGGCAATTGGAAATCGGAAATTGGAAATGGAGTTACTGACATGAACCGATTAGATAATGTTGAAAAGACGCAATTGCGTGAAAACATTCCAAACTTTCAGCCGGGTGACACCGTACGCGTTCACGTAAGGATCAAAGAATCAGAAACGAAGGAGCGCCTGCAGGCTTTCGAGGGTATCGTAATCGCTCGCAAACACGGCGGCGCGCGCGAAACGATTACCGTCCGCAAGACAAGCTTTGGTGTCGGCGTAGAAAGAATCTTTCCGCTGCACGCGACGATCGTCGATCACATAGACCTGGTGAAGAAGGGGCGCGTGCGCCGCGCGAAGCTTTATTATCTGCGCGGACTGCGCGGCAAGGCGGCGC
>WNGD01001541.1_pt1 | contig 24865 bp, 26 predicted proteins | sample 5400671 | NCBI WGS metagenome assembly WNGD01 (sample SAMN13153369, study PRJNA577476) | soil metagenome | isolation source: 40 cm soil or saprolite under grassland replicate 2 | place: USA:California | collected 2016-06-15
TGCTCTCTTTGCAAAAACATGAACCGCACTCCCCCATGACCCCATGATGACCGCGGGCATATATCTATTTACCGAACCGGCGCGGGAAAGCCCCCGTCATTCATACGCGGGGAGTGTCAGTGTGTTATACTTTAAGATATATCGCAGCGTAAATAAAAAGAAAAAAGGGTTAGGAACACCTATGTACTCCGTCCTAGCACAACAAGGAGGCAGCCATGTCTCGCTATCGTAAAACTGCTGGAGTAATTACAATTATCTTTACCGTACTGGTGTGCGCCGTCATGGTGGCATGTGGTGGCTCTCCACCGGCGGCATCCAAACCGACGCCGACACCGACACCAACGCCGGGGCCAGGAACCCAGCTCTTGAGAACAACGGCACAAAAGCTGAATACGGCAAGCAGCCTGCATGGACTATTCAATGTCACGATCAGTGGTCAGACCCTCAATGGGATGCTCAATAGCGAAATATGGAACGTGTCGCCGAACAAAAATCGCACGCTAGTGCGGCAGTCAACGATTTCCCAGTTTACCAACGGCTCAGTGACGGTAACGGATGGCAAACAGATATGGCAATACGATCCAGAGAAAAAGGTCGTCTACACAGGAAAGGTGACACCGGAGACAGGTACACCGACGCCTGGCTCAAACAGTGGCATAGGCGGCGGACAGAGCCAGTTCATTTTAAATCTAGTACAATCCGTGTTTACGCGAAGCGATGCCACCTTAGTCTCATCTTCGGCCAAAGTCCATGGACGTGATGCCTACGATGTACATGTGGTACCACAGTCGCAGACGGCCAGCAGCGGGAACGGTGGCACACCAGGCAATTTTAACTATACCGGCGAGGTCTATATTGATAAAGCAACCAGCCTGCCACTGCAAGTGAATTTAAACATTTCCGGCTTTGGGCAGGTGTTGCTGGATATACCCATGCTGGTACTCAATTCCCCTATTCCAGAGAGTACCTTTACCTTCGTGGTGCCTACCGGAGTGAAAGTGCTACCTTTGCAAGAAAATGCCACTCCTGGTACCGGCTCGCTAACACTGGCCCAGGCCGAGAGTCAGGCCGGGTACCACCTCTTGAGCATTCCCAGCACGCAGACTGATTACCAGCTCCAGGATGTAACGGCCCTTGGCTCACCCGGCAATCAGATTTATACGTTGAACTACATAAAGGGCAGCACCAGTTTCACCATTGCTGAGGGGAAAGCTCTGGCGAACTTACCAACCAGCGGAGGACAGACAGTGAAACTGCGCGGTACAACCGGTACCCTCACAACCAATAGTGGCTCTACAACACTTTCCTGGACAGAGAAAGGCGTAGGTGTCACCATCACAGGCACTTTGAGTAACGATCAGATTGTGGCAATTGCAAACTTGCTAGCGTAGAATAGATACATCCTACCTAATAATTGTAACAGTAGGGGTAACTCTTTATGACTCCACTCTGTGACGGGCGAGCGTCTTTTTTGCCTCGAGTGCGAGGTGGCGAACATGACTGGGGCAGCTGCGCGAGCCCAGCCACTACTCTACTACGCCAAGGACACTCACATCCGTCTATAGTAGTGGCTGGGCTCGCCCCTGCCATGCTCACATCCGTCTATAGTAGTGGCTGGGCTTGCCCCTGCCATACAAAAAATGAAAGAGAGAGACAACTATGACATCATTTCCGGAAGATTTTCGTTGGGGCACAGCTACAGCTTCCTACCAGATCGAGGGCGCAGTACATGAAGATGGGCGCGGCGAGTCCATCTGGGATCGTTTCTGCGCAACTCCTGGTAAGGTGCAAAACAACGATACTGGCGATGTAGCCTGCGATCACTACCATCGCTATCGCGAGGACGTGCGCTTGATGCAAGAGTTGGGCTTGAATGCCTATCGCCTCTCCATCGCGTGGCCACGCATCTTACCGCATGGCAGAGGACAGGTAAACGCCGCTGGCCTGGATTTTTATGAGCGACTCATAGACACCTTGCTAGCAGCGAAAATAGAGCCATTTGTGACGCTATACCACTGGGATCTCCCCCAAACTTTGCAGGATGAAGTTGGTGGTTGGGGTAGCCGTGAGACAGCCTATGCCTTTGCCGAGTACACCGACATAGTTTCACGTCGCCTGGGTGATCGTGTGCAAAACTGGATTACGCTCAATGAACCGTATGTGAGCACCTTCATTGGCCACGAAACGGGAAGGCATGCTCCTGGCCTGCGCGACCCTAATTTAGCTTGGCAGGTTTCACATCACCTGTTGTTGGCACACGGCTTAGCAGTTCCCATCTTACGCACGAATAGTGGTCCACAAACTCATGTAGGCATTACGCTTTCGTTATCACCTACAGAGCCAGCGACAGACACGCCAGAGGATCGCTTGGTAGCACAATATGTTGATGGCAAGCTGAATCGCTGGTTTCTTGATCCCGTTTTTCGCGGAAGCTATCCAGCCGATATGCTCAATTTGTTACCGACACTAGGCGTTTCTGTACCCAAAATGGAGACAGGAGATGCCGAGATCATTGCACGGCCAATAGAGTTTCTAGGCGTCAATTACTATTACCGTACAATCGTTCACCAGAAGCCAGGTGAGCCAATCGGCAATTACGAACAGATAAAGCCCCAGGACGCAGAATATACAACAATGCCCTGGGAAGTCTACCCTGAAGGCTTACGTCGACTGCTAGTACGCCTGCATACCGATTATGCCATCCCTGAAATATACGTTACCGAGAATGGCGCCGCCTTTGCCGACGAGGTCAGTGAGGACGGCAAGGTACACGATCCGCGTCGCGTGAATTATCTGCGCGAGCATTTCCTGAAGGCTCATCAGGCCATGACAGAGGGTGTGCCTTTGAAGGGATATTTTGTGTGGTCGCTACTGGATAACTTCGAGTGGGCATTGGGGTACTCTCAGAGATTCGGTATAGTCTATGTAGATTATCCTTCGCAACAAAGAATTGTGAAGGATAGCGGGTGGTGGTATAAGGATATGCTAACAGGCAAAGAAACCCTGGAAAGGGCATAATGAAGAAGGGCTGCCCGTGAGCAGCCCTTCTTCATTATGCCCTTTCCAGGGTCTCCTTCACCACCTCAGCCAACGCCCGAATAAACAGCGGCGACGTATTCAGCGACTCAGTACGGGCGAACTGAATACCGTGCTGTTCGGCTTGCTCACGCGCACCAATCTCAATATCGTACAGAATCTCAAGATGATCAGCAAGGAATTGAATAGGAGCAATCAGGACATGCGTGTGACCTGCCGCCTTGAGTTCGGGCATGAGATCGGCGAAGTCAGGCTTAAGCCATTCTTCGGGCGTGTGACCGGCACTCTGGTAGCAGAACATCCACCTGTCGAAGGCCAGACCAGCCTGTTGAGCAACGGCAGCCGCAGTCTCCTTGAGATTATGAATATAGTCGGGTTCCCGTTCAACGACCCGTTTGGGCATACTATGAGCCGTGAGAAGTACAGGTACACGCTCGCGCATATCCGCCGGAAAACGGTCGAGGGCTTCCTTGACGCGTTGGGCAACAGCTTGCAGGAAGTAGGGTTGTAGATGCCAGTCTCGACTGATCTTGACCACAAGATCGTGCAGGCTGGCAACAGCCTCTTCAAGGGCATGATTATAGCCACTCATGATGATAGGTGAGTATTGTGGCGACATGATAATACCAACCAGCGTTTGAGCGTTGTCGGCAACTTCGGGTGCCACCTCAGCGATAAAGGGTGGAGCAAAGCGCATACCAGCCACGACAGCAAAAGTCGGGCCGTCAGGATATTGTGCCTTCAGTTCCTCTTGCAACGCAGCCGCCTGCTCGCGAGTAATACGCAAGAGAGGTGAGCCACCGATAAGAGCATAGCGGCGACGAAATTCTTTAATAACCTCTGCACTTGGCTCTCGACCCCCATAAACGTTCTTGATATAGATAGGAATATCGTCAAGAGTGGCGGGTGAGCCGTAGGTCATGAGAATGACACCAACGTGCCTTTGGGAAGTCATAGTCTTTCTCCTGGGCGACCCTCGTGGTCGCCCTGTTGCCTTTCCTACCTATCGCGTCTCGTTGCCTCATGAACCGCATCAACTAAGCGACGTAGCATGTCAGGCTCGGTAGGGGCAAGAACGCCATGACCCAGATTGAAAATGTGGCCGGGGCGATTGGAAGCACGCCGCAGAACATCGTGCATACCAGCCTCAATCGTCTGCCAGTCTGTGAGCAGGAGGGCAGGATCGAGATTGCCTTGAATACCACGTTCATAACCTATACGCTCCCAGGCCTTGTCGAGGTCCACACGCCAATCCACGCTGATAATATCGCCGCCAGCTTCAGCCATCAACTCCAGGAGGCTGGCAGTACCGGTGCCGAAATGAATGGATGGAGTACCGCTTTGTGCAATAGCCGAGAAGATGCGCTGACTGTAAGGCTGAACGAATTGTTTATAAGCACTGGGGCCAAGTGCACCAACCCAGCTATCGAAAAGTTGTACAACATCAGCACCAGCATGTACCTGGGCCACAAGATAGCGCGAGACAACTTCGGTCAGTTTGTCCATCAGGCTATGCCACACAGTGGGCTGACCGTACATAAGAGATTTGGCCGCGCCATAGTCACGCGATGGGCGTCCCTCGATCAGGTAACAAGCCAGCGTGAAGGGCGCACCTGAGAAACCTATAACTGCCTGTTTGCCTGCCAGAGCACGGCGTACCAGACGCACAGCTTCCATCACGAAAGGCGTGGACTCTTCCGGGTCGATAATCCGCAAAGCCTGAACATCCTGCATGCTGCGAACGGGATTGTGAATGATAGGACCGAGATCCGGTTGAATTTCCAGAGAAATGCCCATGCCCTCAAGTGGCAGCATGATATCGGCATAGAGCACGGCACCATCGACCCCTAATTGCTCTACGGGCATAAGCGTGACCTGCGTACAGAGTTCGGGCGTTTTTGCCATCGTCAAAATATCGTAACGTTTGCGTAGTTCACGATATGCTGCAAGACAGCGACCAGCCTGTCGCATAAACCAGACCGGTGTGGCATCGGGCTGGCGATGATGGCCAGCATCAAGAAAACGAGCCAGCCCTGTTCCAGGGAGAACAGGAGCCGATAATGTATGTTGTTGCATAGATATCCTTTACAAAATTTTTCTTCGTCATGTGCTACCCTGTGGTAGAGTACGTCTTTATATGATAGCGCGACTCCCGACTTGTGGCAAGCTCCAAACCTGTGCAAATCTTCAGAATGTTAAGCACGCGATAGAGATTTTTACCAATTCAGAACTTAAAAATTTGCAGGTTCGTGAAGCGAGCCTCACCGCTCCTCGTTGAGCTGAGCGTCCCTGCAACCAGGGCAAGTTTTCCACTGCTAAACGTCTCGTCGTGCTGTTCACCCACGAAGATACCGTTAATGAAGAATTTGAAGTCATCGCCAGTGGCTATCACAAGGAGGGTATTTTTGCCGCCAAGTACAATAGCGTTGCTTTTGGTGTTATTGATGATATACGCGTAGTTGGTCCCACTGGCGGGATTATCCATACGAAAGAAAAATTCGCCCTGGGCCGTAATTTCGAAGTCATAATATTGTTGCGTGGAGGCGCGGAAAAGCAGTCCGGCATTATCACCTGAGAGGAGCGAGACATCAACGCTGATCGTGTCATTGGTGATAGGGAAAGTGTTGCCCGGACAAATTTGCACGGCACCGGACCGTTGAACTTTGACATGATAACTCTGTCCGGTAAAGACACAGGAACTGTTTTCTTTCCAACGCCCATTCGTATTGCTACTTAGAAGATCTTGTAGTAGAGGCACGCCACTCACCGCCGTCAGAGCCACACCAGCCGTGGCAGTGGCCATTGCCTGTCGAGTAGCTGTACTCTGGGCACTAAGAGTAGCTTTGGCGGCAACAGCGGTGGCAGCGATACGTGCCTCAGTATTGGCCCGGTTTGCCATATAGGCCAGAGGGAGACCAACGATCAGAATCAGGAACACGAAAATGGCCAGAGCAATCAGACTGATGCGAACATAATTCCTGGAACGGCGACGGGTGACGGGTAGTGATGTAGAGTACTTGCGGCGTACGATCCGGCGTTGTCGTGTCTTCCTGGCTGGCTCAGGTAGAACTTCCTGTTCCGGAGCTGCCCAGGTCAAGGCTTCCTGTACCACGGCAGGTGTTGCAGGAGGATACGCAGAGGTCAGAGCTTCGTGTGCTACGGCAGGTGTTAATGATTCCATAGGTGGGGGAGTCGGAGGACCTGAACGGCTAGAACGTCGCCGTGTGGTTTTGGGCATGGGTCTGCGAATAAGACGACGGTGGGGCACTGTCGTGGACGCAGGTACACCGGCGAGACTATCGGACAGCACTAAGCGACTTCCGTTAGGCGGAGCCTGTGCGTGTGCAGCGGAGAGAGCGACCTGTTCAGGCTCAATAGGTGCCGTGTCGTAACTGGGAGACGCTGGTGATGGATCGATGAAGCGGTCAGGGAAGGTTATCGCTTGCAGATATGCCTGCACCAGCTCGTTGGCTGTCTGGTAGCGATGTGTCGGATCTTTATCTAAAGCACGTAGAAGGACATATTCAACAGCAGGAGGAATCGCAGGGTTGATTTGAGAGGGTGGAGGCGGTTCGTCACGCAGTTGCTTCCAGTAGACAGCAATAGGTGTTTCACCACTGAACGGTACCTGTCCGGTAACCATCTGATAGAGCAGGATACTCAGGGCATAGAGATCGCTACTGGTCGTAGCTGGCCCTTCTGCCAATTCAGGGGCCATATACTCTGGTGTGCCCAGCAGATTTCCCGATTGGGTAATAGTACTGCCCTCTTCCAATGACTTAGCCAGCCCAAAGTCGGCCAAATAAGCATAGTCTTCATCCCGCATAAGGATGTTGGAGGGCTTGATATCGCGATGTACGATACCCTGATCGTGAGCGAATTGTAAGGCTCCGGCAATCTGTTCAAGAAGCATGGCCGCTTGTTCCAGCGGAAGAGGGCCGTTCTCGAGAAAATCACGGAGGGTACCACTGGAAACCACCGGCATCACCATGTAGTGCCATAGCCCTTGTTCACCATAATCATAGGCAGGTAGAATATGAGGGTGGCTTAGCATACCAATGGCTTCGGCTTCACGATGAAATCGTTCAAGGTAGTCGGAATGAGTACTACCTACAACTTTGATAGCAACGTCACGGTTCATATTCTCATCATGAGCGAGATAGACATCTGACATTCCCCCCCGACCCAGTCGTTCCAGGATGCGGTAGCGGCCTAATGTTGTGCCTTCCAGTCCGGACATATGCATGTGTTCCTTTTCCCGTTATTTGTCTCATCCGCCGATGAGTATACCGCTTTTATCCCCATTCCACAAGGGGTTGTTTACATTAATGCTCATGGTGTCCATGCTCATGCCCATGATGTTCTGAACCATTATTCTGCTCACTGTACTCATAAGTGCTGTCTACCTGCTGCTTCTGTAACTTCAACAGGGTTGGTTTAGGGATAGCAGGAAACTCAGATGGTTTATGGACAGTTACAGCAAGCTGTGCATTAGCTCCTAACGCGAGTGGTGCTTGTATCGAGATGGTGCTATTGTACACGGAAAAGCCCAGCGTTAAAGGGACAAGCAAGAGAAATGCTGCAAGCAGAGCGACAACAGCAGGATGAACCCGACGCTCACGCACGACTGCTACCGGTATCACCCGCTGCACAGGTGGGGCCAGCGCCACATCCTTGAGAATATCGGAAGCAGTTTGCTCTGATGCATGCATTGCGCGTGCATATGCCTCAACCATCCCTTGTACTGTTGTAAAACGGCGTGCAGGATTTTTTTCCAGTGCCTTTAATATGACCTGCTCAACGTCATAGGAAATACTCGGATTGAGAACCGAGGGCGGCACTGGCTGCTCTTTTATTTGCTTCCAATAGATAGAGATGGGCGTTTTGCCCTTGAAAGGCACCTGACCCGTGAGCATTTGATAGAGTATAATACCCAATGCATAAATATCGCTGCTGGGAGTCGCTGGCTGCTCAGCCAGTTCAGGTGCCATATATTCCGGCGTGCCGATCAAACAGCCGATTTGTGTAATTTCGCTTACCTCTCCCATTTCCTTTGCCAGGCCAAAATCCGCAAGATATACATGCCCATCCTCTTGAAGCAAAATATTTGAGGGTTTAATATCGCGATGGAGAATACCATGATCGTGCGCAAATTGTAGAGCAGAAGCAAGCTGTTGCAGTATCTTGTCCGCCTCATCCTCAGAGAGCGGCCCTTGTGCAAGACGCTTGCGTAGCGTACCGTGTTCAATATAGGGCATAACACAGTAGTACCAGGAACCGTGCCGACCATACTCAATGATGGGCAATATATATTCATGTGCCAGCTTATTCAGCATTTTTATTTCACGTTGAAAACGTGCAAAATGCTCACTGTCACTATCATGAACAACCTTAATAGCAACCCGCTCTTGCGTCTGCTCGTCGCAGGCGAGATAAACTTCCGACATGCCTCCCCGCGCTATGCGGTGTTGAATAGTATAATGAGCAAGTGTTTTTTCTTGCAGTTGTAGCATAGCAATCATTCCCATACAGTTTTTGACGGGCCTTTTCTTGTCTAATAGGTATACGGTTAGCCGTTACTATTAGTGTCATTGTATATGACAACTGAGGACTTTAGAAAGCAGAGAGCCAAAAAGGCTACACAGTTCTACATCTCACCTTGACAGAAAACCCGCCGCAAGCCGCTGCGGATTTATCCCACGCGGTCAGGCGGGCTTCTCGTTGGCTTTAGCCCTTGCCTCTTGCAATTCTGTCGAAAACGGTGTATATTATCACCAATGAAAACGACAGATACCCATAAAATGGACTACCAACGAGATGAGCATCGGGTACACCTTATTGTCTATCATCTCATCTGGTGTCCTAAACGACGTAAGGCGATTCTTACAGGCTCACTCAAAGCCCGTCTAGCACAGTTGATCGAGCAGAAGTGTGCTGAAAAAGGATGGGATATTCTTGAATTGACTATTCAGCCCGATCACTTGCACCTGTGTGTACGGGTATGGCCTTCTGATAGTGTAGCTGATGTCGTCAAGGAACTGAAAGGCTTTACCTCGTTCCACTTGCGCAAGGAGTTTACTCCTATCTTGAGTAAATTACCGTCCCTGTGGACCCGGAGCTACTTTTCGAGTACAGCAGGCAACGTCAGTGCTGAAACTATTCAACGCTATATCGAAGCTCAGAAGGGGATTTAGGGAGTATGGCAAAAGCAACCACGACCATCAAGCAGGTCTTGAACTACCGGGCCGATCATGCTGCGTGGTTTGCTGCCAACCAGGTTCTCTTCAATCGGGTTGTAGCCTTCTATTTTGAGGTGATCCAGGCGCACGAGAAAGTCTTAGACCTCTCCAATAAGGATGCCCTCACCGCTCTAGAAATGCTCACCCATACGACGAACAAGAACCCAACTCCGGCCATGCCTCTGGAAGAACTCGTAGAGAATATTCCTGCCATGTTTCGTCGTGCGGCTATCAATACGGCTCTTGGGTCAGCGCGCTCGTTCTATTCACACCTCTCCAAGTGGAGAAAGCGCCAGGAAAAGGCAGTAGCCAAAGGGAAGAAATTCACCGAGCGCCCACCAGTGCCTCCACGTTCCTGGAACAAGTCAGCCACGCTCTACGCAGGTCAGTGGAAGGAGCGAACCGACTCGTCCATTCTGCTCAAAGTCTGGACCGGCAGTTGCTGGAGTTGGATCAAAGTTCGCATTACCGGTCGTGAACTGCCTCTTGATGTCGAGAACGGAAGCCCTTCCCTTATCCGGCGTGGCAACCACTGGTGGTTGCACACTCCTGTGCAAAAGCAATTTAGCAGCCCCGCCAAAATCGAGAAACAAGTTACCACTACTGCCGCAACAAAAATCTGCGCAGTAGATCTCAATCTCAACGAACACTTAGCCGTGTGCACCATTCAAACTGTTGAAGGTACGATCCTGGCCACCAAGTTCATTGGAGGTGGTAGAGAGATATCCGGCTTTAGGAAGAAACAGTTAGGACGGATCGCACGCAACCGACGCAAGACTGGCATGATCGCGCAGGGCGAACAGGATAACGTAGACCTGTGGCGCAAGATCGCCAATGGAGATGAGGACATCTCGCATCTGGTGAGCGCTCGCATTGTCCAGTTTGCCAAAGAGCACGAGGCGAGTATTCTCGTCTTTGAGCACCTGGGCCATCTCAAACCTGCCAAAGGCAAATATAGCCGTCGAGGCAATAGCAAACGAGCCTTCTGGATGAAAGGCCGCATCTTCAAGTATTCGAAGTACAAGGCATATAACGAAGGCATTCTCACCAGTCGGGTCAATCCACGAAATACCAGTCGAGAATGTGCCCGTTGCCAGAGCCTTGTTGCTCGTTACTGCGCTTGCCAACCAGGAGAGGGCTATACCTCTGGTGCCCCGTTAGTACTCTGTCCTCAGTGTGGCATGCGGGGCAATGCGGATCGCAATGCCAGTCTTGTGATCGGTCAGCGTCTCATCACGCGCTATCAAAAATCATCACAGGAAAAGCCTCCCACTCCTGTGCGTGGCACGAGAGGGCTACGAAAGTAGCAGGTGTTGCCGTCTCCCAAGAAGCCAACAACGAACGAAGACCATCTCTCTTCCTCGTTAGGCATGGAGACCGCAACGAGCATGGCACCGCTCAAGATGTGTCGCTTGGGATGGCGCAGCGACCATCAGATATTCCTCGCCAACTACGGTTTCCATGTGAGTCGTAGCCACGCTACATCTTCTCAAGAAGCCGACTATGCAGGAGTGTCAGAAGCCGCAGGGCTTTAGCCCTTGCGGAGTGTCACGAAGGCCTAACATCCACTGTATATAATCAATGAGGCATAGTGGCACTTTCAGGAGTTCAGATCATGACCACTCAGATCACTGCACCAACAGATATTCCCAGCCTACCAGGATTGCCGTTCCTGGGCAACCTCCTCGAATTTCGTAATAACCGCCTTGCTCTCTTGATGCGTTTGACCCAACAACACTGGGATATTGGAATTGTTCAGCTTGGACCACGTACTGTTGTAATGATGAATACCTCTGAACTGGCACGAGCCGTGCTGGTGGAACATGCCGAGGCTTTTGAGAAGACACCCAATCTGCGTATTTACGGTCGCCCTCTGCTAGGTAACGGCCTACTGACCAGTGAGAACGAGTTTCATAAGAGGCAGCGCAAACTGGTTGCCCCACCATTTCAACATCGCCACATTGCCTCCTATGCCGATATCATGGTCAACTATAGCGAGCAGATACAGAAAGAGTGGACTGATGGTCAGGTTATCAACATTGCCCGTGAGATGATGCGTTTGACCCTCTGGATTGTGGGCAGAACGCTCTTCGATGCCGATGTACTGGGCGAGGCTGAAGAGTTGGGCAAAGCCCTCACCATCGCCATGCACCATTTCAATTCTGAGATGTCCGCTCTAGTGCATATCCCCTATACATGGCCAACACCCAGCAATCAGCGTCTACATAAAGCCATCGACCGTCTGAACGCCACCATCTACCAGATGATCGCGGAACGGCGTCGCACAGGTAAAGACCGTGGCGATTTGCTCTCCATGCTCCTCCATGCTCGCGATGAAGACGATGGCAGCTTTATGACCGACAAGCAGGTACGCGATGAAGCTATGACTATTTTCCTTGCTGGCCATGAGACGATAGCCGTTGCGCTAACCTGGACATGGTATCTACTCGCACAACATGCCGAAATATATGCGCTTATGCGCAATGAGGTAGATAGTGTCCTGAGAGGGCGCCCACCAACCTTTGCCGACTTGCCCAACTTGCCTTATACTCTGCAAGTCTTGAAAGAGTCGATGCGTCTCTATCCACCGGCTTATGGTTATGCACGACAGGCTATCCGCCCCGTGACAATAGGCAGATATGACTTACCGGCAGGCACGCTCGTACTGATTAGCCCCTACGCCATGCATTACAGACCCGATTACTTCCCCAACCCCGAACACTTTGATCCTACTCGCTTCACACCAGAGGCCGAACAGCGATTGCCGCGCTATGCCTATATTCCCTTCGGCGGTGGCCCACGCATCTGTATCGGCAATCATTTTGCCCTGATGGAGAGCCATCTCGTACTCGCAACGCTGGCCCAACGTGTCACCTTCGACCTCATACCAGGACAACACATTGAGCCAGAGCCGATTGTTACGCTACGACCAAAGCGGGGGATTAAGATGAGGGTGAGCCATCGTGGCTGTGACTGAAACAAATTTATCTATTTGCTCGCCACCAATCACATAGTGGATGTTTGGGATGAGGCTCATATCTGGCTTTTCTGCGGATGTTTTGTAAAGCGATACGCACCATCTCAGACGAGGGCTCTATAGCATCAACCCAGTATCTCAGCAATTCCGGTGTGGTTATGATCTGCACTTGAGGCATATTTTGCACAAAAAAAGCGGAGGCAAGCTCTCTGGCTTTTTCCCATTCCCTTGGTCCGTCTGAGGATACTGCATTAAGCACCCAGCGATTGTGTCATATCGAGATCGATGGGAGAGTTATCGCTTACGTCGCTTGTATGCTGTCGCAAAATTTCGGCAATATAGCGGGCTTCAACTCTATCAACTTCCAGGAAGCGTGCGAATTGGCCCTCAGTGATTAATCCCCGGTCGAAGGCATCAACGGCAAGATACCGATAGCGCATGGGTAATTTTTCGTCTAATGCTGGAACTGTTCCCACTGCAAGCTGTTGCTGTACTTCACGCACTTTAACCCCTCTTTCACGCAGCTTATCCCATATGCCGGTAGGTAGTAGTTTCAAATCTTCAAGCCGAAGGGTCATGGCTGCGACAGAGACGCCATAATAGTGAGCCAGAGTACAGAGATCAGCCGGAGTGATTTTTTGTTTTGTGCGCTGAATATCATTGAAGCGTCTTTTTAAGCCACTCGTTGGCATTAAAAAGTAGAGCGCAAAGTAGTCAGCAAAACGCTCACTTTCTGGCAAGCGTCGGTAGCTATCTTCGACAAATACCACAGGTTTATAGCGATGGACCAGAAAATGGCCGTAGTCGTGGGCAAGTGACCAGCGACGACGCTCCTCTGGATGAAGACTATTGATGGCGATGCATCCCCCTAATTGATGATCGTAAAGGTAGATGGCCGAAAATTTTGAAGGGTATAGCGGCAGATAGAATATTCTCAGGCCAACGTCTTGTTCGAGGATGTCACGTAAAATTGAAATTGGCCCATCGCCAAGGCCCAGGCGGTTACGTTCTTCAAGAGCCACGCTTTCAGCGGCCTGCTCTGTGCGTAGTCCAGTAATCTCATATTCGGGCGGATACTTATGGACAAGAGGAGCTTTTTCGATCTGTTCGAGTTCCAGATAATTACGGGAAAGTTCCTCCAACTCAGTAATATAAGGAGTAATTTTAGCCTCATCTTCGCTGCTGCGTTGGGCTGGGCCACGGAACTGCACTTGAAATGGCTCGATTTTTGGGCGCGGGCGCACGAAATCGCTGACCTGATGACCGTAGGCACGAGCGAGTTTGATGAGTTCACCCGCTTTAATACGCCGCTCACCTTTCTCAATCGCGGTGATCGTCGTGCGAGCAACCTCAATAATTTTAGCCGCGTCTTGCTGGGTAAGGCCCCGCTTCGTGCGTGCCTGTTGAAGTTCCTTACCCAGCTCCCGCATGTCAATTGTATCGAGGATATTGGTGTCCATGAGAATGTTTCTTTCGGCATTACACCTTCATTCCATGAAGATGTATGGCACGAAATTGCCCTAATGGGAGTATATACTACTGTGCTGACATTGTCAATTATTAAGATGAAGAATACAAAAAGAATGTCAGGACTGAAATCTTTCTATCGAGAAGGGTTTGAGAAGTGCTGGCGTCTCTCCCGTAACAACCAGTTCAGCGATAGTCTTACCAGTAATAGGGCTGAGCATAATACCAACACTACCGTGCCCAACAGCTATCGTCACATTTTCCCAACCGGGAGCTTTACCCAATATGGGCAAGTTGTCCGGCATTTTGGGACGAAAGCCCGTCCATATCTCGTTGATGGAGCAGGTTGCAAGAGCGGGAACAAGCTGCAGGGCAGAATTGAGCAACCATGATACACCACTAACGGTAATAGAAGAGTCGAAACCAACATCTTCTTTCGTAGCCCCAACCACGATCGTATTATCCTGTTTGGGAGCAAGGTAGAGAGCTTCACCAAAGATAATGTGCTGGAGAGGCGTTGAAGGTTGTTGAAGGGAGAGAATCTGCCCGCGCTGAGGCGCGACAGGCAGCTCAATCTGCAAAAGCTGGCCGAGAGAATTGGCCCACGCCCCGTTAGCCAGCACAAGATGATTGCAGGCAATGGTTTCCCCTTGAGCAGTACAAACAGAGATAACTTTGTTACCGCTATGTTGGATGCTGAGAACTTGCCGGTGGCTATGAAGCTTTGCTCCAAGCTGAGTAGCGGCCTGGGCAAAGGCTGACGTGAGAAGCGGTGCTTTGATCTGTCCTTCCTGCGGTGCATAGATCGCAGCAGAAACATCGGACGCAAGAAGCGGTTCACGTTGACGAGCTTCAGAACCGCTCAGCCAGTGCATGGTAAGACCAAGAGGCTCCCACGCCAACATACGCTTACGCAAGTTAGCAATGTTTTTGGGATTACGTACAATGCGCAATGCCCCAGTTTGATGGTAAAGGGTAGTCAAGCCACTGATACCTTCGAGTTCAGGGACCAGTTTGGGAAAGATAGCCCAGCTGGCAAGCAGCAAATCGGCGAGAGGGCCAGGACCGGAGAGAGAACCGAGGGGAGCCAGCAGACCAGCAGCCGCACGAGAAGCCTGTGCGCCAATCTCTCCCTGATCGACAACAGTGACATCAACATTGGATTGGCGCAAGTAATAGGCAATAGCACAGCCAGTAATGCCACCGCCGATGATGAGAACGTCAGTTGGAATTGTTGCCATAACGTTTTAGAATCTCCGAATAAGCTCTTAATATGTTCACGATAACGAAAACGCCTACAGCATTTAGCATAAAACAATGATGCAAGATATCAGTCCCTCAAACCCGTTAGCTTGAACGCTTTCTATACTATAGCTATGTCAAAAGTTTAGAAATTCCTTAGAAATTTTCTCTATCCTTGCATTATTTGAGAGCATTCAGTTACTCTATAAGTGACAAAGATACAATCATACAGTTTTTAGGGATGAGGAAGGTCGAGGAAGTGAATGACGATAGTTTTTTGATCTCGGATACCCAAGAAAGAAATAAATGTCTGATTCTCAAAAACAATATGCGCTCTTTTTAGATCGGGATGGGACGCTCGTGCATCCTGGTCATTATCCATCACAGCCTGAACAATTACGTCTGTATGAAGGCATTGGCCCAGAGCTACATATCCTGCAAGAAGCAGGTATGCGCTTAGTCGTGATTACCAACCAGTCAGGTGTGGCACGTGGCCACTTTACGGAAGCCGATCTAGAACGGATCCATGAGCATCTGGAAAACATGTTAGCCCGCTGGGATGTCCGATTAGATAGAATTTATTATTGTCCGCATCACGTAGATGGTATTATTCCAGAATTAGCCATACAGTGTGATTGTCGCAAGCCCCAGCCAGGAATGATCCTACGGGCTGCAGCTGATTTAGAACTCAATCTGCCATGCTCGTGGTTCGTAGGCGATATTCTGGATGATATTGAGGCAGGTAAACGTGCCGGGTGTCGTACTATTCTGGTCGATCTGGGTACTGAGAAACTACCGACCCAGGCCATACGCAATCCCGATTATGTCGCTCGTGATACTCTCCATGCGTTACGCATCATCCGTACCTTTGTGCGAGGAGATACCTCAGCCGAGTTAACCTATCGTCCTCCACGCTGGTCGCCATCTCTACAAATTGGAGCGCAGGTATGATCGATCCCCGCTGGCAAGATGTGAGGCGAGGACTGGCAATGCGCCTGGATAATCTGGGCGATGTGCTGGTCACAACGCCCGCTCTCCATGGCATCAAGCACTCCTTATCCCATGCCCACTTAACCCTGCTAGCAAGTGCCGTGGGCACACAGGTAGGACAGAGGAGGTGAGACGGTGAAAGAGTGGCTAGAGGCCAGAAATATCCTGGCGGTGCGGCTGGACAACATCGGCGATGTGATCATGCTGGGGCCAGCGTTACGTGCGGTGAAGGAGACAGTGCCACAGGCAAAATTGACCTTGCTGGCGAGTCCTGCGGGTACAACGGCAGTACCATTGCTCCCCTGGGTTGATGAAGTGCTCACATGGCGCGTGGTCTGGCAGGACGTAGGCGGACGCATACCGTTTGATCCGGTGCGCGAACGAGGGTTGATCGAAATGCTAGCCGCACGACAGTTTGATGCTGCACTGATTTTCACTTCCTTTAGCCAGACTCCCCATGTAGCTGGGTATGTCTGCTATCTAGCCGGTATCCCTCTACGAGCCGGAGAATCAAAAGAGTTCGGCGGCAGCACGCTCACAACCGAGCTACGCAGTGCGCCCGACGAACTCCACCAGGTGGAGCGTAATCTGCGCTTAGTTGAGCACCTGGGATTTGAAGTACATGCGCGACATTTGACCGTAGCCATTGACAACGAGGCACGCAGATCCGTTCCTGAGCTATTGCACAGAGCAGGCATAAGAGAAGATGAACCATTTATGCTGCTACATCCAGGAGCCAGTGCCAAGGCACGTCGCTATCCACCACAACGCTTCGGGCAAGTGGCACATTTGCTGGAGCAAAAAGGATGGCCAGTACTGGTGACAGGTGTTGAGCGCGAGACAGAACTGATAGAGACCGTGCGGAAGCAAGCTCCAAAGGCAAGCTATCTGATAGGTGGAACAACTCTGTCCGCATACGCCGCGTTGGTAGAACGAGCAACACTGGTAATTTGCAATGATACACTGCCTATGCACCTGGCAGATGCCGTAGGTACAGCGGAGGTCGTGTTATTTTCAGGTACCGACTATGAGCAACAATGGCAACCCCGTGCCGTGCCCCATCGCTTATTGAGACGTGTAACCCCCTGTCATCCGTGTTATCTATTTGAGTGCCCCATCGGGTTGCCCTGCCTGGATATTGCACCAGAGAAGGTGGTGCAAGTAGTGGAGGAGATGCTGGCAGAGAGCGGAGTAGATCTCGCGTAGGGGCGGGGGCATCCTGTCTGGGAGACAGGTATAGTGCGGATGGAGGGCATCCTGTCTGGGAGACAGGTATAGGGGCCCTTGTGGCCGCCCGCTGCTGGGGCATGGCTGTTCGTCTGGAGAAAAACTTGAGAAAGAATGTATATGAAGAAGATTGCCATTTTTCGCGCCTTGTACCTGGGAGATATGCTCCTGGCCGTACCAGCATTACGAGCGATACGCCAGCGTTTTCCCGAAGCTGAGATTTCGCTGATCGGGCTACCGTGGATGGAGGCGTTCGTACACCGCCTTCGCGGTTACGTCGATCGCTTTGTAGAGTTCGGAGGATATTCAGGAATCGAAGAGGTAGAGATAATACCTGAGCGCAGCCAACGCTTTATAAAGGAACAGAAAGCATATGGCTATGACTTGGTGATACAAATGCATGGCAGCGGATGCGTGAGCAATGCCGTAGTAGCGGCTCTGCATGGAAAAGAGACGCTTGGTTACTACATCGATGACTGCGGATATACATTGACACGAGGATTACCTTATCCTGATGATCAACCAGAGGTATATCGAAACCTGGGTTTAGCAAAGCCGCTGGGATGTAGCAAGCTTGATCCTCAACTGGAGTTTCCTCTGTTTCCTGAAGACCAATGCGAGGCGGCCCATCTGTTACAGCAGTTGCCACGAGCGGATCGCCCATGGATTGGCATACACACAGGGGCAAAGATGCCGGTGCGACGTTGGTCGGTAGAGCATTTTGCACAGGTAGCGGATTATTTCGCCGAAACATTTCAAGCTCAGATCATCTTGACAGGTAGTGCAGATGAAGAGACAACAGTACAGCTTGCGATAGAAAAGATGCATAGCCAACCCTTGAATATAGCGGGAAAAACATCGCTTGGTGGCCTGGCAGGAGTGATACGAGAACTCGATCTGTTTATCAGCAACGACACGGGGCCAGCCCACGTAGCAAATGCCGTAGATACGCCCAGTGTGACCATCTTTGGGCCTACCGACCCGCAACGCTGGGCGTCATTGGATGTGGCACGACACCCGTTTGTGCGGGAGCCAGTGATGTGTAGCCCGTGTGGGTTCTGGGAGTGTCCCATCGATCACCGCTGCCTACGTTGGGTGCAACCACACAAGGTGATCAAGGTAGCAGAGGAGCTCCTTTTGAGAGGAACAGTCACATGCAACGTTTGAAAATCTTGATCTGGCATATTCACGGCAGCTACTTGAATACGCTGGCACGTATTGAGGCAGACTGGTATTTGCCGGTCAAACCAGAAAAGCCAGAGGGCTATGGGGGACGTGGGCCAACATTTGATCTGCCAGAATACATGCACGAGGTGCCTGCCGAGCAGGTACGAGACTTAGACCTGGACTTGATTATCTATCAAACGCCGAAGAACTATTTTGAGGATCAGTTTGAAATCTTGAGCGAGGGGCAGCGACGACTGCCAAAGATTTACCTGGAACACAATACGCCCAAGCCGCACGCCGTAGATAGCTCCCATCCTATTGACGATCCCAGCATATTACTCGTCCATGTGACCCACTACAACCGCTTGATGTGGAATAACAGGCGCACACCAACCATGGTCATCGAGCATAGCGTAGCCATTGATCCGACGATCCGCTATAGTGGCACACTTGAGCAAGGAATTACGCTCATCAATGGCATGCAAAAACGACCTCGCATCGCTGGCTACGATATTTTTCTGGAGGCACGACAACGTGTGCCGTTAAATGCCGTAGGCATGCAAACCGAAGAGTTTGGAGGTTTGGGCGACGTGCCGTACCGCCTTCTGCATCGCCGTATAGCCGAATATCGCTTTTTATTCAGCCCCATTCGCTATACAAGCTTGCCACTGGCTGTCATCGAGGCCATGACAATAGGCATGCCGGTAGTTGCACTGGCAACCACGGAACTGCCCATAGTCATTGAGGATGGTGTAAGTGGCTTTGTGTCATGCAATCTAGAAAAGCTGATCGCGGATATGCAGTTTCTATTAGCGCATCCACAAAAAGCAGCGGAGATGGGAGCAAAGGCCAAGCAGGTAGCCCAGCAACGTTTTGGCCTGGAACGCTTTATACATGCTTGGCAGGAAGCGTTTGCACGCAGCAGGAAGTTGGTGATGGATACACACGACTTCATTGAGCGAGCATAGAGGGTGAGACTCACCCAGTGGGAGCTCGCACAGGTAGGTTTTCTTGGACAATGGCCTGAGAGCCTAGTGCGCGTAGGGCGGGGGTGGGCCCTTGTGCTTACAAGTAGAGGTTTTTTGGGCGGAGCTGGAACTCGCGTAGGGGCGGGCCCTTGTGCTTACAGGTAGAGGTTTTTTGGGCGGAGCTGGAACTCGCGTAGGGGCGGGAGTGGTGCTTACAGGTAGAGGTTTTTTGGGCGGAGCTGGAACTCGCGTAGGGGCGGGAGTGGTGCTGGGATGGGTAGGGGCCCTTGTGGCCGCCCGTTGCTCGAGGAGCTGTTCGCCGCATTGTGTAAGCCCAGTGGGAGGCAAGCTAATCCACACCACAAGAGAGGAAAAAGGACTATGGAGCGATTGACACGAATAGCGTTTTTTAGCGAACACGCGAGCCCTGTAGCTCGCCTGGGTGGCGCCGATGCAGGTGGACAGAATGTCTATGTAGATGAGGTCAGCCGCAATTTGGCACGGCGTGGCTATGCAGTGGATGTGTTTACGCGATGCGATAGCCTGGAAGTTCCTGAAATTATTGAATGGGCCTCCGGCGTGCGAGTGGTGAACTTGCAAGCCGGGCCGCTACAGCCACGTCCCAAGGATGAATTGTGGCCATTCATGCCTGAATTTCGCGATGCATTTCTACGCTTTATGGTGCAAGACGAGGCAAAGTATGATCTATTACATGGCAATTTCTGGATGTCCGGTTGGGTGGTAAGCGAACTGCGCAAGCGGCTACACATCCCGGCAGTACAAATTTTTCACGCCATGGGCAAGACCAAGCGCAGGCATCAAAAGCATATAGATACGAGTCCAGGGGATCGTCTGGCGACAGAAAAGGATATTATACAAGCGGTAGATCGAGTGATCGCCCAATGTCCTACGGAGCGGGCCGAACTGGTAGATGATTATGGAGCTGATCCCCATAAAGTAGTGATTATCCCTTCAGCGGTGAATACGCGAGTCTTCCGGCCCATACTCCAGGCCGATGCACGCAGGCGTATCGGCCTGGATGGGGAAGGCAAAGTGATCGTGTATGTCGGGCGACTACTACCCCGTAAGGATATACGCAATATTGTGCGAGCCGTAGCTCAACTACGTCAGGAACATGATGCACATGGAGAAAAGCTTACCTTGCTGATAGTGGGAGGCGAAACGGTCGAACCAGACCCAGAGGCTACGCCAGAGTTGGGAGAGTTGCAGCGACTGGCAGAAGAGTTGAGAGTTGCAGACACCATAAAATTTGTAGGTAAACGACAGCCAAGCGAGCTGCGGAATTACTACAGCGCAGGAGATGTAGTAGTCACCACGCCCTGGTACGAGCCCTTTGGATTGACACCATTGGAAGGAATGGCCTGCGCACGTCCGGTGATCGGCTCCGCAGTGGGAGGCATCACCTTCACGATTAAGCATGGTGAGACAGGCCTACTGGTACCGCCCAAAGATCCACAGGCACTAGCGGTAGCCCTGAAGGAGCTATTAAGCCAGCCACAACGATGCATCGAAATGGGCCATGCAGCACGCAGAAGAGTTGAACACGAGTTTACCTGGTCAATCGTCGCCATGCGAACGGCAGCTCTATACGAAACATTACGGGCCGAGCGTAGGAACAACAACGCGCTCATAGATATATCCACTTTGTCGCTAGCATCTTTGCCAGCAACGCCGGAAATGAACCCATTAAGAAGGGACTATACATGAATAAAAACAATTTGCAAGGTAAAGTTGTGCTGGTAACAGGTGCAGGCAGCGGCCTCGGAGAAGCCACTGCACATGCATTTGCTGATATGGGATGCATAGTCGTGTGTGTAGATATTAACGGAGAGGGTGCCGAGCGCGTGCGCCGTGAGCTGGTCAGACATGGCGGCGATGCATTATCATCCTGCTGTGATGTAAGTAATGCACAGACTGTCTTTGGCGTGGTGCAAGCTGTGGAAGAGCAGTTTGGACGACTAGATATCGTAGTGAATTGTGCAGCAGTGGATCACACGCTATCAGTGGATGAGATGACCATTGAGCAGTGGGATCAGGTGATCAACGTGAATCTGCGCGGGCCGTTTGTGGTGGCCAAGGCGGCACTCCCCCTTATGAAGAGGCAGCATGGTGGACACATCATCAACATCGCCTCAACAGCAGCGACACGTGCATGGGCCAATGCCGCCGCCTATCATGCCTCAAAATGGGGACTCATCGGCTTCAGTCGCGGCCTGGGCGTCGAAGGACGTACCGATGGTATTCGGGTCACAACGATCATTCCAGGCGGCATGAAAACACACTTTTTTGATCGCTTTGTCGATCAGGGCATCCCCCTGCCAGAGGAGAAGAATTTGCAGGACCCGTCCAATGTCGCACAAGTCATTGTGTTTGCAGCACAGGTACCACCAGAGTCAGCTCTGCAAGAGGTGATTATCACGCCGGTGACGGAGACGAGCTGGCCGTAATAGTGCAACATGAGAGGTGTATAAAAAGCAGCGGAGCATGATGCCCGCCCCCGCCCATGATGCCCGCAAGGGGCATCACTACTATACTACGACTTCCCAGGCCCAGGCATTCGTGTATAGTAGTGATGCCCCTTGCGGGCATCATGCTCCGCTGCTTTTTATACACTATTACTCAGGCATTGAGAGGCATCTCTAGCTCTATTTCATCACGCAAAGGTATCTCAGGCTTGATTTTACGTGACTGCTCAAGAGCGTTTCTATATACGGCAACAAGCGTAAATCCGCGCTTCTGATAGAAACGAAGGGCATTGAGGTTATCGTTGGTAGTAATGAGCCACAGACGGGAACACTTATTTTGCTCTGCTACCACTTTGACAGCTTGAATAAGCGCGGTGCCGACGCCGTGAGAGGGCAGGATGCTGTCGATGGTGACGATTTCGCAGTCGTTGTGCTGGATGGTATAGGTCAGAAGGCCAAAGGGTTTGTCATCTTGAAGGGCAACGAAGCCGGGAAGGGTGTGAGGGTAGTATACCTGGCCGTGACCGACAACAATTGAGGAGCGCCAGCGTGATTCTATAAACTGGGCTACCCATTGGGCATCTTCAGGATTGAGGGGACGGATTGTGTACTCAGGCATGGGTTATCTCCTGGCAATTGGTCTGGATGCGTTTGAGAAAGTCATTGAGTTGGGCTTTTTCGGCATCGGAGAAGCCAGAGAGAACACGGTTCTCAGCTTTTTCGACGACATTCCACAACTGGGCAATAGTGCGTTCACCAGCTTCGGTGAGTTGAATACCTCATTGAGGAAGCGATACTGTAGTACAATAAGAGTACACCGAAAGGAGGGAAGCCATGAGCACTATCACACTTCTCGGTACAGGAACATGCCAGATCGAGCCGGAACGACGCGCATCAAGTGTACTGGTAGAATTGGAAAGCTTACGCGTACTATTTGATTGTGGGCATGGAGTAGTACAACGCTTACTCGAAGCTGGCATACAGCATCACGAGATAGAACATATTGTACTCTCACATTTTCACCCCGATCATGTATCAGATATTGTACCATTTCTACAAGCAGGAGCGTGGTCGAAGCGCAATCCCCGCACAACCAATGTACATATTTATGGGCCGGAGGGCGTGCGTGAGATAATCCATGGACTCGTGCAGGTGTTTGGCGAAAAGGCTATCAGGCAGCCCTCATATGAAATTATCGTACATGAGATAACAGAGGAGCGGTTTACCATAGATGGACATACATTCGATTTTGTGAGTTTGCCCCCTGCCGGTAATCATGGCTTACGCTTCGAGTGGCATGGGAAGCAATATGCGGTAACCGGGGATTCTTATTTCCACGAGAATGAGATACGCTTTTTGCACGAGGTAGATATGGGCATTATCGATTCAGGACATATTGAAGATGAGGAGATTGTCCAACTGGCAGTAGCCTCACAGGCAAAAGTGATAGTATGCTCGCATTTGTATCGCGAGATTGATGCAGGACATTTGCAGGTTGAGGCAGAGAGCAGAGAGTATAAGGGAACCATTATAGTAGGACGTGATTTAATGTCGTTTGTGCTTTAATAAAGGGGTGGGCGTCATTTTTTGGCATGGAGTGCGAGTGGCGAACATGGCTGGGGTAGCTGCGCGAGCCCAGCCACTACTCTACCACGCCAAGGCACTCGTGGCCGTCTATAGTAGTGGCTGGGCTCGCCCCCATAGGCGTGAACTTCAGCCTGTCATCCTGAGCGCAGCGAAGGATCTCGCTGGGCCCAGCGCCGATCCTTCGCTGCGCTCAGGATGACAGGCGTGCTGAAGTTCACGCCTATGGGGCTCGCCCCAGCCATGCAAAAAATGACGCCCACCCGTAGTAAAGAAAGGACCAGAGGATGGCTGATACAATGTCTATACAGGCAACGTTTGATACAGAGATGCGTTTTGATGTGACGCTGGGTTCTGGCGATAAAGTAAGATTTGACGGTATGCATACGGCTGGTCATAGTCCAGTAGAGATGCTTCTGGCGAGTCTGGCTGCTTGTTCTGGCATCAGCGTTATCTCTATTTTACAGAAGAAGCAGGAAGTAGTCACAAACTATGAAGTGTTTGCACATGGTGTACGTGCCGAGACATATCCACTGGTGTTTTTAGAGATAGATGTCGAACATGTGATTACCGGACGTGGAGTGCGCAAGGCCTCAGTTGAGCGAGCCATAGAACTGGCAGAGACCCGCTATTGTATTGTGAGCATTATGTTGGGAAAGGCGACGAAACTGACGCATAGGTATCGTATTCTAGAGGCCGACGAGAAATAAGAAGCTGAGTCGTGAACAGTGCCTTACGAGACGGAGAATCACTTCCCCCACCAAAAACGCATGCAGCAGCATAGATAATCTCCTATGCCAGACAACGCATCGATTGCAACGCGGTACACGAAGAAACGAAGAAACGCCGTGTAGTTGATCATAGGCAACTACACGGCGTTTCTTCGTTTCTTCGTGTACCGCAACTGTAATAGACATTTTCGTTAGTTCATTTTGATGAATTTTTACCAACGCAATGGAACTTATTGCCAAATATATTGACAATTTTTATTTTATTGGTTATTATTACCATATCGTTAACGATAAACATCAATTGAAAACAAATATTCATCTGATGAGCCGTTTAGGCATAAGGAGTCAGAGATTATGTACCCATTGATTACGAAAGACCCCGTCAGTGGCGGAGAGTTGATTGTAACGCGCTTAGAGAGTCCTGAGAGCGGCATAGTGATTGAGGGACGCTTCACTCTGGGGTGGATTGGGCGACTGACGCGAGAGCAGCTTGATTTTGTGGAACTGATGGTCAAGTACCGGGGCAATATCCAGAAGTTGGCGGCTGAATTGGATATTGCCTATAACACCGCACGTAGCCGACTCGACGAGATCGTGACCGCCTTGGGTGGGGCACCTGAAAATGATGGACGCGCTGATCGCCGCGCTATTCTAGACCGGCTAGCGGCCAAAGAGATTAGCGTTGAGGATGCCATGCGCCTGATGAAAGGGTCGTAAGGATGAGCACACGAGATGAGCGCAACCATATCCT
>WNGD01001542.1_pt1 | contig 24858 bp, 24 predicted proteins | sample 5400671 | NCBI WGS metagenome assembly WNGD01 (sample SAMN13153369, study PRJNA577476) | soil metagenome | isolation source: 40 cm soil or saprolite under grassland replicate 2 | place: USA:California | collected 2016-06-15
CATGAGCATGTTAACGATGCGCACAAGTTGCTCTTTCCCGGGAACGATTCGCTCTGTAGCGATGAGCTTTCGCACTGCTAGCACGTCAAGACATGCCGCACACTCCAGGGCCGAACCGCGAGCGATCTCTAAGAATCTAGATCGATCAGCGTCCGAGAACTTCCCATTTCCCTCCGCAATATTGAGAGGCAAACTCGTTGAAGCGCGATCAAGTTGATCTTTTGCGGCTGCTTTGCCGGTGATGTCGTTAAGCAAATCGCCGACCCAGCCACAGAACGCGATGGATTCCTGATAAACATCGAGTTTTTCATGGTCGAAGTAAGTTTTCATGCTTCGATCAGGAGCAGGAGCAAGCGCAAGAGGGACTATTTCGCCAGCAGCTCCAGCAATTCGACGCAGCGATTGCTGTAGCCCCATTCATTGTCATACCAACCGACCACTTTTACGAAGCGGTTGCCAAGCATAAGCGTCAGTTGGCTGTCAAAAATGCAGGAATGCGGATTTCCCACGATGTCCTGGGAAACAAGCGGCTCATCGCTGTATTCAAGCACGCCTTTATAGCTTTTATCTGACGCGGCGTCTTTGAAGGCGGCGTTGACGGTATCGACCGTCGCATCCTTCTCGATTACGGCGGTGAAATCGGTGACCGAACCATCCGGAGTCGGCACGCGGAAGGCGCCACCGTTCAATTTCCCTTTTAATTCTGGAATGACTTCACCGATTGCCTTTGCCGCGCCAGTGGTGGACGGGATAATGTTGATTGCCGCTGCCCGCGCGCGTCTCAAATCTTCATGTGGAAAATCGAGGATTCGCTGGTCGTTGGTGTAGCTGTGGATGGTGCTCATGAATGCATGCGCGATGCCGAATTTGTCATTCAAGACCTTCGCCATTGGCGCGAGACAATTCGTTGTGCAACTCGCATTTGAGACAATTTTATCCTTCTCGGGATTAAAGAGATTGTCGTTCACGCCGATGCAAATCGTCACGTCCGGATCTTTAGCTGGCGCGCTGATCAGCACTCGTTTCGCGCCCGCCTTGCTCAAGTGCAACTCGGCTTTATCGCGGCTGGTGAAAAAGCCGGTCGATTCGAGCACAACGTCGATATCCAACTTCTTCCACGGCAGATTCCCCGGGTCGCGCTCCTTTAAAATCTTAATTTTGTGGCCACGCACGATGATGTTTTCCTCGTCATAACCGATCTCGCCGTCGAATTTGCCGTGTACCGAATCCCATTTGAGCAGATGAGCGAGTGTGTGCGTGTCAGTGAGATCGTTGATCGCGCGAACCTGCTCCACTTGTTTTTGCGTCATGGCGCGAAGCACGTTGCGCCCGATGCGACCGAACCCGTTGATAGCGTAATTTGCCATAGAAAGGATGTTAAAGGTTGAAACGTTGAAGAGGTTGAATCGTTAAACCGTTAAACATCGAACAGCAAACACCAAACTTCGAACGAATTCCGAACCAAATACGGGCGGTTCTTTAATGAAAAATCAGGTGGCGCTTTGGAGCGCGCTTATATCGATCTTGTGTGCGCCCGCCGCGGCAGGCGCCGCACCCGCGTCTTCGCAAATGAAAACAATCCTCGTGCTAGGCGACAGTCTTTCAGCGGGATTTGGTCTGAAATCGAGCGAAGCTTATCCGGCTCTGTTGGCAAAGAAGCTGCGTGCCGCCGAGCTGAACTTTCAAGTGACTAACGCCAGCCAGACTGGCGGCACGACCGAGGGCGGCTTGGAACGGCTCCCGGCCCATTTGAAACGCAAGATCGACATCTTCATTCTGGAACTCGGAATCAACGACGCCTTTCGCGGCGTGCCAGTCGATCAAATCGAAAACAATCTCCAGCAGATGATCGATAAAGTGAAAGTGCGAAATCCAGATGTGCGCGTGCTGATCGCGGGAATGCAGCTTCCAAATTATGCAGCCGACGATTACGTTTCCGCCTTCGGCAAAATGTTCGCTGAACTCGCGGCCAAAAATGGCGGGTCTCTGGTACCGTACCTCCTTGATGGTGTGGGCGGCGATCCGTCATTAAATTTGCCGGACGGCATTCATCCAAACGCCGCCGGGCAAAAGATTCTTGCCGAAAACGTGTGGCGCATCCTCGAACCGGTTGCGCGAGAAGTGGCGAACCTGTAGCGGCCACCCTCGTGGTCGCGGTAAAGCTTTCCCCAGGGTGTATTGAGCAATCCTTGCTCGATGCTGATTTGGCCCCGAAAGCATTCGGGGCATTTACTTTAGCATCGCCCGCGGAGCGGACGATCCGCCTTCGCTTCGCTCGCCCTCGCAGGAGCCAGCAGCGAAACAGGTACAGCGCGTAAGACGACCGCCGGGCGCCTGTCGCACGTTAGATAAAGAAAAAACGATGGACCCTGCACGACCAAACGATCCCGACCCGAGCGATCCCTTTAATCCCGAGCGGGCTGATCACGCGATCCTGGAAACGATCGAGATCGCAACCGAAGGCGAAGATTGTGACGAATGCGTGCGAAAGTTGCGGGCACCACTCATGAAAATCAAAGGGGTGAAGAACGTGAAAGTTGACCTCAGGCATGAGCGTGTCGTCGTCACATTTGATGCGCGCAAAACGCATCCGCCTGATCTTCACGACGCAATCCTAGAAAGCGGTTATAAGCCAGGAGCAGCGGCGGCGGATTAAAAAGAGAAAGCGCCCAACGCGTGTCATCCCGAGCGGAGCGAGAGACCTCGCAATCGAAGCTTGGAGCACACTGGTTCGGATGAAGATCCGTCTGTCTTTGTGAGGTCCTTCACTTCGTTCAGGATGACAGCGCGATTAAACCGCCGGCTGTTGCTGCGTGAGGCAGTGAAAAGTACCTAGCCCCCAGATTAATTCGCGGCAATCAATCCCGATGGTGAGGCGATTCGGGAACACGTCTCGCAAAATCGACAAAGCGGCTTCGTCGTTTGGATCGGTGAACATCGGCACAAGCACGCAAGTGTTCGCGATGTAGAAGTTCGCGTAGCTCGCGGGCAGGCGAAGCCCTTCGCGCACGATCTTCCTTGGCATCGGCAAGGTAACGATGTCGATTTTGTGATTATTGATCTTCATCTCTCGTAAGCGCGCGAGATTTTCCTGGAGTGGCTTGTAATTTTCGTCGTCGCGATTTTCTTCTACAACCGTGACGACGGTACGCTCCGAAACAAAACGCGCGAGATCGTCGATGTGCCCATCGGTGTCGTCGCCGGCGATGCCGTCGCCGAGCCAGAGAATCTCGCGAACGCCCAAATAATCTCGCAAGCGTTGTTCGATTTCACTGCGACTCAGTTGCGGATTGCGATTTGGATTTAAGAGACACGACTCGGTGGTAAAAAGAGCACCTGCGCCGTTCCCGTCGATCGAGCCCCCTTCCAGAATCATCCGGGGATAAAAAACTGGTAGATCGAGAAATTGCGCGACGCGCGTCGGCACGGCCTCATCGAGATCGAATGGCGGATATTTGTTGCCCCAGGCGTTGTAATCCCAATCAACAATTGCAAGTTTTGGATCGACATCGCGCGTCAAAAAAATCGGCCCGTGATCGCGGCACCATGGCTCGTTTGTTGGAATCCGGTGAAACGAGATCCGTTCCATCGGTAATTCATCCAAAACTGCGCGCGCCTCGGCTTCGTGCGCGCCGTTGCAAACGTTGATGCAAACTTGCTCCGATTCGATCAGTGCTTCCACCATTGCCCGCAAAGCCGGCAAAACATGATCGAACGAATCGGGAAAACTGATTCCCTCCCGACGCGGCCATGAAAGCCACGTGGCGGTGTGCGGTTCCCATTCCGCCGGCATGTGATACCCAAGCGCCGCTGGAGTTTGCGTCCGTGGAACCATTGAACGGCAAACGTTCAACAGCCTGCGGTGAGCGCAAGCCGAATACGCTCGACGTCAAGCTGCGATGGCAGGGCGCGACCGCAGCCGACGCCCGCTCTGGTCGGGTTGCGCCTATGCGCTTAGCGCAGCAGAACGGCTACGAGATTGTTCGCGTCGCTCCCGGTTTGTAAATCGCGCCAATGATTGCGCCGGCAATCGCGAATTGAATTAAGTCGCCGACAATCCAACCGCCGAGGATTTTCGTCGTCAGCGGCTGTACCGCAAACATGATGATGTCGTTCCCGATGTACACCAAGGCTACCAATATTCCCAACATTGCGCCGGCACCCGCGCCGCCCGCTGGAACGAAGCGGGCGTAAAGCAGTGTGAGAAAAAACGCCATCACGACGTGCCCGAAAATGAGCCATGAGAAGTGACTGCCAAAATCTGCTTCGGTCCGCCAAAGCACAGGCACTTCATCATGGATGTCGTGCATAAACTTCCCGTACCAGAGGAATCCAAACACGAAGATGAAAACGAAGGCTGCGATGAATGCGATGAAGAATTTTTTCCAGTTCATAATTTCTCTCTGTCGAGGTTTCTGTTGCGTCCCAATAACCCTGAGACCTTCATCGCAAAACGGCGCCCCGCTGTCGATGTAAAATCTTGCCGCTACAGGCAAGCAAGGAACGACGGCTAGGAAGCTGTCACTCCTTGGGGTGATTCAACGTGTAATCCCAGTTCGCGCAAAAGGGCTACATCGAGATCCGCCGTGGGATTTTTTGCGGTGAGAAGTTTGTCGCCATAAAAAATGGAATTTGCGCCCGCAAAAAAGCAAAGTGCTTGGCCTTCACGCGAAATTCGGGTGCGACCTGCGGCCAGTCGCACGCGCGCTTTTGGCAAGGCAATACGCGTCACCGCGATCAGACGGACGAGCTCAAAAATATCAACCGGCGGTTGATCCGCCAGCGGTGTGCCCGGCATCGCCATCAAACAATTGATCGGCACGCTTTCCGGAGGCGGATCGAAATCGCTCAATACTTCCAGCATGCGCAAACGATCGGCCTCGGACTCGCCCATCCCGATGATCCCGCCGCAACAAACCGACATCCCGCTCTCTTGCACGGCGGCAATCGTGTTGAGGCGATCCTGAAATGTATGTGTGCTCACAATTTCCGGATAAAACTCGGGCGAAGTGTCGATGTTATGATTGTAAGCAGTAACCCCAGCAGCCTTCAGTTTTCGCGCTTCTACGGACCCGATCTCACCAAGCGTAACGCACACTTCCATGCCGAGCTGGCTCACTTCCCGAACAATTTCCAGCACGCGCTCAAATTTTTCCGAGCCATCATGCACGCCACGCCAGGCTGCGCCCATGCAAAACCGGGTCGCGCCTTGTGAACGCGCCCGCCTGGCTGCGGTCAGAATATTTTCGAGCGATAACAACCCTTCGCGCTCCACCCCCGTGGAGTAGTGAGAAGATTGTGCGCAATAAGCGCAATCTTCGCTGCAGCCACCGGTCTTGATGCTGAGCAAAGTGCAGCGCTGCACTTCCTGGCCGCGCCAATGCCGGAGATGAACCGCGCGACTCTGCGAAATCAAATCGAAGAGCGGCTGATGATACAGCGCTTGGAGCTCTTCGAAATTCATGCTGCGTGACTGAACCTCAGATCAAATGGACAGTGAGAGATTCCTCGACTCCGCTTGGAATGACAAGAGCGGCGTTGCTCAGTCAAACATCAAACATTCAGTTCACCCACTTGTCTGTCTGCGAAACAAGGACGGGCAGCTCTTCCATCATGTATTGAGTCTTTCCGACCGCGCCGATCATGTGCACGCCCGTGGCCGCATGCCATTTCTTCGACATCTCTTCGCCAGTGTGGCAACCCCAGCTTTTGATGAAGGCATTCCGCGCAAAAATGCCACGTTTGATCTTCGTCAGCTCGCTGTCGTGCAGCCAGGATTTACAAGCGCTATCGATGTTATTGCTGTAATCGAACATGAAACACGCCCGGTTCGAGTGCCCAAAATATTCAAAGTCAGCGATTTTCACCTGATCTCGCGGCTGGCCGCTGTTTAAATAATTGATCACCTCCGAGCCTGCGTTAAACCAAACAAGATTGAGATTAAATTTTTCGCGCACCGAATCGATTAAGCTAATCAGGTCCTGGTTTTCCTGCTTCGCGCGATCCATATAACCTTGCTTGTAAACGAGCCAGGTGATCTTCGCATCCGGTCCAAGCTGGCCGTGCAATTGCTCGGTGCGCAGGCGCGCGGCGCGAACAAAGTTCGCCCACCAATGATCGTGCGGATAAGCTTTGTATTTCTCCCACTGATACATGGAGGGTCCGCCAACGAGGATGACGTATTCGCCTGATGCCGGCGACACCGCTTTCGTGCCAAATGCGAAGACCGGTAAAAGACAAACGAGCAAGAGGCGTTTCATCATGGCTAGCGAGACTATTTATGCGGGGCGCGAAATTGCGCAAGTTGTAGCCGGTATCACCGATGCCGGCTACAGCGCATCCACTTCATCGCGAACGAGGTCTTCCCACGCCTGCCGTTTCCGGATCAATGCGAAGCTGTCACCGCGAACCAGCGCTTCCGGAGGCAAAGGCCGCGAATTATAATTCGACGCCATCACAAATCCGTAGGCGCCCGCGCTCATGATGGCGAGCAGATCGCCTTCATGGAGTTCCGGCATCTCCCGATCGAGAGCAAAAAAATCACCCGACTCGCACACCGGCCCGACAACATCAATCTTTTCAAACCTCTTACTCTTGCTCTCGCTCTTACTCCTGCTCTTCCTTGACGGGAAGCTGACAGCTTCCCCTACGGACCGCGGTTCTTCGACCGGCACGATCTCGTGATAGCTGTGATAGAGCGCTGGCCGAATGAGGTCGTTCATTCCCGCGTCGACAATCGCAAATTTTTTCTCGCCGGTTTGCTTAATGTAACGAACTCGTGTTAGCAAAACGCCCGCATTTCCCACCAGTAATCGCCCCGGCTCGAGCAGAATCCGCAGATTCAATTCGCGCAAAGGCGGCAAGATGACATCGACATATTGCTGGATCGACAACTGAGACCCCGGCAAACCCTGCCTTTTCCACCAGTCGCCGCTCCCACTCGCAAAACTTGATTCGTAAACGATGCCCAGTCCGCCGCCGATGCTAAAAAACTTGATCCCATATTTGGATTTCAAGTCGCGTACGATTGGCGCGACTTTCCTGATTGCATCGGCGAACGGCGCAGCCTCAGTGATTTGCGAGCCGATGTGCATCTGCACACCGACGATGTCGATGTTGCACATTTTCGCGGCGCACTCGTAAACGGCAGCGAGCCGACCAAGCGCAATGCCGAACTTGTTCTCGTGTGAGCCGGTCGAGATGTATTCGTGCGTGTGCGGATCGACATCGGGATTGGCACGCAAGGCAATCGGTGCGCGCATCCCGCGTCTGCGGGACGCGCCTGCGATCCGATCGATGTACTCCAGTTCCGCTTCGCTCTCGACGTTGAAACTGTAAACACGCTTTTCGAGGGCGTATTCGATTTCTTCGCGCGATTTCCCGACGCCCGCGAAAGTGCACTTCGCCGGATCCCCTCCCGCCGCGAGGACGCGATAAAGTTCGCCGCCGGAAACGATGTCGAATCCTGCGCCTTCTTCGACGAGCAATTTCAGGATCGCGCGGTTCGAGTTCGCCTTGACCGCGTAACAAATCAAATGATCGAGCGCGGCAAGCGCAGCATCCAGCCGGCGATAATGATCGAGAATCGTGCCCGCGCTGTAGACATAAAGCGGCGTTCCAAACTGTTCAGCGACGCGCGCAAGATCGACTTCTTCGCAGTGGAGACGCCCATCGCGATAATGAAAAAAATGCATGTAACACTGTAGCCGCTTCGCTGTGCGAAAGGCAAAACGTGAAAAGCGCGCGTACCGGGCGCCGGGATGCACGCGCTACCCAAGCACTCGCAGGCCGATATTGATAACCGCGATCAACGCTACTCCCACCGAAAAACTTGTCAGAACAAGTTTCTTTCCATGCTTCAACATTTCTCCGAGGACCGCGTGCGCGGCCAGATAGAAAAATCCGCCGCCTACGTGCGCCATAATCAAACCGAGCCAAAAAGTCGAAACCTTCGCCAGAAAGAAAATACCGATCACGCCGCCGAGAAGCGTCGTTGCTTCCACTGCGGCTACCCAGCCGAGCGCAGGCGCGCGTTGCAGTCCCGCGCCAATCAAAAGACTGCCCAACGCGAGGCCTTCCGGAACTTTGTGAATGCACAGAGCAGAGAAAAGCGACCAGGTTGTCGCTTCGGTCGCGGGCGCCTCGTGTTGAATTCCCAAAGCCAGACCATCGGTTGTGCTGTGAATAGCTAGTGCCACAATCAGCGCAGTCGCGATTTCGCTAAAATGTCGCGTCGCGTCTGCGTCGAAGTGACTGGCCGCGCAGGCAGGACAGACATGATGAACGTATTTGCTGATGAAGAAGAACAGCGCGTATCCGGTGGCGGCCGCCAACGCGACTGCCCACCAAGTAACTTCGCCTAAACTTTCAGGCAGAATCGCGAAGAGCGTGACGCCAAGAAGCGTTCCTGCTGCGAAACTAATCAGCGCACAAAGCGGCTTGTGCGCTAAGTGCAGGGATGTGCTGATCGACCCACCGGCAAGGGCAAAAACATAAGCCGCGACGACCTGCCAGAGTGAGTTGGCCATTTAGGAGCCTGTCGAAATACTCAGCCTCGCCGCGCGACAGCGGTTTGGGCTGAATGGCAAGGCGCGAGCGACGAACATGTCCGCAGTGACCTGTGAGGAGCGAGAAACGCCGCCAGACAGCCCAAGGCGCTTTCGCCCTCCGGGTTGCGCCCCTTTTTCGCCTCTCCGGCGTTGCTCGTCGATTACAGACCTCTGCGGATGTGCGTGCTCCTCGCGCCTTGGAGGGGTGAAAAATCGGCAGCAACGCGGCATGGTTGAGTATTTCAACAGCCTCCTAGGGTCTTGCGATCGATTCGTGATCCTCGCGGCAGTGCTGCGTCTCGATGGTAACGTGAACCAGTTCATCGTGCTCGCGGAGCAATTCGCGATACGAATCCGAACTTTTTGGCTCATGCGCCACGACGGAAACCATAGCTGCAAACTTTCCGATGCCGACCTGCCAGACGTGCAGATCGGTCACGAGTGAATCGCCATCGCTCTCCACTGCGCGGCGAATCTGGTCCGGCAAATCTGAAGATGCAGGCGTGCGATCGAGCAAGATGCCACTCGTATCCCGCAAAAGCGTGTAAGCCCAGGAGAAAACAACGCCGCTGCCGATAATTCCTACGGTCGGATCGAGCCACGCCCAGCCGAAAAATTTGCCTCCGGTTAATGCCGTAATCGCAAGCACCGAAGTAAATGCATCTGCCAGAACGTGCAGATAGGCCGCGCGCAAATTCAAATCATGACGATGAGCGCTTCCGTCGCCGCTCTTGTGATCGTGATCACCAAGCAGTACAGCGCAACCGAGATTCACGAGCAGTCCTACGCACGCGATGCCGATTGCCTCGTTAAAATGAATTGTTAGTGGAACAAATAGCCGGTGAACGGATTCGCCCGCCATTAGAAACGCCACGATTGACAGCACCACCGCGCTTGTGAACCCACCAAGCACGCCAATTTTTCCGGTGCCGAAACTGAAGCTCACGTTGGCGGCATGCCTTCGGGCGAGATAATAGGCCACCGCCGTTATCAGAAACGCAATCACATGCGTGCTCATGTGCCAGCCGTCGGCCAGCAACGCCATCGAATTCGACATCAACCCGACCGCAATCTCGACGACCATCATCGCGGCGGTAATACCGATCACAATGCGGGTCCGCCGTTCGGCCTTTGAAAAATCGGGGACGAAGTCGTGCGTCTTGCGAAAACGGGAATGGTCTGTCCGATGCATCATTCGAAAGTTATCGCGATTAGCAAGGTTTGCTTCAGAAATCAACCCGCGAAAATCTTGCTCAGTAACCTCAGGAATGGTTAGCCGATTCGGTGCGTCCAGTATCCGGGCTCACGGCTGCAATACATGACGGCATAGGTTGTGGAATGCTCTTGCTTGGCCTTCCAACGATAGTAGAAAACATATGTGAAATAGTCGCGCCTGAGTGACTGGGAAGCAGTCGCTGCTGGCGTCCCGTGCACTCCTCCTTAGGGGAGCTTGGCGGCATAGTTGACAAATTGGCGTCTTGCTGTTGAATAATGCCTCAGGTTTCTTCCTCATCAGTCATTCTCTCGGTGAGGTGCTGTTCAGAATTTACCAGCTTTTAGTCAGGCAACTTCCAAGTCAGAAATCATAGGTCCTCACCCATGTCGGGACATAGCAAATGGTCGAAGGTCAAGCGGTTCAAGGGCGCGATCGACGCCAAGCGCGGCAAGATCTTCAGTAAACTATCGAAGGAAATTACCATCGCCGCGAAAACCGGGAGTGGCGATCCCGGTGGCAATCCGCGCTTGCGCAGCGCAATTCAGGCCGCGCGCGCTCAGAGCATGCCGAACGATAATATTGAGCGCGCAATTAAGCGCGGCACCGGCGAGGGCGTTGACGCACAACAGTTCGACGAGATCGTTTACGAGGGTTATGCGCCGGGTGGTGTGGCGGTGATTGTTGAAGCCGCGACTGACAACAAGAACCGAACGGCCGCCGAGATTCGAAGCATCTTCACCAAAAATAACGGCAACCTTGCCTCGACCGGAAGTGTTTCATTCATGTTCCATAAGAAAGGCCAAATCACTGTCCCGCGGTTGGGCATTGATGAGGACCGGCTTCTGGAACTTGCCTTGGAGGCCGGTGCTGAGGAGTTGACAACCGACGAGGATCAGTATGTTATTACCACTTCCCACGATCAGCTATATGCCGTAGCTGAGGCGCTCAGAAATGCGGGCGTAACTACCGATGGGCAAAAGTTTACATTCATCCCCGATACGACGGTTCCGGTTGCCGACGAGACCGTGGCGCGTCAGGCGCTGCGCTTGTGTGATGCGCTTGAAGACGACGACGACGTGCAAAACGTCTATTCAAATCTAGAAATTCCCGACGAATTGCTGGCCAGGTTGCCGGCCTGAAAAGTATTGCTTACAGGAAACTTGTTAAGGCGCTGCACCGCCGCAGCGAAGAATTCCATCTAATTTATGAACGAAGAAAACGAAAACCAGCCTGCGCCGCTGGAAACTGAGTCCGCTTCACCCGAGCAACGCCAGCATCGTCCGCGCCGCCGTTATCCTCGCAGACGTTATCGGGATCGGGACGACCGGTTTGGACGCGATAATTCCGGGGAGTCCCCAAATTCTTCATCGACCATTGTCGATCCTGCCAGCGCAGATGCTGGTGTCGAGAGATTGGATCGACAGGCACGCGAAGGTGCTGAGGGCGCAGTCGAAAACGTCGAACAAGTTCAGGCTGAGCCGGAATTTGGCGAAGGGATCATCGAGATTTCAGGCAAGGGTTTCGGGTTCCTGCGCGATTCGAAGCGCAACTTCGTGCAAACGCCGCAGGACATTTTCGTTACGCCGGAAATCATCCGCCGTTTTGCTTTGCGCGACGGCATGTGGATTAACGGCGAAACCCGGCGCGGCAGTCGCGGCCCGCAATTGATCAAGCTACTTACGATTAACGGCGAGGAGCCGACCAAATACCAGGGGCTTCGCCCGTTTGAGGAATTAACGACGATTAATCCAAACAAGCGCATCAAACTGGAGACGGTACCGGAGCGTTACACGACCCGCATCATGGATTTGATGACGCCGCTCGGTATGGGCCAGCGCGGTTTGATTGTCGCCCCGCCGCGGACTGGCAAGACAACGCTGCTGCATCACATCGCTGACGCGGTCACAAAGAATCATCCGGAGATGAAGGTGATCATTCTCCTTGTCGACGAACGCCCGGAAGAGGTCACCGATTTCCGTCGTTCCCATCCGACAGCCGAACTGATGGCTAGCTCCAACGACAGCGACATCAAAAGTCACACCCGTATCGCACAACTCGCAATCGAACGCGCCAAACGCCTCGTCGAAGCTGGCAAGCATGTGTTTATCCTCCTCGACTCAATCACGCGCACGGCCCGTGCATTCAATAATGCGATGGCTGGCGGAGGTCGCACCATGAGCGGTGGTATCGATGCGCGCGCCATGGAAATACCGCGTAAAATTTTCGCAGCAGCTCGTAATACCGAGGAGGCCGGCTCGCTCACTATTGTCGCCACGGCGCTGATCGAAACTGGCAGCCGCATGGACGAACTGATCTTTCAGGAATTTAAGGGCACCGGCAATATGGAAATGGTGCTCGATCGCAAAATCAGCGACCAGCGGATTTATCCGGCCATCGACATTTTCCTCTCCGGCACGCGGCGCGAAGAATTGCTGCTGCAACCATGGGAGCTGGAGAAAATCAATCTCATCCGCCGGGGCTTGGCCGGTCACAAACCGGAAGAGGCGATCCAGCGTCTCTTGATGTTCGCGAAAAAGTTCCCGACGAACGCAGAAATGCTCAAGGGAATTCCGGGTTAGGCGCGCTCTTGTCGTTGAAGCGCTGAAGCGGTTGCCGATGGCGGGCATCCCCGCTCTTTTCAGGCCCCTGTCGCACTGCGAGAGAGAGAATTTTCCATTTATGAGATCGCTGATCGCTTCTAAGTTCGGCTCGATGGCCAGGTTAATCGAAGGGCGCGCAATCGCGGAAAAAGTTTATCTCAATCTTCGCCACGAAATCGCGGAGGTGAAATCGAAAGGCGTCACGCCGGGTCTTGGAGTGATTTTAGTGGGAGATGATCCGGCCTCGCGCGCCTATGTGCGCTCGAAAGATAAAATGTGTCGTGATCTCGGTTTGCACTCGGTCAAGCTCGAGTTGCCATCATCGACAACACAAATGGAACTACTCGCCCGCGTCGAAGAATTGAATCGCGATCCCAGCATTCACGGAATCCTCGTGCAATCGCCGCCGCCGAAGCAGATCGACGAAGCAGCGATCGTCCGCGCGCTCGATCCGCGTAAAGATGTGGACGGTTTTCACCCGGAGAACGTCGCCAAGCTCGTAATTGGCCATCCCAGCGGATTCGTTCCGTGCACCCCACTCGGAGTCCAGCGCTTACTGATTGAAAGCAAGATCGACATCAGCGGTGCACACGTCGTTATTTTGGGTCGCAGCATGATTGTCGGTAAACCGCTCGCTCTGCTTCTCATGCAGAAAAGCGAATACGCGAATGCGACTGTCACGGTAGTGCATTCACGGAGTGGCGATCTGGAAAAGATCACTCGGTCGGCGGATATTGTTATCGCGGCGATCGGTCAGCCGAAGTTCGTGAAGGCGGAGCACGTGCGCGATGGCGCTGTCGTTATCGATGTTGGCATTAATCGCGTGGAGGATGCGGCGAGCGAGAGAGGTTATCGGCTTGTAGGGGATGTCGCCTTCGATGAAGTGTCAAAAAAGGCGAGCGTAATCACGCCCGTGCCGGGCGGCGTCGGGCCGATGACGATTGCGATGTTGATGTCGAACACGGTGAAAGCAGCAAGGCAATCGCTATCGGGATTAGAATGACGAAGCACGAACGACGAATGACCAATGAATGACAAAGGCTCGAATGACGATATTTCGAGCTTCCGGTTTCGTCATTTGACATTTAGGGGCGAACGATTTTACGTGTGAGCAAACGCAACATCGTCGGATGAAATCGAGCGGCGTGGACGAACAGGGAACCGACATGCGGCCACAATACGGCGGCGCGCGCTAGCCGGTTAATCCAGAGTCTTCCACGATACATTTCAGCGTGGGCGTTAGCGAATTCGCGCAGCGCTGATTGTCGATCTTTGCCTCGAATTATTTTCAAGATCGCGCCAGCGGCGAGTTCTCCCGAGCGAAGCGCGTAATAAATTCCCTCGCCGGTAAACGGCTCAACCACGCGCGCCGCGTCGCCGACCATAAACAACCTGTCGTGCGCTGGCGAAAGCGCGACCCGGGTGAGCGGAGTGATCGTGCGCCAAAGATGATCTTCGTGAAGACCAAAACGCTGCTCGGCCCAACAACGGAGGGCAGATAAGTTGCAAGGCTTGCTCACGAGGCACAAATTCAATTCCTTGTCATTTACCGGCGCCTGACCAGAGTAGCCCTCACGAAGAAACTGCAGGACGATGCGATCGCCAAAACCCGGTGGCAGGGGAATGTGCGCTTGCAACGCAACGCGTTCGCGTGCAGCCCGTGGAAGCAAATTGCAAAGGCGCGCCACGGTCGAATTGCGACCATCGGCGCCGACCAACGTTCGCGCGGCAAAAACCGACGCTTCTGCTGTTCCAATTTTCCAATTGGAGCCATTCGCTGCGGCGGTCAGTGCAGTTACAATTGTCCCTTCGTAAATTTGCGCGCCGAGCTCCCGCGCACGCGATAGCAGCAGCGCATCAAACAGGCTGCGCTTGATTGAGATCTCGTTCTCGTCGCCGCCCGGAAGGTTGACAACAACTTTTCGTCCGCTGATCGCGATAAACTCGACCGTATTAAGAATTGCGTGCGGTAGTTGACGGGCATGCTCCGCGATTCCCAATCGTCGCAGCACCGGCCAGGACGATGGATTCAAACAATCGCCGCAAACTTTTTCCCGGGGAAATGTTTCTCGTTCAAGGACGAGTGTTCGCAAACCCGCGAGCGAGCAAAACGCCGCGCAGCTGGATCCAGCCGGACCCGCGCCCACAATCGCCACATCGAATGTTTCCATCGTCGCTAGATGCAATCTGTCATGTCGAGTGGAGTCGAGGGATCTCTCACTGTTCGATAAAGCTAACAATAAGAGATTCCTCGACTTTCGCTCGGAATGACAAAATCTTGCGACCGAAGCGTCTTTAAGATTACTGGCGCCCGATCTAATACCAGAGCAGATTGATTCGCATGGGCTGGTCTCTCCCAATCTTCCGCATCGCCGGCATCCAATTGCGGATTCACGTTACATTTGTGCTGCTCATCGCGTGGCTGGCTTTCGGCTATTACGCCCAGGGCGGGTCGCCTGCTGCGGCGGAGGGCGTCATCTTTGTGCTACTGCTTTTTCTCTGCGTCGTGCTGCACGAATTCGGGCATGCGCTTGCCGCGAAAGCATTTGGCATTAACACGCCAGACATCACCTTGCTCCCGATCGGTGGTGTCGCCCGCCTGGAACGAATGCCGGAAGAACCAAAGCAGGAGTTGTTGATCGCTGTTGCGGGACCGGCGGTCAACGTGGTGATCGCCCTCGGTTTGTTTGTGGCCGGCGGCTCATTTATTAATCCTTTTGTTAATCCGGCCGCACCCGAAAGGGTCGGCCTCGTTTCCCAATTGCTGATCATTAACGTCCTGCTGGTTGCTTTCAATTTGCTCCCTGCATTTCCCATGGATGGTGGCCGGGTCTTGCGCGCGCTTCTCGCAACCCGGATGAGTTATGCACGCGCCACACAGATAGCTGCCACGGTCGGCCAGGGTTTTGCGTTCGTTTTCGGATTCATCGGGTTGATTTGGAATCCGTTTTTGATTTTTATCGCGCTTTTCGTTTACATCGGCGCTTCGCAAGAGGCGGCCCTCGCGCAAATGAAAGACGTCTCTCGCCGTTTTCCGGTCTCTAGCGCCATGGTGCGCGAATTCCGCACGCTTCCGGAAAATGCCACGCTGGAAGAAGCTGTGGACGCTCTCCTCGCGACCTCCCAGCATGATTTTCCAGTGGTTGACGAAACGGGAAACGTCGCCGGTGTGCTCACACGGCACGATCTGATCGCGGCGCTGCGGAAGAACGATCCGGCGCTTCGCGTGGGCGATGTAATGCGACGCAACATTCCCACCGTCACGACTGGAACGCGTTTCGAAGAAGCGTTCCGCATCATGCAAGAATGCAACTGCCCGGCTGTGCCAGTGCTCGACAGCATGAAGCGCCTGGTCGGCTTGCTCACGCCCGAGAACGTCACCGAGTTGATGATGATTCAATCAGCGATGCCGCGTCGCCGCATTTTGTAAAAATTTCCCACTGGTGGGGCGAGACTCTGTCGAGCCGACGTATTCAGTCCTGAGTTGCGACTCCCGATTTCCAGTTGCGTGAACCTCGCGTAAATTCACGCCGGGATGACCTCTTCGACGAAAGAGAAACCGGATTTGCAAAGGAAAGTGCATGAAGTGCCGCACAAACCCGGTGTGTACTTGATGCGCGACCGCTTTAACCGCGTGATCTACGTGGGCAAAGCGCGCGATCTGCGCAAACGCGTCAGTTCATACTTTCTCCCATCGAAAATCGCCCAGGCCGATTTGAAGACGCGCGCCATGCTCGACGCCGTGTGGGATTTTGACACGCACACGGTGCGCAGCGATGCGGAGTCGCTCTTGCTCGAAGGCAAATTGATCAAGGAATACCGGCCACGTTACAACGTTTCGTTCCGTGACGATAAACGGTTTCTCCTTGTCAAGATCGACCTGTCGGAGGAATGGCCGCGTTTCCGGCTGGCACGATTCAAAAAGGATGATGGCGCGCGCTACTTCGGGCCGTATGCGCATTCGGGTGCGCTGCGGCAGACGCTCAATTTCATGCGCAAAAAATTTGGGGTGCTCACTTTTGGTCGCGGCTCGCCGACAGAGCGCGAACTAAAATCGGCCACTTATCAGGTACCGATGCGTTTGAGCGAAATTGGCGCGGAGCAATATCGCGAGCGCGTTGTCCAGGCCTGCGAGTTTCTTGAGGGGCATTCGCGCGAAATGATCGCCGTTTTGGAAGAGGAAATGCGCAAAGCAGCTGAGAAAACGGATTTCGAAAAGGCAGCCGAACTTCGCAATATGATTGAGGATTTGCGCAGCACGACCAAGCCGATGCGCCGCTTTACCCGTGGCAGTTTGCCGAGCGCAATCGACCCGATGGCAGACGTGCAGGCACTGGCCGATGCATTGCAACTTTCTCGCGTGCCGCGCGTGATGGAATGCTTCGATATCTCGAATATTTCCACCACCCACGTAGTGGCCTCGATGGTTTGTTTCCGAAACGGCCTGCCGGACAAGGATAATTATCGCCGGTATCGGGTGCGAACAGTGGAAGGACAGGACGATTTCGCCAGCATGGCGGAAGTGGTGCGGCGGCGTTATTCAAGGATCTTGTTGGAGGCGCGCGAAACCAATCCAGAAGCGGCCGAGTTTTCTCAGGAAAATCCTGCCGAAGCAATCAACCATCAACCATCGACGGCCTTTGTTCGTTTGCCTGATCTGATCATTGTCGATGGCGGAAAAGGCCAACTTTCGGCCGCGTGTCGCGAGCTACAGAGATTGGGTTTGCATGATCTCCCGATTATCGGCCTCGCGAAAGAACACGAGGAGATTTTCCGGCCGGGCCGGGCGCTACCGCTGCAACTTCCAATGGATTCCGGTGCCTTGCGTTTGCTCCAGCGTATCCGCGACGAAGCGCATCGTTTCGCCAACGCGTATCATCAACTGCTCATGAAAAAGCGCATCGGGGAGAGCATTCTGGACGATTGCCCCGGGGTGAGTCAGAACCGGAAAAATCTGCTGCTACGAAAGTTTGGTTCTGTGAATCGTCTGCGTAAAGCGACGGTGGATGAAATTGCCGCCACGGAAGGGGTTGGCCGCAAGCTGGCTGAAGATGTGCACCGCTTCTTGCAGCGACATTGAATTATCGCAGATTCCGCGGATTAACGCGGATTAGTTAAGAGATGACGTTCACCCGAATCTGTAAAAATCTGCGGATCGTAATCGTTCTGTTTTCCAGTCCGTTCGCTGTTTCTGCGCAGACCTTGCAGCCGTCGGCCGTCCCGAGCGCGAGCCCCACTGCAGAAGAAGAGACCATCATTCCCACCTTCGAGACACAAAAGCTCGCGCGGACGTACATCCTTGATGTTCCGGCGCCGCGCGGCCAGATCACGGACCGCAACGGTGTGCCGCTTGCGCAAAATCGACTCAGCTACAATCTTGCGATCAACTTCCCCACACCGCTTGATTTTTCCGACGCGCAGACGCTCAGCTTCGTCCGGGAAAAAATGGACAAGGCCGGAAAACTAACCGGCCGCACGCTCCGGATGCCAGACGAAGTGATTCTTCGCCATTATCGCAATCGGGGGATCATGCCATTGGAGATCGCGCAAAATCTCAGCGAGTCGGAGTACCGACAGGTTAAAGATAATTTGCCTGCAGCCATGATTGTGCGGCCAATTTATGTGCGCGTTTATCCGAACGGAAAAATTGCCGGGCAAATCATCGGTTACACCGGGAAGACTGGGCGAAATCCCGATGGCATCGTCGATAATCATGAAACGCTCTGGCCCGAAACCGAGGGACGCGAGGGACTCGAGCAAACGTTTAACGAAATGCTTACAGGCAAGCACGGCGAGTACAAACTCACTTTCGATAAAGATGGCCGGAAAACATCCGAGAAACTAATCACTCCGCCCGTGCCTGGTTACAACGTTGTCACCACTCTTGATCTTCACCTTCAGGAACTGGCGGAAAAGGCGCTGGAAACGAAAGCAAAACGCGGCGCGATCGTGATTGTCAGTCCAAACAACGGCGACATTCTCGCGCTCGCCTCGTGGCCAACCTACGACCCAAATCTGTTCGTTCCTTCGATCTCTGCCGAAAAATTTAAATTGTTGCAGGACGATCCTGACATTCCACTGTTGCCACGCGCATATCGTTCGTCTTATCCACCGGGATCGACATTTAAAGTTGCGGTTGGGATCGCCGCACTCGAAAGCGCCGCCGTAAGCCCAGATGATCGATTTGATTGCGTCCCGGCAATTCAGATTGGCAACGTTACCTTCCACAATTGGAAGAAGGGCGATCGCGGCGCGATGAATTTCGTTCAGGCGCTCACCGAATCGTGCGACACATGGTTTTATCAGGTTGGAATCAAGACCGGCGCCCAACCCATCGTTGATTGGGCATTAAAACTCGGATTTGGCGCGAAATGCGGCATTCCGTTACGGGGCGAGGCGGACGGCCGTATTCCGAACGATGAATACATGAAGGCAACCCACGGCCGCAGATTGCTCAACGGCGACATCGCAAATTTATCGATTGGCCAGGGCGACGTGCAAGTCACGCCACTGCAAATGGCCCAAGCCATGGGGATCGTGGCCAATGGAGGCACGTATTATCAAACCCGGCTCGTCCAACAGGTGCAGACGTTTGATAACAAAATTACGACCGCATACCAGGTGCGCGCCAAGAGAACGCTCAATCTCTCATCCCAGACGCTGGATGAATTGCGCACTGGGATGATCGACGTCGTAAATGGCGCGGGCGGCACGGCGCATCAGGCGAGTCTCGATAATGTTGAAGTAGCCGGAAAAACCGGGACCGCGCAATGGGGACCGAAAAACAAAGAGCGCACTGCGGCATGGTTCGCAGGATTTTTGCCGGCCGACCAGCCGCAATATGCGTTCGCCGCCCTTTACGAAGGCGATGTCGGCAGCAAAGTGCATGGCGGTTCTACTGCCGCGCCGATGATCGCCGATATTTTTAAAGAAATTTACAAAGGGCAGCAGGTAACTGGTCGCCAGCGACGCGAACGGAAACCAGAAGTCCGGCGAGCCGAACCGGTGGAGGAAGAAGACGAGTCCGATTAGTCCTTTTTCATTCCGAGCGGAATCGAGGAATCTCTCATTGTTAAACAGTAAGAGATGTCTCGACTGACGCTCGACATGACAATTAAGCTGCGCTCGCTTCCGCCGCCGTTTCTTTCGGCAGCTCCATCGTCCCCTTGAACTTCGGTGGTTCCTCCTCGATTCCGAAGTTGTCGGAATAAAGATCATCGATCTTAACCATATCGTCGGTCGTGAGGAGAGGAGACTGCGGCGCTTTCGCGAATTCAACGAGCTGTTCTTCGTTGTAAATGTTCGGCAGTGTGGAGGCGACGCGATCGTCTGCGAGCAGCCATTGCAACGCGGCTTGACCGAGTGTGCGTTCGGAATTCTCGAGAAAACGCAACTTGTCGATCTTTTTGATTCCGTTGAGCAACCAACTGCGCGGACGATGACTGCGATGATCGGTCGGCGGGAAGGTCGTTTCCTCCGTGTATTTTCCCTCAAGCATTCCCGACGAATGCGTCACGCGAATGAGAAACATTGTGTCCTTCGCCGCGTCTCTTGCCGCGTCGTGTATGGCATGCCCGGGATGTTGTTCGAGCAGGTTATAAATGTGTTGCACGCTCGTGATGTCGCGCTCACGAATGCAGTTTACTCCCTCGTAAAGCCAGCCGATTGCTGGTCCCAACGCAATTCCATAATACCGAACCTTTCCTTCGGATTTTAATTTCTCGAGCGTTGTCCAAAGCGCATCATCATAAACCTGCTCCATCCGGATGTTGTGCAGTTGGAGAAGATCGATCCGGTCTGTTTTTAATCGCCCTAGCGCTGCGTCCGTCGCGCGCGCAATTGCATCCGGCGAAAAATCCTGCGGAATTTCGCGCTGCCCGCGTCCGCGGGCTTCGCCGTGATGCACGAAATCGTAACCAACTTTTGTCGCGATCACGATTTCATCCCGTTGGTTTGGAAATGCCTTCGCGATCAATTCTTCGCTCAGGCCATTTCCGTAGGTATCGGCCGCATCGAATAGCGTGATGCCGATATCGAACGCCTTATGCATGAGCGCGATCGCCTCGCCCTCGGTAAAATTTCCCCACCAACCGGTGGAAATCGTCCACAAACCAAAGCCGACTTCGCTAACAGTAAGGTCGGTGTTTTTGTAGGTGCGGAAACGCATAGGCGATTACCAAACTAGGAGGCAAACGCCCAACACTCAACTTTCAAAAGTAAAAGCAGTCGTCGCTCGCTGAGTTAGCCGAAGAAACGCACGGCTCGCAAGCGTCAATAGTTCAGGGAACGATATCGGCAACGATTCGAGCCTCCGGGTCTGCAAAAACTTCCTGAAAAACACCCCCATTGACTCGAATCAGTGCGCTACCACCTCGGGTGTCTACTAGCAGAATAATTCGCTCCGCTTGGCGCGAAATCGCGATTTGTCTTGGCAGCAGGTTCCCCCTCACAGTAATCATGTCGTCGGGGGCGCAGCTCGTGCCAGCCGCTTTCACGGGTTGTGCCCCCCGAAAATTGCTGATTCTATCTCTCTACGGACACACTGTGGTACCGCGGCTTAAGACCGTCGAATCACACGTAATAGTGCCAACGTCAACGCCATCGAACGTGGCGCGGGCCCTGAAACGAAGATCCACATCGACGCCATTCCCGGTGATGGCGGACGGGTTCGGTGGGATGGAGATGAACCAAAGGAATTCCGAAGTGGGCCCGCCCCCGCCATCAAGGGTTGCCGCCCCTTGTCCGTCCAGTGTTATTCGATCTGTCTTGATGCTCACCCGCTCGACGCAGGTCCCGGTGACGCGAATGGTGTCGCCCGGGTGGGCCCTAGCCAAGACTTCCGCGATGTTCTGTCCGCGATCGCAATTCACCACTCTCATGTTAGAGCCGGCATCGCCTGTCCGGGACCTCAAGGGTACGGCAGCAACGAGCGCCAGTGGGATGAGAAGTGGCAGAATTAATATTTTTTTGAAGTCAGTGGATTCATTTTTGTTTCTTTCTTTTGTTGATTGATGTTTGCTTGCCCTGAATCCCCATTTGCCCCTGGTTTCCTTTTGTTTGATTAAACTTTTTCTGCCGTGAGTTATGGAAGCGGAGTTGATTTTGCAGAGCAGACCAATCCCTCCGTCTTGGCATCAGCGGAATTCGATTCTGATCTGCGGGAAGAGATGTTCTCCCTCCCGGAACTCTTCCGTGAACTCCACCTGGAACGAGCGGCCATCCGTAAGCGTGCCGGACGCGACCACGACTGAATTACCGCCGCGCTGCTCCACGATACTGTTGCGGATTGATTCGAGATAGAGGGACGCAGACCCGATCAGCAGCGACGGCAATCCGGCCAGTTCTCCGACGGTCAACTCGTCATCGGCCACGGCCGCTTGCAGCTCGGGCCAGCGCACAAACCACACAGGGACAGCGCCGGTTCCGCGCAAAAGGATTTCGGCCGGAACAGGGTCATCAAGACTGCGCCAGTTCTGGTGACCTTCGATCTGCAAGGCGCAGGAGAATGGGCGCGGCGGGGGGTCGAAGAAGTCCAACAGATTGAAGTCGGCAGGTACGCATGCTGGTGTGCGATAGAAGATCACGACCGCCCAATCCTCGGTGTGGGGCAGGAAGTCTCGACTGATGTTGGCGTAGAAGGGAAGGTCGTTGTCCTCCGGAATGTAGGTCAGATGAGTTTGCGCCTCAGCCACAGTGAGCGTGGTTGTTGTCGCTAAGAGTGCCGCGAATCCGGCGGTGAGGCTAACGAATGCTTTTTGAAGAATTTTTGTTTTCATAGATGTTGGTTTCGTTGAGGTTGGGTCGTCTAATGCTATAAACGAAAAAGATCGATCGAAGTGATCATCTAAATTGAGATTTTCTCGGAGACGCTTCCGCGTGCGGAAACTTTCTGGGGTGATAGGGTATGAAAAAGAGGCTATGAATACGGGGGATGAGAAGTGGCAGAATTAATATTTTTTTGAAAATTTTGAACTGAGTTAGCGGATTCATTGTTGTTCCTTTCTTTTGTTGATTTTTCTGCCGTGAGTTATGGAAGCGGAGTTGCGGCGAGCGCTGCATCCGCCTGCGCCAGACCGTGGCCTGCCGGACTTGCATTCCAGCATATATCGGCGTTGAACAAGAAAACGTTGAGCAAATCTGCCCAGCGCCAGCTCGTCCAGTGTCCGGGACCGACGACGGCGAGACGTACGTTCCGGCAGCCGGGTGGGAGCGGGGAGGCTGTGTTTTCGAGGATTACTTCAATCTGAGCTGCTGTCAGCCCGGGGTTCTTCTGGAGCATGAGCGCCGCTATTCCCGCTACGTGCGGAGATGCAAAGCTGGTTCCAGCCGAGAAGTTGTAGTCCGCCAATGCGCCTTGTGACTGCACAGCGGGAACCAGGAAGCCGGGTGCGACAACGTCAAGGTCTTGTCCGGGAAGTTCCCAAGCGGAGGATGGGGCGATGAAATGCTGGGATGGATCGCTTTCCGCGACATCGTTCAGAATCCACCGGATGCGGGTAGGATCCTCCGGCGGAAGCTCTCCAATCCAGCCAGTTGCCCCCGCCGAAATTACGGGCGCATACCGGGCGGGAAAGATCATACCGTCAGTCCCGGAATTGCCGGCGGGCGAAACTAGAACAACGCCATGGGCGATGGCATAGTCAATAGCTGCGCGCACTAAAACGTCGTCGCTAGATCCGCCACCGCTGTGGTTGATGACCAGCGGGGAATTGCCGAGATGGCCATCGACCTTCAGATCAGTCAAATACACGAGGGCACGTGTCAGAGTGGAATACCAGACAGCGAAGCTACCCGCTTCGCCGAACCTCTTGACGGGAATAACCGTTGCTTTGGGTGCTACTCCGTTGAAAGTCGCAGGCAGCGGCGGATCCACGAGATTGTACCGAAAACCGAGAATGACGCTGGTCACCGCAATTCCGTGCCCGCTAGTATCTCGCTCCCATGTCTCCGGCTGGCTCGAAACCGTTCCTCGTTCTCCGCCCCCGCCGCTAAAACTTCGAGCAAACTCCACCGCGATCCTCTCCTCGGGGAAATAAGCTCGCCAGGTAAACGGCAGTCCGCTGTCGATGACGCCGACGTAGACTCCCTCACCATCATAACCAACGACGCGAGGCGGAGTCGCGCCGAAGTCGGTCACGTTCACTGCGTCCAGGTTCCAATAGTTTGTGCCAGCGGAGAAGTCGCTTTGCGGATAGTCCTGCGCGTCCGGATTTGCTCCGGCTACGTACGGGAGCGTCTGAATGGTGGAAAGCTCGGAAGTATGTGCACGCAATGTAACTCCATTGATCTGAGAAATGACGTCCAGCACTTCCCCGTGCGTACCAAGATCCTGAAGGATACTGTTACTCGGCGGCTGATTGAGGAGGACGTTAATCCCGATCATCTGACCCTGTGCATTCGCAGGGCTAACCAAGGTTAAAGCCAGGATGAGGATGGTTCCTGCGAATAGGAGATTAAAGAAACGGACACATCCTCTGTTTCTGGGAGCGGTGAGGGTGAGGAATGCTTTTTGAAGAATTTTTGTTTTCATGTTTCGTTGAGGTTGGGTCGTCTAATGCCATAAACGAAAACGGGCGATCAAAGTGATCATCTGAATCCAGGTTTTTTGGAAAGTTTCTGCGCGTGCAGAAAGTGTCTGTGGGTGATAGGCTGTTAAAGGGGAGCTTATGGATACGCTTTCGGTCTCTCCGCACAGAGTGACCCAGCTCTTGCAGCAATGGAGTCACGGAGATGATTCCGCGCTCGCAGACCTAACCCCGCTGGTCTATGAAGAACTCCGACGCCTCGCTCATCATTACATGGAGGGGCAGCGGCCCGACCACACACTGCAAACTACGGCGTTGGTTAACGAGGCTTATCTGCGTCTCGCCGACCAAACGAATCCAAACTGGCAGAACCGCGCCCACTTCTTCGCTGTGGCCGCTCGAGCGATGCGCCAAATCGTGGTTGACTACGCCAGGAGTCAGCGATCCCAAAAGCGCGGTGGCGGCGCGCTCAAGGTAGAATTGGACGAAGCAGCAATTGTCTCACCGGAGCAATCAAAGGAAATTGTTGATCTGCACGAGGCACTGGAGAGACTGGCCACGCTGGACTCTAGAAAAGCTCAAGTAGTCGAGCTAAAATATTTTGGCGGACTCAACTATGATGAGATGGCAGAGGTGCTCAAGATTTCACGTGTAACGGTGCGGCGTGACTGGGAATTTGCCAAACTGTGGCTGTACACGGAATTGCAAAGCGAGGGCTGACGGAAATGACGAAGCTCGAATGACGAAGCACGAAGGAAGCACGAAATCGGAAGGCCGGGATCAAAAATTTGGAGAAACAAGTAGAAGACTAACCGTGATGCGAACGTCCACAGCCCTCGAAGCCAAATGCATTCGTCATTCAGGCTTCGTTATTCTTTCGTCATTCGACATTCGGATTTCGTCATTTTCCCGTCTATGACACCGGCGCGATTTCAAACGATTGAGGAAATCTTTCGTGCAGCGCTGGA
>WNGD01001544.1_pt1 | contig 24847 bp, 25 predicted proteins | sample 5400671 | NCBI WGS metagenome assembly WNGD01 (sample SAMN13153369, study PRJNA577476) | soil metagenome | isolation source: 40 cm soil or saprolite under grassland replicate 2 | place: USA:California | collected 2016-06-15
GATCGAACTGCTCATATGCTACATCGGAGCGAGCACAGCACGAAGGTCTTTTCGGCACCGGGGACTTTTCCAGGGACTTTTCCGGGGAAAATGTCTCCCTTTCAAAGTGCCACTGTAGTGACCAGATCACCTCTATTGGTGTCCCGTTGGGGGAGCTAAATGGCCAGTGGAGCCCGTTCGGGATTGAAACAAGTGAGGTACTGGTCGTTGTTGTTGCTCTTCTTCTCTCGGCTAAATGGCCAGTGGAGCCCGTTCGGGATGGCAACGCCTGAATGCGCCCCTTTTCTATAATTTTGTCAGGGTTTCACGCCACAGCTTGTTCTTGCGCATCTAGACGAGGAAACCCCTGAACGTTCCCTTCGAAGATCAGAGGCCAAACGTTCTTGACAATCATTGGAGATCCGAGTATTACTTAGACGAGCAATTCTCATCATTGAGGAGAATTGCTACCTCTCTGGAAGGAGGAAAACGTATGGGCTTCACCCTATGCCCATCGGCAGTTGTCGCGGCCCCAGTTGAAAGCGTATGGGAACTGCTCTCGGAGCCAACACTCTATGATGAATGGTGGGATGCGCGCACGGAGCGCATCGTGCCGGAGGGGAAAGCCTCACCCGGACAGATGCTCTATGCGAAAACCTCGGCGTTGGGCAGGAAGTGGGATGTGACTCTCAGGGTAGAGATGGCGAATCCTGAAAAGCATCAGATCCAGTTGCATATCATGCTTCCACTAGGCACCATCAACCATGCAACCATCACCTGCACAGCTCTCGACGCCGCCTCCTGTCGCGTGCAATATGGCTGAGACTTCACTCTCCCGCCAGGCTGGTGGGGATGGGTACTCGAAAAATTTGGCGGCAAGGCGTTCGAGGCTGACGTACAGGATTCGTTGCAGAGGCTCAAGCGGAGGGCCGAAGTTCGCTATCGCAGCAGAGTTGTCGAGCAGTCCTGATATCCGCATCCGCGCCGTTTTGCCATCACAGCGCCCGGGTGCAGGGAGGCGGAAGCACGCCTGCAAACATTCTTGACTCTCATGGGAGCAAACAATGCTGCAAGATTCTACATCTAGATGCGCAAGAACAAGTTGTGGCGTGAAACCCTGTTTGTGTACAGGCCAAATGGCCCGGGGAGCCTGTTGGGGATTGCAACCTCGAAGAGTTCATGAACGACCGCAACAAGTAATCAGGGCTAAATGGCTGGGGGAGCAGCTAGAGGACCACTGTCTTAACGCAGAGCCTACAATAGATACGTACAGAGGGTGCGGTTCATTTTTTGCGTGGCAAGCACCGACGACCAGCATGATCAGGTCTACTGTCCATCAATGCAAAAAATGAACCGCACCCACATACAGATATAGCGACGTACACCCGTAGAGGCAACGGCTTGCCCTTGCCGGGTGCGTGCCATATCAGCATGGGGAGACATTCGGCACGCACCCGGCAAGGGCAAGCCGTTGCCTCTACGGGTTGTGAAGGATAATCATTGTCGTAGGCAGGAAAATCTGCTATAGTGAAGCAAGACACGTACTGGTAGATACCTTCTAAGCGCAATGGAGTACTCGTATGACAACACATGACAGCGCAGTCGTTCGCTTAAAACGCACCCCTCTCTATGGGGAACATCTTGCCCTCAACGCACGTATGGTGGAGTTTAGTGGATGGGAGATGCCTGTACAATATAGCAGTATTTCGGAAGAACACCAGGCAGTGCGGACGCGGGCAGGGCTCTTCGATGTCAGTCATATGGGCGAATTTAAGGTTGAGGGAGATGACGCCCTGGCTTTTCTACAATATCTTGTGCCCAATGATGTCTCGAAACTCGCTATTCACCAGGCGCTCTACACGCAGATGTGCTTGCCTACCGCCGGTGTAATTGATGATCTGCTGGTCTATCACCTGGCAGAACTGCACTATATGCTGGTGGTCAACGCGGGCAATATTGGGCGAGATCTTGAGTGGGTACAGGGCCAGGCGCGGCACTTTCAGGGTGTTTCCATCACAGATCAATCCGATACCACGGCACTCCTTGCATTACAAGGACCAGCGGCATTGTCAATCTTGCAGCCGTTCACAGAGACCGATCTGAATGGCATTGGCTACTATCACTGTGCAGCGGGTATGGTTGATGGGATAAACTGTATTATCTCACGCACAGGCTATACTGGCGAGGATGGTTTTGAGTTGTACTGCGCGCCCGTGGATGTGGTCAAGTTATGGAAAGATCTGCTGGCAGCAGGAAAGCCACACGGACTACTTCCTGCCGGGCTGGGCGCGCGCGACACATTGCGTTTAGAAGCTGGTATGTGCCTCTATGGTCATGAACTCGATGAACACACAAATCCCCTGGAGGCAAGGTTGGGATGGACAGTAAAACCGGGCAAGGGAAATTTCATCGGGCGCGATGTGCTGCTCCAGGTTAAAGAGCATGGTCCCCAGAAGCTGCTTATCGGCATCGAGTTACTCGAACGCGGCGTACCACGCGGCGGGTATACTATTTACGACAACGAGCAGCAGATAGGCACGCTCACCAGTGGCGCACCTGGTCTCACAGTACACAAAAACATCGGCATGGGTTATGTAGATGCAGCACATGCTGTTGTTGGAAAGCCGGTACAGATCGATATCCGTGGCAAACGCGTGGCCGCGCAGATTGTGGCTCTGCCATTCTACAAGCGCAAGAAATAATTATACATTGTCCAGACGAAGGGAGTTAGCAAACGATGGCCAGCTTGAATCATCCTACTAACCTTAAATATAGCAAGACTGACGAATGGGTCCGTGTTGAGGGAGATGAGGCAGTAGTCGGTATCACTGATTACGCTCAGGACCAGCTCGGCGATATCGTCTACGTGGAACTGCCCTGGGACGCCGGACAGGATGTCGCCCACGAAGCAAAATTTGGCGATATCGAGTCAGTTAAAGCGACTTCCGAGCTTATTTCTCCCATCAGCGGTGACATCGTCAAAGTCAACGAAGACCTCAAGGAGCATCCCGAACTTATTAACGATAGTCCTTATGATAAGGGCTGGATGCTCAGGATCAAGCTCGCTAACCCTTCCGAGATCGACGCACTTCTGAGCGCCGACGATTACATAAACTATCTCCAGGGCCGCTAGTTTCGTGGTAGGGCGATCAGATCCTTCAGCACAAAAATAAGCCCCGAACTCAGGGCTATCCAAAAGTCGTCCGTGTGGACCCGTAGTGGCAGGCCTTGCGTCTGCCGGGTGCGTGGACCCAATGGCCCGCTCTGCCCTCTGTCCACGCACCCGGCAGACGCAAGGCCTGCCACTACGAGGACGTTTGAATCGCCCTGCTCCGAACTCCATCGCTATTGACTAATCAGGCTAATATTCCACATAATTAAGGATAAGGTTTTTCAGATCCCCTTATACTTTTTGTCTTGTAGCCCCCGAACAGGAGGTATACCTTGGCATCATCTCAGCGTTCAGCCAAAGAGGAACTCATAGCGCAGGACATCAAACGTCTCCACGGTATGGGTTATGCGCAAGAGCTTTTCCGAACAATGGGCGGATTTTCAAACTTCGCCATCTCCTTCACTATTATTTCCGTTCTCAGTGGTTGCCTCACGCTTTTCTACGCCGGAATTACAACATCCGGCTTTGCGGCGGGCGCGATTGGGTGGCCGCTGGTCACCATTTTTGTGCTCATCGTGGCACTGGGCATGGCCGAATTAGCCTCTGCCTACCCGACCGCTGGAGGACTGTACTACTGGGCTTCTAAGTTGGGAGGGCCCACCTGGGGCTGGTTTACCGGCTGGTTCAATCTCATCGGACAGGTTGCCGTTACAGCAGGTATTGATTATGGACTGGCTGTTTCAATCGATGTCCTGCTCAATGCCTGGTTCCCTAAATTCCCTGCTACCCTGGGAACTGTCGCCGCTATTGATCCCGCGACACAATGGACGACTCTGGCGATCTATGCGGTTGTACTGGCTCTGCACGCAATCCTCAATATCTTCGGAGTGCGTATCGTCGCGTTCTTGAATGATGTGAGCGTCTGGTGGCATATTGTTGGCGTCTTGTTGATCGGAGGAGGGGTCGTTGTTGCTGCACTCATCGGTCAGCAATTTGGCGGTGCTACTTTTACTACGCATGTAGCCGCTGCCCCACTAAATTCTGCAGGAACCCTTTTTCAGGCCGACCCCAAATATAATGCAACCGGACTTCCGATCTGGTATGCCTTCTTATTGGGTTTGCTGTTAGCGCAATATACATACACCGGCTATGATGCCTCGGCGCACATGACCGAAGAGACCGTCGGTGCCTCAACAAAAGCTCCCTGGGGCGTTGTCATGTCTGTAGTCGTTTCAGCTTTTGCCGGATATATTGTCCTGATGGGATTGCTTGCCGCCGCCCCCGATCTGCTCAAGGCTGCTGGCTATATTAATCCTGTCCTCTATATCCTCGAAAGCCGCCTGGGGTATATCCTGGGAACATTGTTCTTCGCTGTTGCCGTGGGCGCACAGTTTTTCTGTGGGATGTCCTCGATTACCACGAATTCGCGTATGATCTACGCTTTCTCGCGCGATGGCGCTACTCCCTTTTCAAACGTGTGGCATCACCTCGACCGTGGTCGTACTCCTCGCAACGCGATCATCCTCTCCGCAGTTTGCGCTTTCATCCTTGCTATCCCCACGGTATTCAATTTCGCGGCTTACGTAGCCATTACCTCGATTGCTGTGATTGGCCTGTACATCTCCTATGTGCTACCCATTTTGCTACGCCTGCTGGCGAAAAATTTTCAGCGCGGACCGTGGCATCTGGGCAGTTGGAGCAGACCAATAGGGATCATTGCAATCGTGTGGGTTCTCTTCATCTCAGTGCTATTCATGTTACCTACCTCCAGTACCATTACCGCGGTGACGTTCAACTACACGCCCGTGGTGGTATTGGGAACCCTCATCATTCTGATCATCTGGTGGTTGGCCAGCGTTCGCTATTGGTTTAAAGGCCCTCAGATCCAGGGCTCTTACACCCAACTCGCGGACATAGAGAAAAGCGTCGGCGAAACGATCCTTGTTGACATAGAGGGAGTCGGCGGTGGGGAATAACCGCCTTATCTTTCCAACATTTTACGAATAAAAAACGATTGTATTGCTGTAGGGACCCCATTTATGGCGTCCGGCGATTCATCGCCCTGCATCGAGGTGAACAGAGGCAGCAAGCGCGTTGAGCCACCACAGGGCGATGAATCGCCGGACGCCATAAATGGGATTCCTACCCTGAATAGATAGAGACCTGCTTGCTCCGCAGGATGAAGGAGAAAAAGATTTGTGAGATTAGCAAATAAAGTCGCAATTATTACTGGCTCCGCGAGTGGTATGGGACAGGCCGCCGCCGTATTGTTTGCCAGCGAGGGAGCGAGGGTGGTGGTTACGGATATTAACGAACGCGCAGGCGCAGAGACGGTGAAGACTATTCGCGCTGCCGGAGGGGCTGCAATCTTCATAAATGCCGATGTTACCAACGAGGGCGAGGTCAAAGCGTTAGTCGAAACATCTCTGGAAACATTTGGCCACATCGACATTCTCTATAACAACGCCGGGGTTATGCTGCCAGAGGATCAGAGCGTGGTTGATAACACAGAGATGGTCTGGGATAGAGTGCTGGATATCAATCTCAAGAGCGTCTTTCTTTGCTCTAAATATACAATCCCTCATATGGTAAAACAAGGGAAGGGATCTATCATCAACATCGCCTCATTCGTTGCCCTTATGGGTTGTACAGTACCTCAGGATGCCTATACAGCTTCCAAAGGAGGAATACTATCGTTAACCAAATCCCTCGCGGTACAATATGGTCGTCATGGTGTCCGTTGCAACGCTATCTGCCCGGGCCCGATTGAAACGCCTCTTTTAAGATACCTGTGGACCAGTGAGGAGGCACGGAACACGCGCCTGAATCGTATTCCGCTAGGTAGATTTGGTGAGGCGAGGGATATTGTCTATATGGCACTGTATCTTGCCTCCGATGAATCCTCCTGGACAACCGGTGCCTGGCTTGTCGTTGATGGAGGAATATCATCGAATTATTTTTAGTTTCTTCTGTTCGCCGCTTGACAGAAAGGATAGGTACGCATCGTGGACATTACTGCTATTAAACAGCTCATCACTGATGGCAAAATCGAGTACATCAAGATAGGCGCTCCTGATATAGAAGGCGTTTATCGTGGAAAGCGAGTGGCGTCACGCTTTTTTCTTGACTCCCTGGCCGACGGTTTTGCGCAATGTGATGTGCTTTTTGGCTGGGATATAGCGGAAAATGTGCTCCCTAATCTGACATTTAGTAACTGGGCACGCGGCTTTGCCGACATAGTGATGAAGCCAGATCTTAACACATTCGCGCTGGTCCCATGGGAGGAAAATGTGGCCTCCTGCATTTGTGACCTCTGGACGGAACACGGCGAGCCAGTCACCATCTCTCCACGCTACATCCTCAATACTCTTGTAGAACGTGCTCGCTCAATGGGGTATGAACCAATGGCGGCCTCTGAATTAGAGTTTCGCTTTTTTCGTGAAAATCAGGCATCGTTGCGTGAAAAGGACTTCGGACCGGGTTTAACGCCGCTCAATCCCGGCATGAATTGCTATGTGATCAGTCAGTCGAGCGCAGATGACCAGCTCCTGGGGCGCATCGCACGTATGATGCGCGATCACGGTGTTGAAATCGAGGGCTATAACCGCGAGCATGGTCCCGGTATGTATGAAATGAACATTCACTATACCAATGCCCTCACTGCCGGCGACAGAACGATGCTCTTTAAAACAGGAGTTAAAGAAATCTGTTATCAGATGGGCTTGAGTGCTACGTTCATGGCGAAATGGAACGACCAGGAAGATGGGAGTAGCGGGCATTCTCACATGAGCCTGTGGGACCGCAATCTGGAGCACAATGTATTCTGGGATGACGCCGCTGAAGAGCACATGTCCAAAACGATGCGTCATTTCCTCGCCGGTGTCTTGAATAAGCTGCCGGAATTCATGGTTCTCTATGCACCCGTCATCAATTCCTACAAGCGCTATATAGAGGGGACGTGGGCGCCGCTCAATACCACCTGGGGTATGGATAATCGTACTTGCGCGGTGCGCATCATCAATAATAGCCGTCGAGCTATTCGCATTGAAAATCGTGTGCCAGGAGCTGATGCCAATTTCTACCTGGTCTTCGCGGGTACGCTGGCGAGTGGTCTCTATGGCATTGAGCGTCAACTGGAACTGCCCGAGCGACTGGCTGGAAACGCCTATGACCCTACAGTTATTGCCAGAGCGCTTGCGGAGGGGAATATCCAACCGCTTGCCCGTAACCTGACGGACGCTATCCATGCATTTGAGCGTAGTGAGGTGGCAAAAGAATTCATGGGAACAGACTTTGTGGAACATTTTGCCACCACGAGGAAGTGGGAGGTGCAAGAGTATGAGAAAGCAGTAACGAACTGGGATCGTCGTCGCTACTTTGAACTGGTCTAATTTCAGTACCCTCAAGCGGGTCGTAAAAGAGCATAGGCTTCTGTCGCCCCTCAGGAGGAAAGTATACACACGAAACTCTAAGAGATCAAGTGAAGGTGCACTAAGGCACTAAGAGATCAAGGAGTGGCTCAATGGATACTCAAGAAAGAGACTAGAAGGAGAACTGAGATGTTTCAACGCATCCTTGTCCCATTAGATGGGTCAACACGTGCTGAAAGCGCTGTCCCCGTTGCTGCGCGCCTGGCACAGTCCTCAGGTGGCTCAGTCATCTTGCTGCACGTCGCAGTGCGCCTGGTCAGTCCTGGAAAACCCGGCGTACCGGAAGTGTATCCAGTGGTAGGCATTGATGAAATGCTCGCTGAAGCAAACGAGCACTTAAAAATTCTTGCTCGATCAGACATGCTAAGCGGCATCACGACAGAAGTACAAACGCTCGTCGGTGCAGTAGCGCCAACAATTCTCGCGGCTGCGCAGGCATTGCACGCCGACCTCATTGTACTGTGTAGCCACGGCCTTACAGGCGTCAAACGCTGGACGCTGGGTAGCGTCGCCCACAAACTGGTACCTCATAGCCCGGTACCAGTACTCGTCCTGCGAGATGGAGGGCCAGTTCCCGAGGCGACAGCAGAGCACTCTCTGCGTGCGCTCGTGCCGTTGGATGGCTCTCCACTGTCTGAGTCTGCGCTCGAACCAGCCGCACAACTCGTCTCGGCCCTGGCTCCAGCGGCACCGAGAAGCTTGCAGTTGCTACGGGTCGTTGATATCCCCGCGAGCTACGGCAAATTCAGGTCCGCCGTGGATTCACACTACGATGCCGAGCTGCGTGCGGAGGCCAGACGGGAGGATGAGCAGTACCTGGAAGCCGTGGCCAGACGCTTTTCAGAAGGCGAGTTGGCGAAGTACAACCTTGCTGTCAACACCGCTGTTGTTATCAACCAGGATGTGGCGGAAGCCATTGTCCAGGCAGCGGAGCAGGCGGAAGGGACTGGGCCGTTCGACATTCAGTTGATCGCTATGGCCACTCATGGCCGCGGCGGTTTGCAGCACTGGATGCTGGGCAGCGTGGCCGAACGAGTGCTTCATACTACCAGGCTACCGCTCCTCGTGGTCCATGCAGCTCATGGAACTCACAGAACGATTTAAAAGTAGGGGTCGGGCTCGCCCCACCCGGCCCGGAGAGCGGGGTTCTCTCACCGACACATTTGGGAAAAACCTGTTTGCATTGCGGTAGGGATCAGCTTGAGCACATCCACGATTTATCGATATTCCTCACAGCTAGACGCCACCAACCTCCCCTCATTGAGGCATCCTGCAAACGTGCTTGAGAAAGAACCTTCGTTGCCGTGCTTATCCTGACACGTCGTGTGTAGAAGAAACACAGCAAAAGAGCAAAGTAATAGCAAGTTTGGATAATCTCGCCGCTCCTTGTATAATACTGATACATTACTATACAAGATAAACGTGAGGTAGCCATGACAACCGTCCAGACAGTAGACAATGCGCTCGAACTACTATTGCAAGCCACAAAAGATTTTCCGCGCGCATCCCTTGACATCTGCTCAGGTTATGTATCAACCAACGGCATCTATCCCTTGCAAGGCATATTCAAATCAGCTCCATACGCACGAGCTGTCATAGACTTGAATCCTATCAATCGTCTTAACGCATTCCGCATGCTTCGTGACTTTGGTGTTCAGGTATACATTTATGTCGCGCCACCTCATACCATCTTCCACCCCAAAGTCTACTTCGGCGCACTAGAAACCCAGGCATGGGCCCTGGTCGGTTCCTCCAACCTCACTGCAAGCGGCATGTCAACCAACGTAGAACACAACCTCTTCATCACAGGACAGCGTCATACAGAACCGTTTAGCTCCATCGAAGCGCGCATCGAATCATTCATAAAACAATCTTACCTTTTCGACCGCGAATTCGAAAAAAGCCTCGTGGAGGTCGAGCGCAAGATGGTGCGCTCTCCACAGCCTGATAAGTACAACGAGTACTTATTAGCCTCAGGCATTAAACCCAAAGAAAAACTAGAGTTAGCCATACCTGCCGAAGTCCAGCGCGTCGCCTTCGAAACCCTTTATAAATTTGTCAGGAACACCCGCCTGGAGTACGCCTACCAGATGTTGCTCCTCCTCGTCATGCTCACTAAGAGCGACGCCAATGGCTGGTTCTTAGTAGAGGAAACTGCACATTGCTTTATAGAATTTTACAGATTACGCAGAGAAGCTGGATTGGCTTCTGAGAAGAAACGCGGCTCCAAGGTTGCTGTAGTAGATAACCCTAATACGAGCATGGAGGAGATGGCTGAAATGATAAAAATGAACCCATTCCTGCGCTTTGAGCGCCAGGGATTGTTGGGTGTAAGCGATGATGGCCGATATTTTGTAATGAATCCGGCATTACTGGAAGGGTTGACGAATAAGGTAAGGGAGGAGTTGAGAGGAATCGCTATCAGGAGAATTGCGGATCACTTCGAAGAGGACGTAGTAAGTATAGATGCTATGGTAGTACTTGCCATAGAATAAAGCAATTGCTTCTTGTTAGAAAGTACATGGCCCTGGTGCCAACTCGTGTTCTAGCTGATATCAACTAAAACGCGAGATGGATTACTCGGACCAGATTGTTTCAGGCACTGCCATCAGTTCATCGTCCACGTAGATCGCATCAACACGCTCATTGAAAAGGCACAGGGATCTGGCGAGCGGCGAGCATGCGAGTAGTGGGTCTCGATAGCTCCACACTATGTCCTTGAAGACCCGTTCGCCAATTTTGGCGGACCAATACGTTGCCTTGCCTTTGTATGGACAATGAGTGGTGATCTCAGTCGGCTCTAGCAGCTCCATACGCACATCTTGCTCAGGAATGTAATAGCGAGTCGGAAGCCCCGTTTCAAGCACGAGCTGGGGACGCCGGGTGTCGGCTATAGTCACTCCTCCGAGCACAATACGCACATGACGGGAACTCGGCAAGACATCCACCCGCTTGTAAGGGTCGCGTGCATGCGCATAGACCCGCTCCTCCTCTTCATACCAGGCATCCATTTGATCCCAGTAGAAGGCCACGTAACCTTCGAGATGCGGCCCTTCAGGGGAAGGATCGGGGTAGCTCCAGGCCGCATGTTCCGCAACCCGATCACCAACCCGGATTGTCCAGTATGATGCTTCCCCTTTCAACGGCGAGGTGGTGTGATGCGAAGTACTCTCCATCAAGTCCATACGAACATCTTCCATCGGAAAGTAGAAGACGGGCAATCGTCCAAATTCAAGCAACAACATGACGCGCTTGCTATCGGCAACGATGGTGTCAGCGAAGACCACACGCACACGCCGACGGCTGTCTTCCCAGCGAAATCCATTGCTGAGTGACGGCGAAGCTATTGGGCCCATAAATATATCTTCAAGTACTCGTTTCATCCAATTTCTCCTTTCGAGAATCTGCGGCGATCAAACAAAATGCGATAATCTGCATCTTGTTTAAACTGAATCTAACCATTCTCTTTATATAACCGTATTAGTCATTAGCATTGCTCCCATCACTGTTGACTATCATTGATAAGATAATAACGCTACAATAGATAGTAGCAGATACATATGCTTATTTACTACCATGAATTGCACAAACATTCATAGAAAGAGCAACCTTTTGGATACATCACGAACCATGATCACCTTCAAACAAAATTCCGCCCGCTTCACCTACCGCGTCGCAGCCATCGCCACCCACAACAACCGCATCCTGTTCGAACACGCGCTCCAAAGAAACTTCTATCTCCCACCAGGAGGACGTGCCGAACTGGGCGAAACTGCCGCCGAATCCCTTTCACGCGAAATGCGCGAAGAACTCGGTGTCGATATCACGATTGTGCGTTTGCTCTACGTGGTCGAGCACTTCTTCTCCCATAAAAACACATCCCATCACACGCTCGCACTCTATTTCCTGGTCACCTTCCCGTCCGATTCGTATCTCTATACGCAGACCGATCCTTTCACACGCGTTGAAGAAGACTGGCAACTGACCTTTGCCTGGCTCCCCATTGCCGAACTTGAGCGCTTCCCAATCTATCCATCTTTCCTGCGCAAAGGACTCCAGATAATACCCGAACATACAACCCATATCGTACATATCGACGAATAAAATGTTCTATAATAGCACTGACAACTCGCGGAAAGGGCATGCTCATTAATGAGGAAGATATGTTTGAAAACTGGAGACGGAGCGTACAAACACTTCAAATTCACCTTTCAAAGGACGCTCTACGTCCTCAATGGAGATCGAGAGCGCCGTTTTTGTTCTTTGCCATCAAAAGTGCTCTGGCGGCGGGAGTCTCATGGCAGATAGCCGCGCTCCTGTTAGGCAATGAAGGAGCTGCGCTGGCCCCCGTATCGGCCATCATTATTGTCCAGGTTACTGGATGGCAAACGGTGCGCAAGGGTATCGAGCGTATCCTTGGCATCCTCATCGGAGTCAGCCTCTCTGTGCTCGTGATCCACTTTGTTGGCGTCAGTATCTGGACTATCTTGCTGCTCATATTCGGAGCGCAGATCGTTGGGATGTTTGTTCAGAAACGCGGGCAGTACCTGGCCACACAAATTCCTATTAGCGCACTGCTGGGGCTTGTGGTCGGGACAAACCAGATCGGGTACCCGATGCTGCGCCTTCTCGGCGCTGTTATTGGAGGCCTGGTTGGGACACTGATAAGTCTGGTCCTCTCATCTCCGATTTACATCACGAGAGCACGGGAAGCCATAGCGGAACTCACCTCTCAGATCGCCACTGCAACCCCCTCGCTGGCTGATGCAGTGGCAGGGCAATTGGGCGAAGTTGATAGTCGAGCCACATACACTCGTATGCAAGCACTGGAGCAAAAGGTACATGCCACAGAACAGGCACTCTCGCTGGGCTTCGATAGCGCGCGCTTCAATCCCTGGGCACTGCGCGCACGTTCACAACTTGTCGACTACTCTGAAGTGTTACTGGCACTCAATAAAATTACGCGTCAGATGCGTAGGCTTGCTTACACAGTCAATGAGCCCTTTATTCCCTGGCGAACAGTGGTGCACGAACAAGATTGGGCACAAAAACAGGCTCAACTTCTGCGCACAATCGGCGAAATACTGGAATTGACTGCTGATTACATGCTTACGTCACTGACGGGCAGAGATGTTCAAGAAAACGATGACGTGAGAGATGCCAATGGAGGTAAGAAAGAAAGTATCATGGCGACTCTGGACATAGCGCAGCAACAATTATATGCGAGCGAGGAGTTGTTGCTCCTTCCAGGGAGCGTAGACGACCTGCCCGTTGAAAACGGAGGGCATAACCGCTTTAGTGAGGGATACCGTCTCTCTCTACGTGGTGCCATTCTGACTGATCTCAGACGAATAATGAATGAACTTCGAGAGGTGCTAACACTCCTTTCTCCGCAGAGGGCATAGCATACAAAAGCTACCAGGGATGCTATCTATGTCGGATAGTTGAGGCAATCCATATTTTTGCGTGCTACCAGAAAAATTTCTTTCTTGCTTATAACTGGGACATTTGTTACAATGTCCGTACGGTGTATACAGCGCGATGCAAAGCGTTGTCTTCTTTGGCATGGCAGAGGAAAGGTACGGTAGCAGTCTGTGTCTAAAGTGTATGCAGTTGCCAACCAGAAGGGAGGGGTGGGTAAAACGACGACGGCTATCAATCTTGCCAGTTATCTCGCAGCGGCAGGACGCAAGGTGTTGCTGGTCGATATGGACCCACAGGCAAATACCTCCAGTGGTATCGGCGTTTTAAAGAATAAGCGCAATGCTACAATTTATGATTTACTTGTGCAAGAAGAGGATAACCTCACTATATTTGATGTGATTGTGCCCTCCTCGCGTCGCGAGTTAGTGGTCGCTCCCTGTACTGTGGATCTCGCGGCAGCCGAGATTGAACTGGTGGGAGCTATGGCGCGCGAACATCGTTTGCGCCAGGTTCTGGAGCCTATTCGTAATCGCTGCGATTATGTTATTATCGACTGCCCCCCCTCGCTTGGCCTGCTCACTATTAATGCTCTCGTGGCTGCCGATGGTCTGTTGATCCCTATTCAATGCGAATATCTGGCCCTGGAAGGGTTAACTCAGTTGCTCAATACGGTCAATCTGGTCAAAAATAAGCTCAATCCCGGTCTGTACATTGTCGGTGTGGTGATGACGATGTTTGATCCTCGCACGCGCCTGGCGGGCGATATCGTACGTGAGGTGCGCCATCACTTCCCCAACGAAGCATTTCAGACTATTATCAATCGTAACGTTCGCTTAAGTGAGGCGCCCAGTTTTGGGCAGGCAATCCTGGATTATGACCCCACTTCTCCTGGGGCTCTGGCCTATCGTGCGCTGGCCGAGGAGGTAATGGCTCGTGGCTAAGCAAAAATTTGGTCTGGGGCGCGGCCTGGACGCCCTTATCTCCGGCGCTTCTGAGGTAATGTCGGCACAACATCAGCAGCAACAGGCCCCACCGTTTCCCGCCGAAGAGTCGCAACCTCTGGTGCCGGTGGAGAGTATGATTCCTAATCCACGGCAACCACGCAGAGCCTTCCGCGAGGATGACCCTAAATTGCAGGAACTAAGCGCCTCTATCAAAGAACACGGTCTGATCCAGCCCATCGTCGTCACCCGCCTCGATTCTCCCAAACCATCTCAAGATGTCAGAAACAGCGCCGACTCATGGCTGGCCGAAGATCCCCAACCTTATACCTCGGCAGGCGAAACAGCTTCCGCTGTTGTACAGTACCAGATCATCGCAGGCGAACGTCGCTGGCGTGCTGCACGGCTGGCTGGTCTGACAAAGGTGCCCGTCGTAATCAAGGACGCGACTCCTCTGCAGATGCTCGAACTGGCTCTGATCGAAAATATTCAACGCGCCGACCTGAATCCTATTGAAGAGGCCCTGGCCTACCAGTCCCTGGTCCATGATTTCGGCCTGACGCAGGAGACGGTGGCAAAACAGGTCGGGAAAGATCGCTCTACCATCACGAACTCGTTGCGCCTCTTGCAACTGGCTCCCAAAGTGCGCGATGCCCTGATCAACCAGCCCGAAAATTTTAGCGAGGGCCATGCGCGTGCACTGGTTGGCATCACGCGTGAAGAGGATCAGGTGACAGCCATGAACCAGATCATCAGCCTGCACCTGAACGTACGCCAGGCCGAAGAACTGGCTAACAGAATCAAAGCCTCGCAGGATATTGAAGTCGCGGTACGCCACATCGCACCTTCATCACGCCGTTCAGCCGAACTGGAGGATCTGGAGACGCATTTCCGTGAAGCATTGATGGTGAAAGTGGACCTCAAATTGAATGCGAAGGGCAAAGGGACACTGGTACTACATTTCAACAATCAGGACGAACTCGAAGGTTTATATAGTAAACTCGTGAAAAAAGACCCGTAGAGGCATGCCTTGCGTGTGCCGTGCGCCCATGAGGAGTCAGGTGCTTCGCCCATTCTTTCTTTCTCTGAAATGTATTGAAGCTGGCCCCCACCCGGCCTATTGAGAACAAACTGTGATAACCAGGAGGAATGATGACAACGACCGAAAGCTCATTTGAGAAGGCCCGTCGCAAGATGGTGGCAGCTCGTATCGAATTTATGAGCCAGCTTGCTAAATTTAATAACCGCGAGCTAGCTCAGCAGTTCACTACAGAAGAATGGTCTCCATTACAGCTTGCCCATCATCTGTATATTACTGATGGCCTGGTTCTGGAGCAGATGCAGCGCGTACAAAACGAAGATAATCCACAGATTCCTGATACATCACAACTGGCCCCGCAACTGACGCGTGCGTCAGAATCACCAGTATCTCTGGATGCTGTTCTTGCTGGTATGGCGGCGCGGCGCGAAGAACTCTTTGAGTATCTCTCCGACCTGCCCGCGGAAGCATGGTTGCGTCCTCTCCAGCACGCAGCCTGGGGTCAGTTGAAATTCTATCAGTTTGTAAATGTACTCCCACAACACGATCAGCAGCATGCTCAGCAGCTTGCCAATATCAAAGCCCGACTGCAAGAGCATTCTGTAGGCTAAATGTCATACCTATAACACTAATACTAGCTCTCGTCGGAACTCATCCAGGTATGTATACATAAACTCGGTGCGTTCTCTTGCCAGCGCGCGCCCGGTCTCCGTCGTCATAGTCTCGATCAGTCTGAGCAGTTTACTGTAGAAATGATCGAGCATGTAGTGGGAATCGTCCAGGTTGTGCCATTCTGCGAAAGGATCGTCAGGATGGTACGATTTTGTATCTGGAGTGCGCCGAACCGCCCCCGTTACCGCCCAACGTAAAATGCCAATCGCACCTAGTCCATCGAGCCGATCTGCATCACGGACAATGCGCGCCTCCACTGAATGCGGCTCAATGCCCTTACTAAAACTGTGGGCAATGATCGCGTGCAATATAGCCTCCAGTTTGTCAGCAGGTACCTGATAACTCTCCAACAACTCGCTGGCAAGTGTTACTGAAAGGTCCGCGTGGTGCATCTGCTGCTGCCTCTCACTATCAGCTCTATCCTGATGTGTAGCGCGTCCCAGATCATGCAACAATGCCGCCATACCCACAATAAAGCTATCAGCCTTCTCACACCCGGCAATATGCAGCGCCAGCTTATATACCCTGCCGACATGCTCCCAACCATGCGCCAGGTCATCGATACCTGTAAAGCGCTCCTGCACCTCGTTATACGTCTGTGCCAGTACCTGCGACTCAATAAAAGTAGTTCCCATGCTACGTAAAAAATCCTTTCTTGTTCCCCCTACAAAAATCAATCATCTGAGGGATGTATTTTATCGTTAGCTTGCTATACTAATAGAGAACATATAGTGAGATCTCTATAAGATCGAAAGGAGTCATTGTGCAATACACCAATGTTGACGATAGAGAGTATACCACAGTGGCCACTGAGCTATTTCCGCTTCCTATCACCATCCCCGCTGCCCAGGAAATGAGCAGTGATGCAAGCGTGGTGACGGATGACAGCAAAAGCATAGACAATATGAAGCATACCGATGTGATTAGTGTGTTGCTCGTCGATGACCATGCCTTGATGCGCGAGGGCTTACGTCAACTTTTCGCCCTGGAAGAGGATATCCAGGTTGTGGGCGAAGCAGTTGATGGTATTGATGCGTTGCAAAAAATCCGCCAGCTACGTCCAGATGTAGTATTAATGGATATTCGCATGCCTGTTGTGAATGGTATCGTTGTGACGCAACAGGTTGCGCAGGAATTCCCTGAGATTGCCGTGCTTATGTTGACGATGCATCAGCAAAGCCAGCAAATCTTGCAAGCGATGAAAAACGGGGCCAGGGGCTATCTGCTGAAAACTGCTTCAGCCCATGAGGTTGCTGAAGCTATTAGAACGGTGCACTCCAGTGGTGTATTTGTACCACCCGAGATGACCGGGCTGATTATCAAAGAGTATCGTCGTTTATCTGAAGTATCCTCGAATCTCCAGAGTATAGAGATGCTACAGGCGAAAGAGGTGGAGATCGTTCGTTATGTCGCTATGGGCATGAGCAATAAGGAGATCGCGGAGAAGCTATCTTACTCCGAAAAGACGGTCAAGAATTATCTTTCGACTATTTTCCAGAAATTACACTTGCGTGATCGTACTCAGGTCGCTATTTTTGCCTTAAAACAGGGATTGTTGGCCGATGAAACCTGACCAGTCCACATTCAATTTGGGATATAGACAACGTAACCGTTGAACCTATAGACTCTGCCCCCATCTTTGTGGATCAGTCTCATCAGAGCAGGCATCTCGGTCGGGGTATTAATCACGTAAGCAGCGTGTGGATCAGCCATTATGATATCGTTGTAGTGCGGAGGACGGTTATAGCCTGGCTTGAGACCATCTGTCATCACGTCACAGAGGACACGTTCGTTGCTGAGGAAAGTGATATTATAGCAGGACCAGTAATCTGATTTGGCGTTTTTAATGCCGAGGCTCACCAGATGTTTGTCCAGGTTTACATAGTTCTGAGTGGTATTCTGGGCCGCCGGTACCTCACTAAACGCGATAAAAGTACCGATCAATAGTACACTTGCACCAATTACAAGCAGACTGCGGCTGGCAATCATCTTAACGCGTTCAGAGACTCCCTGCACTTTGACTTTGCTGGCCACGTTCCAGATTGGCTCGATAACGGCAGGCAATATGATCAAGAGTATGATCAGATAGCGCGCATGGAAGGCTGGCCACAAGACAGGGGCAGCGCTGACAGCGAAGGCCACAATCGCCAGTACTCCAGCTCCCAGCATCATCAACCGGGTTGTAGAACGTACCAGTAGTGCTTGCTTCTCAGTGGAACTCAGCTCTGTCTCGGTACGGAAGCGTGAACGTAATCGCCACAACATAATAATTGTCAGCAGCAGTGCCAATGCCAGCAAGACAAGATATCCTACTCCCCACACTCCACCTATAGCTTCGCAGGCAGGCGTCCGCGGAGTATTGTCGCTCAGGAAGGTCAATTCTTGCACCGGGCAGAAAGGGTTCCCTGTCGCGGTAGGAATGCTCACCAGGATAGTTGCTTTCACATCCTGCAGTATCCCAATCAGTGTAGTCGGTGGGTGGGCATCAAGGCCATGAAAAAGCGCTAAAAGCGTCGTTATCGGATTAAGGTTGTGGAGCATGCTATACCTGAGGCTAGGCAAGAAACCAATGAGCATACCCGGTACCACTGTTGGCAAGCCCCAGGGCACCAGGTCTCGCCAGCAAAATACGAGTAGTAGCAAACCTGCAAATGCTATAATCGGCGCGGCTACCATATCACTCCAGATAGCAAGCCCCACTACCAATCCCAGTACGAAATAAACTGCACAACGCAAGAGCTTCATGCGGGGAGGTGCGTCCCTCTGATACGTCAACGACAGCCATGCAGCAAGCAAGAACGACAGCGAGCCAAAGAACAGCGTCTCCGCGGAGCCTCCTGTCGCAAGTGTCTGTCGCGTTAGATAGGAAATTGAACCGACGCTAAGCAGCGCCAATGTGAGCAGCGCCAGTTTTTTAGAGAAGATCAAGCTGGTCAGAAAATACATAGTGATGAAGAAGCACATAACCATGAGAACTACGCCAAGCCGCAGTGCGAAAAGGGAAGGTCCACCCAAGAGATGAAAGAACAATGCCGCCAGGTAAGCCTCTATCGTTCCCATATAGTTCTGACCATAGAACATTAAGGTATGCTCCCCATGATAGGCGATATGTAAAGCGATAATACCCATCACCCCTTCGTCACTATTCGTTGGGGGCCAATTCATAGCTATCAGTAAAATACGTAGTCCTGTCGCAAAAACGATAATGGCAGCAGCATAGAGCTCATATTTTCCGATTTTCAGGTATTTCAATGCTATCTACGCCCGTCCGGGTGCCTCCTTTGTTGCTAATAAATCATATATCATTTTCAGTTCGATATAGGTTGATAGACGATATAACCATCAAATTCGTAACGCTGATAGTGTCCATTACTCTGCTGAACTTTGTGCTCGACGGCTGCCATCTGGCCATGAATGGGGTATACATAAGCTGCGTGAGGATCAGAGCTGACAATGCTAAAATAGCGCGGATCACGATTATGGCTCGGTTGTAAGTTACCATTCATGACGCCACAGATGATATGTTCGTTGCTGGCAAAGGCAATGTTGGTGCAGGACCAGTAGTCGGTATAGATGTGTGTAGCACCAATACGCAGCAGATTGTTGACGAGGTCAGCCTGTTGCTGATTAGTGGCCCGGGCAGATGGTACCTCACTGAAAGCAATAAGGGTTCCCGTCAGTAAGACGCCGGCAATGAGCACAAGCAGACCCTGACTGATAAGAGTCCTTACTCTTTCTAGCGGTCTCTGGAACTTGATGTGGCTGGCGGCGCTCCATAGAGGCTCGATAACGGCTGGCGTAATGATAAGCAGACCGATGAGATAGCGAGAGTGGAAGCCAGGCCAGCTCACAGGTGCAGAACTGATTGCGTAGGTCGCGATTGCCAGCGCTCCTGCAACGAGTATTGACAAGCGGGCACTATAGCGTATCACCAGTTGTCGCTTTTCGCTCCCACTCATCTCTGTTTCAATATGGGAACGTGAATATAGCCGCCAGAGTGTCACAATCGTCAGTACCAGCGCCAGTCCTGGCAGGACGACATATCCCGTTCCCCAGATGCCACGCACAGCTTCGCAGACGGGCGTCCGTGGCGTATTATCGCTCAGGAAAGCCAGTTCTTGCACCGGGCAGAAAGGATTTCCCGTTGCCGTAGGAATACTGACGAAGAGCGTTTCGTGGATACCATGCAGAAGACCAGACAGGGTGTGTGGTGCCTGGGAGCTGGTTCCTTGAAAGAGACCCAGTACAACTGAAAGCGGATTCAGATGGTGGAGTGCGCTATACCTGAGACTGGGAAGCATACCAACAAAGACGCCGACCACTATACCCAACCAGCTCCATAATAGATCACGCCAGCAGAACAGGAGCAGTAACAGTCCCGCCAGTGCCAGAAACGGAAGTACTATCATGTCGCTCCACAGTCCAAGCCCTACCACCAGTCCCCAACAAAAGTAACCCACCAGTCGCCATAATTTTATCCGTAGAGGCGAACCTCTGCGGTAGGTCAGCGCGAGCCACGTAGCAAGCAAAAATGCCAGCGAACCAAAAAGTAGTGTCTGGGAAGAGCCACCAGTAGCAATCATCTGTCTCGTCAAATATGGGATAGAACCGACACTGAGTAGTGCTAATGTGACGAGGGCCAGTTGTTTGGAAAAGAGCATACTGGTCAGAAGATATGTACTCATAAAGAAGAGCATAACAAGGAGGATAACGCCCAGCCGGAGCGCGAAGAGGGAGGGTCCACCAGAGAGATGAATGAATATGGCTGCCAGGTATGCTTCCAACGAACCCATATACTCCTGGCCATAGAAAAACTGTGGATGCTCTCCATGGTAAGCTATATGCAGGGCCATAATACCCATTGTACCTTCATCGCTATTGGTTGATGGAAAGCCTAGAGCCGCCAGCAGCATCCGCAACCCTATCGCAAATACGATGATCGCGGCTGCGCAAAGCTCATATTTCCCAATTTTCAGGTATTTCAAAACCATCTACTCCTGGACAAAGAGCCATCTCCACCGTTGCCCTACAGCTACACGCCGCCGGATTATCATTCTATAGGAAGTTATTCAGCCCGTCAAGCCATGATTATTAAAGAAAACCTTTTCAAGAGTTCGATAGCAAGTTATAATAGGGGCAACTATAATCTCTTAACTGTGTTGCCGTAGGAGCAAATAATATGGCACAGCGTTTTCTGGTTCGCTTCTGGGGAGTGCGCGGGAGTTATCCCACTCCAGGCCCACATACGCTTCGGCACGGAGGTAATACCTCGTGTGTCGAAGTGCAGGCAGGTGTCCATACTCTCGTTTTTGATGCGGGGAGTGGCATTATTCGTCTAGGAAATGAGCTTCTACGGCGTATGAATGGAGCACTGGATATCTCGTTGTTTCTCACTCACGCTCATGGAGATCACCTTGTAGGCTTTCCCTTCTTTGCTCCCCTTTTTGATCCGCACACCAACATTCATCTCTTTGGTCCCAGATTGGAGGGCCAGAGTGTGGAACAAATCGTAACCCCAGTGATGTCTCCTCCGTATTTTCCTGTAGACGTGCGTCAGTTACCTTCACAGCGTACGTTTCATACAGTGACGGATGATCTCTATGTTACCTGGGACTCTGAAAGTGGCGAACCCAGAGTAAACGGGCTTCATCAGGGTCAGCAAGATCCTGAGGAGGTCTGTGTTCTGGCAAAATTTACCAGCAGTCATCCACTCAACGGAGCGGTGATCTATCGTGTGGAATACGCTGGTCACCGGGTTGTCTATGCGACTGATGTAGAATGGCGTAATGGCTGTGAACCTGAATTTCTGGCCTTTGTGGAGGGAGCTGATCTGCTCATTCACGATGCACAATATACAACTGACGATTATAGACTGGGTAAACATGGTTTTGGGCACAGTACTGTTGAGATGGCGGTGGAGGCGGCGCGGGCCGCTCATGTGCGTGAATTAATCCTGTTTCACCACGAGCCAACGTATGATGATAATCAATTGGACTGTATGGAGGCAGAGGCGCGCACACGTTTTGCGCGCACGCGTTCTGCATGTGAGGGTATGGAGATAGATCTTTTAGCTGAAGAATTGAGTGAGGACTAAGTAATGAATACTGGCATAAATGTTTTGCTGGCGCTGATGATTATAGGCTCGTTTCTGGTTGCGATACCATTACACGAATTTGGTCATGCGCTGATGGCAAGCTGGCTTGGTGATCAAACACCGCGTGCTGAAGGCAGACAAACACTCAGTTTACGATCCCATATTGATCCTGTAGGAACGTTGATGTGTGTTATCCTGGCCTTTCAACCGGTGACAGCTTTTCCTGTAGGATTGGGCTGGGGCAAACCTGTGAAACCTGATCCCTGGAAGATGCGTGTTGGACCGAATGCTGGTATGTTAATCGTGGCATGGGCCGGGCCTATCTTTAGCCTGCTGATCGGATTATTGATCGCTGTTGTTGTACGCTTTGCTGCCCCTTTTCTATCAGGAAATGTATTTATCGTGCGTGTCCTCCAGGTATTGATTGTCTTTGCCAGCGTCAATATCGCTCTGACCCTCTTTAATCTGATACCGCTCTATCCTCTCGATGGCTATCAGATTGTCTATACACTCTTGCCAAGCAAACAGGCGATGCAGTTTGCGAAATCCGCTCCATATGGACAATTTGCGATTCTGGCTCTTTTCTTCTTGTTGCCATTCCTGGCTAATCTGGCCGGGCTGGGCGGTTTTCCGCTGTTTCACCTGGCATCTTATATCTGGTTAGGGGCTATGGATCTAATCTCGTTGGTGACCGGTCCATTACCTATGTCTGCTGCTGTGCCGCCTGATATCTTTTCACTCTACCTGTTTTAGATTGGTGTGTATCCTTGCATATACATATAAATGACGGATCAAAAATTTATAGGCCATTTCAGGTGACGCTGTATCGTCTGAAGCAGGTACGTCAGCAACTTGGTTTTGTGTTGCCTCTTTCTCCCGACGATGTTGCGGAGGTAAAGCGCTGGCTACCAACCACAGCTCTTTCACTTTTTCAGAGTATGTCAAACGCCGATCAGCAGCACAGTTTGCGCGTCTGTCGTGGTCTTCAAGTGCGTGGCTGTACAGAAAAGGATCTGCTTGCCGCTGCACTGCTGCATGATGTGGGAAAGGCTCAGGGTCGTGTTCCTTTCTGGACGCGTCCCGCAATTGTATTGGGCAAACGCTATGCACCCCGCCTGCTCGCTCGTCTGATAATTGCACCGCATCTTTTTAGTACGAGACATGTCTCCAGATGGCGACGTTCATTGAGCTACGCGTGGTGGCATGCCGATGTGGGCGCGGATCTTGCAGCTGAGGCGGGTCTCTCGCAGCGTGCTGTTCTCTATATTCGTACGCACCATCAGCCTGCTGGTCCGGCGGCACTGTTACATGAAGTCGATGAGGTATCGTAGGCTATGTTAGATCAGATTGGTGTTGAGGCCCTTCCTGCCAATCAGCAGGTACATTATGTGGTACATCTACCCATTTTTGAGGGACCCCTTGATCTGTTGTTGCACCTGATTGAGAAGCGTCAGATGGAGATTACCACGATCTCGCTGGTTGCCGTGACCGATCAGTATCTTGAGTACCTCCACCAATGGGAAGTGGAGCAACTACCCCTGGCGAATATGGCCGCTTTTGTCGCTATTGCTGCACGCCTCCTCTACATTAAATCTCAGAGCCTCCTGCCCCATAACAACAAAGAAGAAGCGAACGACGCTGGTGAAAGTGCTGTCACCCTGGCTGAGGATCTACAACGTCACCTGGTGGAGTATAAGCAGGCAAAGGAGATCGCAACTACTCTACGTCGTCGTGAGGAGGCTGGACTCCAGACCCACAGTCGCTCAGGTCTGCTGGCTGGTATCGAAGCGCAACTCACCTGGATGCCGCCCACGCTCGTTGGCATGGAAGCGCAATCACTGACCCGCGCCTTTCAACGCCTGCTCGAACTCCAGGCCAGAGACGCAGAAAACAACACGGATCTCATACCCATGGCCCGTGTACGCGTCAGCGAGCGCATTTCCGAAATCATGAACTGCTTGCAAGAACGTCCTGCTATCCAGCTCTCCGAAGTCATCGAGAACGAACATTCGCGCCTTGTAATTATCGTCACCTTCCTGGCTATCCTTGAACTCTGGAAATGGCAGCGCATCAACATCACGCAAACAGAGCTGTTAGGCCCCATTACTCTAGAACGCGGCGAACGCTGGGCAGACGAAGACCAGGAAGAGATAGAGGATTGAAATTATTCGATTGACATTGCATGTTCGGCCATGCATAATGTCTGTGACAGGAAGTAAGGTAAGGAGAGTATGATGTACCGTTTTCTTATCATTATCGAAGAAGGGCAACAGAATTATAGTGCATATGCTCCCGATCTTCCTGGCTGTGTAGCAACTGGACATACCCGTGAGGAAGTCGAACAGAATATGCGCCAGGCAATTGCTATGCATATACAAGGAATGGTTGAAGATCAGGAGCCGATACCCATAACACACACAACCGCAGAGTATATTGATGTACCTTTGCCTAATAATGCTGCTTGATCCTTTTCATGAAAAAATAAAAAGGGCACTTTTCACAGGAGTGCCCTTCTGAATCTTATATTTCTATACCGCAATTATACTGCGCCACTCCATAATTCTGCTCATCATCAACCGCATAAGCAAAGATGGTATGTGTGCCTGCTGATAGTCCCTTCAATGCAAGCGTGCAGGTTGACTCTACATATGCAGACTGATTTACTCTGTGACCCATCTAGATAAAACTTGACAGCAGGTGGCTCAAATTTTATAATATGGTACTAATAAAGCTTACTTTGGAGCATCTTTTTTTGCAGATAGATAATGCCATAAAATAAGGAGAGTAGTATCGTGATGGAAGAGCCTCAAGAGATGCCAGCAGCCGAACAGCAGCCAACGGACAATGCTACGGAGCAGTCCAGTACCCAGGCTTCTGAGGATGCTGCTCGTATTGCTGAGCTAGAGGCGCAGCTTAAGCAGGCGCGCCAGGAAGCAGCAGATAACTGGAATAAATATCTGCGTGAACGAGCTGATGTTGATAACATCCGTAAGCGCCAGGAGCGTCTGACTGCAGACCGTGTGCAGCAGCAGAAGAAGGCGCTTTTCAATAAATTGCTTGACGTTATTGATAATGTGGAGCGGGCGCTTGCCTTCCAGGATACACTGGATCGTCAGCAGTTGCAACAGACGCTACGCATGTTCCACTGGCAAATGA
>WNGD01001545.1_pt1 | contig 24845 bp, 23 predicted proteins | sample 5400671 | NCBI WGS metagenome assembly WNGD01 (sample SAMN13153369, study PRJNA577476) | soil metagenome | isolation source: 40 cm soil or saprolite under grassland replicate 2 | place: USA:California | collected 2016-06-15
GCAGCAGTACCCGTTCGGGTCGCTGGTGCGCCTGGGCGCGACGGTGGCGTTCGGCAGCGACTGGCCGGTGTCGAGCCCGGATCCGCTGGCCGGCATGCATGTGGCGGTCAACCGCACTCCCGCGCCGGGCGAGGCCAGCGGCGGTAAGGGGGACGGGGGCCGGTGGAGCGCCGAGCCGTTCCTGCCGGAGGAGCGGCTGGACCTGCCGACTGCCCTGTTTGGCTACACGATGGGCGCGGCCTACGTGAACCACCTGGAACGCGAGACCGGCTCGATCGAGGTCGGCAAGCTGGCCGACCTGGTGGTGCTGGACCGCAATCTGTTCGAGCTGCCCCCTGAGGAGATCGGCATCGCGAAGGTCCTGCTTACCCTGGTCGACGGCCGCAAGGTCTACGAGCGGCCGGGGGCGTAGCCGTCTTAGGCCCTATCCTCTGCGGCCCCCTCTCCCGAGCCGCTCGGCTGCTTGGCGAGCCTTCCTCGCCCCTGCTGTAAGGCCCATGCCCTCAAGCTCCCTGGCCTTTTCCCCGAGCTGATCGATCTTGGCGTTTCGCTCTGCGGCCTCGGCCCATGCGGCCTCGACCTCCTCTGTGCCTGCTGGTGGTTTGGGTTCAGGCATCGTCGGTGACCTCCCTCAGGTCCAGCACCGCTCCTATCGGTGCCATGCGCGCCACGCACCCTCAACGCGACACAGACGTGTACAGCTTGTTCAAGGTTGTGTACCTTTGTTCAACTGTGTGAGCAGGCGTCAACGCTAACCCACGAGGCAGGAGCGGCGCGGTGAAGGCGATCGTCTACACGGGTCCGCGGGAGCTTCGGTATATGGACGTCGAGGACCCTCAGCCCGCGCCGGGTGAGGTGGTGGTGGAGGTGCGGGCGGTCGGGGTCTGCGGGTCGGAGCTGGAGGGGGTGGCCAGCGGGGGCCCGTTCCGGGTGCCGCCGCTGATCATGGGGCACGAGTTCGCCGGGGTGCGGGCTGACACCGGGGAGCGGGTGGTGGTGAACCCGCTGGTCGCCTGCCTGCAGTGCGATCTGTGCCTGCGGGGGCAGGCCAATGTGTGCCGGCGCCGCGCGATCGTGGGGATCCAGCGGCCGGGCGCCTACGCCGAGCGGGTGGCGGTGCCCGAGCGCTGCCTCTACTCGACCCCGGAAGATCTGGACTGGGAGGCATTGGCCCTGGTGGAGCCGCTGGCCAACGCGCTGCATGCCTGGAGGCTGCCCGCCGACCGCCACCCGCAGCGGGTGGGTGTCATCGGCGCCGGGCCGATCGGGCTGTCGTGTCTGCTGGTCGCTCGTTCGCGTGGCACGCCGGCAGTGCACGTGGCCGACCTGGCGACCGAGCGGCGCGAGGCGGCCGACCGCCTGGGTGCCAGCTGGACCGGGCCGGCGCTGGAGGGTGAGTTCGACCTGGTGGTGGACGCAGTCGGGGCTGCTGCCACGCGGCGGGCGACGGTGGAGCTGGCCCGGCCGGGCGGCAGCGCGGTGTGGCTCGGACTGCACGGCACCGACCCTGGCTTCGACGGCCTCTCCCTGATCCGGGGGGAGAAGTCCGTGCTGGCGTCGTTCTGCTATACCGACCAGGATTTTCGCGCCGCGTTAGGATTGGCCTCGGCCATCGACCCCTGGTGGGTGACGTCCCGGCCGCTCAGCGAGGGAGCCGAACTCTTCATGGAACTGATGGGTGGCCGCACCGACCTGCTCAAGGTGGCGTTCACTCCATGACGGCCGACCGGGAGGCGCAGGCGGTCAAGTCCGCCCAGCGCGCGCTGCGCATCCTGGAGCTGCTGACTAGCCAGGAGCGCGGCCTCACCTTCGGGGAGATCGCCGACGCGCTGCGCTACCCCCGCTCGAGCCTGCACGGCCTGCTGTGGACCATGACCGACGAGGGCTGGCTGGAGCTGGACGCGGCCACGCGGCGCTACGGGCTGGGGATCCGCAACTGGGAGGCTGGCAACGCCTACCTGCGGACCATGGACCTGGCCGACCGGGCCCGTCCCTACATGGAGCGGGTGCGCGACGCCTTGGAGGAGACCGTGCAGCTCGCGGTGCTCGACGGGCGCTACAACGTCTACGTGGCCAAGGTGGACGGCACCCAGCGGCTGATGCTCGCCTCGGCAGTGGGCAGGAGGCTTGAGGCGCACGCCACCGGTCTCGGCAAGGTCCTGCTCGCGGGCCTGTCCCCTGAGGGGCTGGCGGCGCGCATCGACGGCGAGGCGCTGGAGCGCTTCACCGCCAACACCATCACCGGCTCCGAGGACCTGCGGCGCGAGCTGGAGCTGATCCGGCGGCGCGGCTACGCCCTGGACGAGGAGGAGTACACCGCCGGGGTCCGCTGCGTCGCGGTCGGCGTCCGGGACCACACCGGCCGGGTCAGCGCCGCGATGAGCGTGTCGGTGCCGACGGTGCGCTTCAACCGCCGCCGCCAGCAGGAGGCGATCACCCTGCTCGGCGAGGCCGCCCGGGGCCTGTCGGCGGCGCTCGGCGCCCCGGCCCTCAACCCAGCGGTGGCCGCCCCTCAAGCTCGAAGCTCCACCAGGTCGTCGACCAGCAAGGTGTAGCGCTGCAGCTTAGGTTTGTCCTGGTCGACGGGGTCGAGGTAGCGGATGGAGCGCTGGCCCTTGCGTTCGGCGGGGAGCACCATCACGCGTACGAACGCGGTCGTCGCGGTGGCGCTGGCGGTCGCCAGGACTGGCTCGCCGGCGCGCTCGAACCAGGCGCCGAGCGCCGGAACGCGGGTGCGGGCCTGGCGCTGTTCCGACTCGATCCAGAGGTCGCCGGAAAGCAGGCAGCGGATGCCCGAGCCGGCGTGGGTGTGCAGGTAGGCGATCCCTCCGGGCGGGAAGTCGACCCGGTCGCAGCGCAGCAGCTGCGAGCCGGGATGGTCGAGGTCGAGGGTAGCGGCGGCCAGCTCGTTGGCGAGCGGCGGCACCGGCCCGCCAGCGTCGACCCCAGGTGCTGGCGGGAGCAGCTCGAAGCGGAGTAGATGGGCGCCGCCCGCGCCAGCCGCCAGCCGCTCAGAGAGCAGGCCGTGCCACGCCTGGTTCGCCCCGAGTTCGAGTCCGGCCGGCGCGGCGCCCGCAGCCTCGCCGCCCGTCGGCGTGACCGTGGCGGACCCGGCGACCACGTAGGTCACCGCATGCCCTGCCGGGGACGAGGACGGTCCGGCCAGGAGCCCTTCGATCTCCTGACCGGGGCCGAGCTTGTCCTCCAGCAGCCGGAGCGTGTAGGCGGCCATGGTCAACGGTTAGTGGAAGTAGCTGCCGCCGTCGACCACCAGGCTCTGCCCGGTGATGAAGCTCGAATCCGGCCCGGCGAAGAACTTCACCGCGCCGACGATGTCCGACGGGTACTGGTCACGGACGATCGTGCGCGCCTGGTTGGAGACCTCCTGGAGGGCCTGGAGCTGGGCCGGGTTGCCGAGCACCCCGTCGCTCAGGGTGAATCCGGGCGCGACGGCGTTGACCAGGACGCCCGCACCGCCGACCTCGCGGGCGAGCGCCCGGGTGATGGCCACCACCGCGCCCTTGCTGGCGACGTAGTGGAGCAGGAACGGGATCCCCTTGAAGGGCGTCCCGGAGGCGAGGTTGATGATGCGACCCGCGCCCTGCGTCTTCATCGTCGGCATCACCGCCCGGCAGCAGAGGAAGACGCCGAGCGTGTTGACGTCCATGACCCGCCGCCAGTCGGCCGCGCTGATCTCCTCGAACGGTCCCGGCACCAGCGCGGTGAAGATGCCGGCGTTGTTGACCAGGATGTCGATAGTGCCGAAGGCGTCGACGGTGGCCTCGGCCATGCTGGCGGTGTCGCCCTCCGAGGTGACGTCCACCTTGACGCCGATCGCCTTGGTACCGGCCTCGCCCAGCCGCTCGGCCGTCTCGGCCGCGCCAGCCAGGTTCAGGTCCGCGACCACCAGGTTGGCGCCCTCGGCGGCGAGTGTCTCGGCGATCGCCCTCCCGATACCCTGCGCTCCACCGGTGACGATGGCGACCTTTCCGTCGAGCTGCATGCGAAGCCTCCTCTCCCCCATCAATGTCGGTGTCAGTGCGCGATGGTCTCGACGCCGAGGTAGCGGCGTTGCGCCTCGGGGTCGCCGGCCAGCTCCGCGGCGGTGGTCTCGGCGGCGATGCGGCCGGCGATCATCACCAGCAGGCGGTCGGCCATGGCGGTGGCGACCCCCAGGTTCTGCTCGACCAGCAGGATGGCGAGGGCCTCCTCGGCCATCCGCTGGAAGGCGGCCACGATCGACTCGATCACGGTCGGGGCAAGCCCTTCGGAGGGCTCGTCCATGACCAGCAGGGCGGGGTTGGTCATCAGCGCCCTGCCGATAGCGAGCATCTGCTGCTCGCCGCCGGACAGCGCCCCGGCGCCGTGGCGGCGGCGCTCGGCGAGCTGCGGGAATAGGTCGTACACCCGCTCGACGGTCCAGCTGCCGTTGCCGTTGCCCTTGCTGTTTCTCTGATCTTCCTGGTTGAGGGCGCGGCGCTTGCGGCGTGCGATGCGCAGGTGCTCCTCCACGGTCAGAGAGGGGAATAAGCGGCGGCCCTGCGGCACGTAGGAGATCCCGGCGCGGGCGATGCGCTGGGGGGAGCGGCCGGTCAGCTCGTGGCCCTGGTAGCGGACCGAGCCGCTGACCCGGGGCGGGGTGAGGCCGACCACCGCCTGGCAGAGGGTCGTCTTGCCCATGCCGTTGCGGCCCACCACGCAGACGCATTCGCGCTCCATGGAGAACGACACGTCCTCCAGCGCCTGCGCCTGGCCGTAGTAGGCGTTGAGGCCCTTGACCACGAGCAGGGGCTCAGTCATGGGCCTCTCCCAGGTAGAGGCGCTGCACGGTGTGGTCGGCGCGGATCTCGTCGGGGGTGCCCTCAACCACCACCTGGCCCTGATGCATCATGGTGACGTGCTCACCGACCCGCAGGGCGACGTCCATGTCGTGCTCGATCAGCAGGATGGTCAGTCCGGAATCGAGGCCGAGGAGCAGGTCGATGAGCGCGACCCGCTCGCCCCGTGACAGGCCGGAGGCCGGCTCGTCGAGCAGCAGCAGGCGGGGGTCGGCGGCCAGGCCCATGCCGATCTCGAGCTGGCGCTGCTCGCCGTGCGAGAGCGACCGCACCATCGCACCGCGCCTGCCCTCCAGACCGGACAACGCGGCGATCTCCCCGGCCCGCTCGCGCAGGTGCTCGTCGGCGCTGCGCCGGAACGGCCGCAGGTGGCCGCCACGGACGCCGAGCTGCGCCAGGTAGAGGTTGTCGTCCACGCTCAGGCCACCAAACAGCCGCGAGCGCTGGTAGGTGCGGGCCAGCCCGAACCGGGCGCGGCGCCGGGCGGGCAGGGTGGTGGTGTCGATGCCGAGCATGCGGATGGAGCCCGCCGACACCGGCAGCTCCCCGGCGATCAGGTTGAACAGGGTGGTCTTGCCGGCGCCGTTGGGCCCGAGGATGACCCGGCGCTGGCCGTGCGGGACGTCAAGGTTGACGTCCCGCACGGCGAACAGTCCCCCGAAGCGCCGGCCGACCCCGCGCAGCCGCAGCGCCGGCTCAGCAGTTCTGTCCACCGGGGGGGCCGACAGCGCCCCCCCGGACCCCCCCGCGGGTCCTGAGGTCATGCCTGCGGGACTCCGTTGGTGACGGTCTTGGCCTGGCCCTGCCACGGCAGGCTGCGCTTCTGGCAGGGCGGGAAGGTGCGGCCGGGCGACGGGCTGGTGGTGGTGAAGGCGCCGCCGAAGTCCTGGCTGACCGCGGGGACGGTGCGGACCGTCTTGATCGCCAGCTTGCCGGAGGAGTCCAGGAACAGCTGCAGGATGTACTGGTCCTGGATGGCCTGGCGGTTGGTGTCCAGCTTGATGGCGCCGTAGCCGGCGTCAGGCAGCGAGACCGTGGCCAGCGCGGTCTGCAGGTCCTTCTGGTTGGTACCGAGGTTGCCGTTGACGGCCTGGATACCCTTGACCAGCGCCCAGGCGGCGTTGAAGTAGTTGTAGACGAAGGTGCTGGAGGCCTGGTCGGCGGCGGCGCCCGGGAACGGCGGGAAGGAGCTGAACGCCTTGCCGATGTTGGCGGTGTAGGTCGTGGCGGCAGGCGTCTTCAGGTCCCCGGCGGTGCCGGCGGAGCCGACGTAGACCCCGGCAACGCGCTTGGAGAGCTGCTGGAACTGTCCGGGGGTGCCCCAGAACAGGTTGCCCATGTGCTGCTTGGGGTTGATCGGGCCGTAGGCCTGCTCGAACGCCTTCAGCGCGGGGATCAGCCCGGAGCCGCCGACCGCCCAGAAGTAGCCGTCCACCTGGTTGGGCGGCGGCAGCTGGCGGACCCAGGAGGAGTAGTCGGTGGTGTTCAGCGGCGGGAAGACCCGCTTGACCACGTTGCCGCCGGCGCCGCAGTAGTCGGCGATGAAGCCGGCCATGGAGGTCCAGGCGAAGCTGTAGTCGTCGCCGATGACCGCGACCTTCTTCCAGCCGAGGCTGTTGAACGCCAGGTCGCCGAGGCCGGCGTTCCACTGCGCGCCGTCGCCGTTGTAGCGGAAGAAGTTCGGCGCCCGCACCAGCATGGTCGGGTCGAACGACCCGGCGGTGCCGTTGATGAAGGTCTTGGTCGGGTGTGCCTTGGCGTAGTTGGCCACGGCGATGGCCTCGTCGCCGGACAGCGGGCCGATCAGGATGTCGGCGCCGAGCTGCTCCATCAGGCGCTTGGTCTCCTTGATGGCGGTGTCGGCCTGGTCGTTGGAGCAGCCGAAGCCGACGATCTGGATGGGCCTGCCGGCCACGTTGATCCCGTTCATCCCGGCCGACGGCTTGGCGGGGTTGATCGCCTTGCCGCCCGCGTAGGCGGCGAACGCGGCCAGCGCGCCGCCGATGGTCTGCTCGTTGAAGCTGCCGAAGGCGCCTTCGCAGTCGGTCAGGATGCCGAGCTTGATGGTGCCCGACTGCGTGGAGGAGCCTCCGCTGGTGTTGCTCTTGTTGCTCTTGAGGCCGCACCCGGCGGCGACGAGCATCAGGACGGTGAGCGTCGCGACCAGGCGGCCGACCCAGATCGGCCGCCACCTACGCCTGGAACTACTGCCTGCCATGGACATGCTCGGCCCCTCTCCCCTCTGTGGACCCTCCCTCGGGTCGCTGACGGCGGCGGTCTCCGGGTGTTTCAGCTGCGGTGCGGCGGAGCATGGCGGGCCGGCGCCTCAAGAGCGATTCCCAGATGCCGAGCAGGCCGCCTGGAGAGGCGACCACGATCAGCAGGAAGACCAGCCCGATGACGGTGTGAAAACGGTTGCTGAGCGCGGCGATGTCGCGGACGTAGTTGTCCACGGCGACGAACACCAGCGCGCCGAGGAAGGCGCCGGAAAGCTGGGAGATGCCGCCGATCACCGCGACCACGATGAGGTCGAGGGAGGCGCCGAGCCCGACCGTGGCGGGGTCGATGTGGCCATTCCACCAGACGAACATGACCCCGGCGACGGCGGCGATCAGGCCGGTGAAGGTGAACACCAGTGCGCGGTGCAGCGGCACGTTGTAGCCGAGCGAGGCCATCCGCACCGGATCGTCGCGGATGCCCTGCGCGGTCAGGCCGAACGGCGTTTTCAGCACCGCGCGCATGCCGGCCCACGCCAGGGTCACCAGTAGCAGGATCGCGTAGTACAGCCGGAAGGGGTGCTGGTCGGGGCTGCCGACGGGCCAGGGCACGTAGGAGTCGATGTTGGAGATGCCGCCGAAGCCGGACAGGGTGGTGACCTGCCCGAAGAAGTAGTTCACGATCACCGCGAACACCAGCGTGATCATCATGTAGTAGATGCCCGCGCTCCTGGAGGCGACCAGCCCGAACAGGAACGCGACGGCGGTCGCCCCGAGCACCGCGACCAGGAATGCGAGCCACGGGTTCCAGCCGAGGTTCAGTCCCTTGGTCTCGCCGTGCGTGACGAGGTTTCCATAGAGGAACCCGGCCGTGCCGAACACGCCGATCTGGGCGAGCGACAGCACTCCCGCGTAGGAGTAGAGGAACGCCACCGTGGCCGCGACCAGCCCGAGGATCAGGCTGCGGGTCAGGATCTCGGTGGTGACGTAGCGGGTGTAGAGGATCGGCGCGCCCAGCAGCGCGACGGCCAGCACGATCGCCGGCCACCCCGGGCGGCGCGGCCTCCACCCTCTGAGGCTTCGGGCGCTCACGCCGGCCGCCCGAAGATCCCGTAGGGGCGGGCGGCGAGCACCAGCGCCAGCAGCACGAAGGTGACGATCACCGAGTAGTAGGTGTAGCCGGCCGGCAGGTAGGTGGCGGCGAACGACCCTGCCAGCCCGTACAGCAGCGCACCGAGGGCCGCGCCCGGGAGCGAGCCCATTCCCCCGATGACCACCACGACCAGGGAGTTCAGCAGCCACTGCGCGTCCACGCCGGGGGCGAGGCTGGCGAACGAGCCGCCCACGACCCCGTCCATGGCGGCCAGCGCGGCGCCGACCAGGAAGGCGACCGCGAAGGCGAGCTGGATGTTGATGCCGAGCGCCGACACCATCTGGCGGTCGTCGACCCCGGCGCGGATGATCGCGCCCATGCGGGTGCGGGTGAGCCACAGCCACAGCGCCACGCCGACCACGATCGCCAGCGCCAGGATGAACAGCCGCGTGGTCGAGTAGCGGAGGTGCGTCAGCGGGATGGTGACGCTGTGGTCGAGCTGGCGCGGCCAGGCGACGTCCTCGGCGATGCCGCCGAAGTGGGCCAGCATCTGGTCGGCGGCGATGATCGAGATGGCGATGGTGATCAGCACCTGCCGCAGCTCGTCGCCCTGGTTCCAGCGCAGCAGCACCTGCTGCACCAGCAGCCCGACCCCCGCCACGATCACGGTGGCGACCACCAGCGGCAGCAGCCACCCGCCGAACAGGTCCACGTCGGCACTGGTCAGGCCGAAGCCTCCCCCCTGCCCCACCCACTCGCGCTGCAACTGCAGGGCGATGTAGCCGCCGAGCAGGAAGAAGCTGCCGTGCGCCAGGTTGACCACGCGCATCAGCCCGAACACCAGCGTGAAGCCGCTGGCGACCAGGAAGTACAGCCCGGCCAGGGTGAGGCCGTCCAGCAGCGCCGCGATGAACTGGGCGGGCTGCTTGACCGCCGACTGGCTGGACAGGAACAGGATCCAGGCCAGCGCGAATGCGGCCAGCAGCGCGCTCGCCAGCACGACCGGCCGGACTGTGCGGCGCCGGACGGCGACGCCCTCGACCTCGGTAGCGGAGGCAGCGGTCACGATTGCGCGAGGGCCTTGGCCACCTCCGCGCAGGTGGCGACGGTGCCGACGTTGGTGAGCGCGTAGTTGAGGCCGGCGTGGTGCCACTCCTCGCTGATGGTGGAGGTGCCGTCGGAGCAGACCACCACCTCGTAGCCAGCGTCGGCGGCGTGCCGGGCGGTGTGCTCGATCGACATGTTGGTCCACGCGCCGGTGATGATCAGCGTCTCGGTGCCGAAGCCGCGCAGCAGGGTGTCCAGCCGGGTGCCGTGGAAGGCGTTCATGCGCATCTTCTCGACGACGATGTCGCCCTCCTGCGCCTCCAGGCCGTCGACCGGGGCTGCCCCCCAGCTTCCCCGCACCAACCCGCCGGTGTCCTTGACGGCCCGGAACAGCGGGGCGTTCTGCTTCAGCCCATGGGCCCCAGCATCGACGATGTACCAGACGTGGATCACCGGGGTGCCGGCCCGGCGGCAGGCGTCGGCGAGGCCCTGGACGTTCCCGACCACGTTCTGGCTCTTGGCGTGCGCCGGGGAGCCGGAGTCGGCGAAGGCCCCACGCTCGTGGATGACGTCGTTTTGGAGGTCCTGGATGATCAGGGCGGCGCGCTTGGGATCGATGGCGTCGGGCATCGGGCGTCCTCCTTGTCCTTCTCCGTCAGTCGCTCGGCGTTTGCCTCGGCCTCAGCCCATGAATGGCTCGTGCCTGCCACGGGTCCTGGTGCGCACTCGGTACAGCGAGGTGGAGGCGCAGACGAACAGGTCGCTCCAGTCCGGGCCGCCCCAGTGCAGGTTGCCGACCACTTCGGGGATCTCCACCACGCCGAGGTGCTCGCCGGCCGGGTTGAACACCCAGATCCCGCCGGGGCCGGTCACCCAGATGTCGCCGTGCTGGTCGCACTTCATGCCGTCGACCAGGCCCTCCTCCAGGATCGCCTTGCCGATGCCCTCGGCGAAGATGCGGTCGTTGGACAGCGACCCGTCGGCGGCGGCGTCGAAGACGCGGATGTGGGCGCGGTCGGAGTCGTTGACGTAGAGCAGCGACTCGTCGGGCGAGAAGCAGAGCCCGTTCGGCTGCAGGAAGTCGCCCTTGATCAGCTCCGGCGCTCCGCCGCCTGGCGGGATCCGGTAGAAGCCCTGGAAGTCGAGGTCCTGCTCCCGTTCCAGCCCGAACACCGGCATGCGCCCGTAGGTCGGGTCGCTGAACCAGATCGAGCCGTCCGAATGGATGCAGACGTCGTTGGGGCTGTTCAGCTCCCTGCCCGCAAAGTGCGAGGCGAGGGTGTCGTGGTCGCCGCTGACCGAGCCGCGCGGGAAGCGGGTCACGCTAGAGGTGACATGCTCACAAACAACCAGTCTGAGGTCGGCGTCATAGGTCATGCCGTTGCCCTTGTTGGAGGGCCGCATCACCTCGCTGATGCCGTCCTGCTCGCTCCAGCGGCGGCGCACGTCGCCCGGCATGTCGCTGAAGTAGAGCACCTGCTCCTCGGGGTTCCAGATCGGCCCTTCGGTGAACAGGAACCCGGTGCCGAGCTGCTCTGCCTCGGCCCCAGCATCGACCAGGTCGAGCAGCGCGCTGTTTCTCACGGTGACGCCCATCGGCCCTCCTCTCGTTGACCCGTCTCCCTCGACACGTCACAAGGACATAAATCCGACAGTGCTCACTACCGTGCTTGATCGCTCGTCTGTCACCTGACCTGCGAATTCACCCACCGGGAGGGGCGTTCGGCGTCCCTGTCCCTAAGTTGCTGCGAACGGGACCTTTTGTCAATGAGACATCAATTCACGTATATGAACCAACGATTGACAAGCCCGCAGCACCCTGCGACAACTCAGCGCATGACGACACTCCATGACATCCCAGTCGCGCTCCCAGCCTCCCCGGCCGAGGCGGTCGCGGCGTTCGGGGACGGGAGCGGCGTCACCGTGATCGCGGGCGGGACCATCACCGTCCCCGAGATCAACGCTGGGCGGCTGCGCCCGGCCAGGGTCGTCCTGCTCGGCCGCGCGGGCCTGGACGGCTTCAGCCGGGAGGGCGGCATGGTCCGCATCGGTGCCGCCTGCCAGCTGTCGGCGCTGGAGGCAGCGCCCGACCCGCTCGCCGCCGCCGCGCGCGAGGTCGGCGACCAGGAGATCCGCGCGCAGGCCACCCTCGGCGGCAACCTCTGCGCGCCGCCAGCCGACGACGTGCAGCGCGGCGACCTACGCGCCCCGCTGATCGCCCTGGCTGCCCGGGTCCGCTCGGCCGGCGCGGGCGGCGAGCGCACCGAGCCGGTCGAGGACTTCCTCGCCGCCGCCTCCACCCGGCTCATCTTGGAAGTCGAGTTCGAGGAGCCGCGCTGGGCCGGCTACGCCTCGCTGCACCGCGCCCACGCCCACCACTACACCGTCCTCGCCGTCTCCGCCGCGGAGACCTCGGCGGGGCTCCGCATCGCCGTCACCGGCGCGGGCGGTGCCGGGCTGCGCCTCCGCGCCGCCGAGGCGAGCGGCAACCCCGCTGACGCCGTCGGTGAGGACGCCTTAGGCGGCGTCGAGTTCGGCGACGACGCTCTTGCCTCCGCCTGGTACCGCCGGCGGATGCTGCCGGTCCTGGTGGCTAGGGCGCTCGCCAGCCGAAGCAGCTAACCCCTCTCAACGACGAAGGGACGGGCCCCAAATGAAGCTCACCGTCAACGGCGTCGAACACGAGATCGCGGCAGCGCCGCTGACCCCGCTGCTGCACGTCCTGCGGGACGAGCTGGACATCACCAGCCCCAAGGCCGGCTGCCAGCAGGGAGGCTGCGGCACCTGCACGGTGCTGGTGGACGGCGAGCCGCGCCGCTCGTGCCTGCTCGCGCTGGCCCAGGTCGAGGGCCACCAGGTGACGACGGTGGAGGGGCTCACCCCGGCCGGTAGGCTGTCGCCGCTGCAGCGCGCCTTCCACGAGCTGGGCGGGGTGCAGTGCGGTTTCTGCACGCCCGGGATGATCGTCGCCGCCCACGCCCTCCTTGCCAGCAGCGGCCGCGCGGTCGACCGCGAGGAGGTCATCGAGGCGCTCGGCGGCCACTACTGCCGCTGCACTGGGTACGTGAAGATCGTCGAGGCGATCCGGGCCGCCTCGCACAATACGGGCGCCGCCGCCTCGCAACCGGCGTCCGAGTCAGAGACCGAGGAGGTGCGGGCATGAAGGCGGTCGGTGCGCGTCTGCCCCGCTACGACGGGCACGGCCATATCACCGGCAAGACCCTCTACGTCGACGACGTGCGGGTGCCGGGGATGCTATGGGCCAAGGCACTGCGCTCCAGCGTCCACCACGCCGCCATCCGCCGCCTGGACACCAGCCGAGCCGAGCGCCTGCCCGGCGTCCATGCGATCGTCACCCACGCCGACGTGCCCCACAACGTCTACGGACACCTGGAGGGCCTCGGCGTCCCCGCCGACGAGCCGCTGCTCGCCGTCGACGAGGTCCGCTACCAGGGCCAGCCGGTCGCGGTGGTCGCCGCCACCTCCGAGGAGGCCGCGCTGGAGGCGGTCGCCGCGATCGAGGTCGAGTACGAGGAGCGCCCGGCCCTCTTCGACATCCGCAATGCCTTCGACGCCGACGCCCCCAGGATCCACCCATGGGGCCCGGCGTTTCCGCATTTCGGGCCGCACAACCGCCGCCGCGTCCGCAAGGGCGACGTGGACGCCGCCTTCGACGCCGCCGACGTGATCGTGGAGGGCGTCTACCGGCCCCAGGCGATCGAGCATGTGCCGATGGAGACCCAGGTCGCCGTGGCCGTGCCCGAGCCGAGCGGGCGGCTGGTGATCTACAGCTGCACCCAGGCGATGTACTTCTCCATGGGCGTGGTCGCCGCGCACCTGCAGCTGCCGCTGAACAAGCTCAAGTTCGTCGGCGGCACCGTCGGCGGCGGCTTCGGCGGCAAGGTCGACACCGCCGCCGAGACCATCGCCGCGCTGCTGGCGCTCAAGTCCGGCCGCCCGGTCAAGTGGCGCTGGACCCGCGAGGAGGAGTTCCTCTGCTCCTCCACCCGCGCGCCCTGGCACATGGAGCTGGCCGACGCGGTCACCACCGACGGCTGGATCCTCGGCCGGAGGATGCTGACCCTGCACGATGCCGGTGCCTTCACGCGCTTCTCCTCCTACGGCGTCACCAAGCACGCCTTCCACCACACCGGCGCCTACACCATCCCAAACCTGCACTTTGATGGGTTTGTGGTCTACACCAACCGGGTGCCGACCACCGCGATGCGCGGCTTCGGGGTCACCTCGGTGTCGTTCGCGGTAGAGCTGCACCTGAGCCGCATCGCCAGCGTACTCGGCATGGACCCGTGGGAGCTGCGCCTCAAGAACGCCAACCGCGTCGGCGACACCACCGCTAACTGGGTCGCCCTCAAGGACCCCTCGACGGTCCCGGTGGTCCAGGCCGCCGCCCAGCGGGTCGGGGTGGAGCTGGCCGAGCCGTACCGGCGCATGACCGCCGGGCGCCGCGACGGCGAGCTGCTGCCGGAGCATCTGGCCGGCCAGCAGGCGGGGGGTGAGTGAGATGGCCAAGCACCGTGGCAGGGGGGTCGCGACCATCGAGTACCCCACCGGCATGAACCAGAACGGCGACCCGAGCCAGGCGTGGATCAAGGTCAAGCCCGACGGGCGCGTCGACGTCTTCACCGGCACCTCCGAGATCGGCGGCGGCGAGAAGACGGTGCAGGCCCAGATCGTCGCCGAGGCGATGGGCGTGCCCTACGAGTGGGTGACGATCGACAACTCCAACACCGACTCCTCGCCGGTCTGCACCGGCACCTTCGCCTCGCGCGCCACCTTCATCGCCGGCAACGCGGTCCGCTTCGCCGCCGAGAAGGTCAAGGGCCGAATCCTCGACCTTGCCGGCGAGCTGCTGGAGGTCGCCCCCGAGGACCTGGAGATCGTCGAGGGCGAGGTGCAGCTCAAGGGCGCGCCCGACCGCAAGGTCTCGGTGCCCGAGGTCGCCGGCGCCGCCACCTACCAGTACGGCGAGCTGCTGAGCGCCTCCGGCACCCAGCTCAAGCCGTTCGCCGCGGTCGACGACGACACCGGCCGGGTCGAGCTGGAGCCGCATTCGGCGATCTCGTATGCCGCCTGCGTCGCCGACGTCGAGGTGGACGACGAGACCGGCGCGGTCACCGTGCTGCGCCTGGTGCAGGTCTACGACGTCGGCAAGGCCATCAACCCGATGCTGGTCGAGGGCCAGATCGAGGGCGGGGCGATGATGGGCCTCGGCCTCGGCCTGCTCGAACAGGCCTACCCCTACTACCCGTCGGTGGCGCACCGCGGCAGCCAGTTCGGCGGCTACCTCGCACCCGCCATGGCCGACCTGCCCGAGCTGGACGACGTCATCCTGGAGCACGCCTCCGCCGACGGGCCCTTCGGCGCCAAGGCGATCGGCGAGATGGCCAACAACGCCCAGCCCCCCGCGATCCTCGCCGCCATCCACGACGCCGTCGGCGTCTGGCTCACCGAGGCGCCCGCCACCCCGGAACGGGTCCTGCGCGCCTTGGACGCCCACGACGAGCCCCGCCGCGACGGCAAACGGGTGATCTTCGACGAGGATGCCTCGGTGCGCACCGTGTCCAGCGACGGCGGGAGGGGGTTCCTCGCCGATGGCTAAGAGCCCCTTCCTCTCCTGGAACGGCATCGACCCCTGGCAGATCTACCCGGGCGTCCGCCTCCACGCCATCGGCGGCGAGCGAGTGCTGCTCTGCCGCGTCACCTACGCCCCGGGTACCGACGTCGCCCTCCACACCCACGAGGCCAGCGAGCAGCTCATGGTGATCATCGACGGTTCCGTAGAGGTGACCATCGCCGGCGAGACCCGCAAGCTCGAAGCCGGCGACGCCTGCGTGATCAACCGCGGCATCGAGCACGAACTGCACTCCACCGAAGGCGCCACCTTCTTCGAGGCCCTCTCCCCCGTCCCCCTCGACCACGTCCCCGACCCCGAACGCGACCTGGTCCTCGGCACCGACGGCGGCACCCTGCACGTCGAGTCGTAGACGCGGCGGGGTCAGGCGTCGCGGCGCTGCAGCAGGATCGCGGCGACCAGCAGCAGCAGGGCGGTCCAGAGGCAGAAGACCTCGTAGCCCTGCCAGGGGGTGAGCAGGTCGCTCTGGGCTTGGTGCGCCTGGGTGATCAGGTGGCCAGCCTCCGACGGCAGGTAGGCGTGGACGTGCTTGCCGATGCTGCCAGGGAGGAGCTGGGCCAGCGGGGCCAGGACCAGGACGAAGCCGATCACCCCGGTGATCCCAGCCGCCACCTGCCGCAGGATGGCGCCGACGGCGAGGGCGAACAGGCCGAGCATGGCAAGGTAGAGGCCGCCGCCCACGACCGCCCGGAGCACGCCCGGATCGCCGAGCGACACCGCGACCTTGCTGTGCAGGATCGCCGCGCCGACGAAGAACGCGGCAAAGCAGACCGCCGTCCCGAGGACCAGCGCCAGGAGCCCGAACACCAGGGCCTTGGCCGCGAGCATCGGCAGCCGCCGGGGCACGGCCAGCAGGCTGGCGCGGATCATCCCGGTGGAGTATTCGGTGGCGATCACCATGACGCCGAGGACGCAGATTGCGAGCTGGCTGAGCGTCAGGCCGGCGCTCATGATCGTGCTGGTGGGGTCGGCGACCGCCGTGGCGCGCTGCGACGGGTCGGCCTGGTCCCACTGGGAGGCGGTCAGGGCCATCAGCAGCACGGTGAACCCCAGGTCGAGCACGACCAGCAGCAGCAGCGACCAGACGGTCGACCGGACCGAACGAAGCTTGGTCCATTCGGCGAGCATCAGGCGAGAGAAGCCGGGCTTGCCGGCGGTTGCTGCGGAAGCGGTCGCGGTGGTCGCCGTCATGTCGCAGCTCCGTCGCGGTCCGGGGTGGCGGCGGCGTCATATTCGACGCTGTTGTGGGTCAGTTCCATGAAGGCTTCCTCCAGCGACCCGCGGTGGGTGGTGAGCTCGTGCAGCACGAAGCCGCCAGCGGCGGCCAACTCGCCGATGCGCGCCGCCTCCAGGCTCTCGACGGTGAGCGTGCCGTCGCCGTTCGGCGTGACCTGGCCACCCTCCCCGGCGATAGCGCTGGCCAGCAGCCGCGCGTCGGGGCTGCGAACCAGCACCACCTGGGTGGTGCTGCGCTCGATGAACTCCTCGGTCGAACACGCGGCGATCAGCTTCCCACGCCCGATGACGACGAGGTGGTCGGCAGTGACCGCCATCTCGTTCATCAGGTGGCTGGACACAAAGACGGTGCGGCCCTCTGCGGCCAGGTGCTTCATCAGGTTCCGGATCCAGACGATGCCATCGGGGTCCAGCCCGTTGACCGGCTCGTCGAGGACCAGCACGGCGGGGTCGCCCAGCAGCGCCACGGCGATGCCCAGGCGCTGGCCCATACCGAGGGAGAAGCCGCCGGTGCGCTTGCGGGCGACCCCGGCCAGACCGACCAGGTCGATGACCTCGTCGACCCGTTTCCTGGGGAAGCCCTGCGTCTGCGCGAGGCACAGCAGGTGGTTGTAGGCGCTGCGGCCGCTGTGGACGGCCCGCGCCTCCAGCAGCGCGCCGACCATCCGCAGCGGCTGGACGAGATCCCGGTAGTGCGTGCCACCGATGGTCGCATCGCCGCCGTTTGGATGGTCCAGGCCCAGCAGCAGGCGCATGGTCGTCGACTTGCCAGCACCATTAGGCCCCAGGAAGCCGGTCACCCTGCCGGGCTCGACCGAAAACGACAGGTCGTTCACAGCAATCCTGTCCCCGTAGCGCTTGGTAAGGTTTCTAGCCTCGATCATTGAGCCCTTTCCGACACGCATGGGTAACGGATCCACCCCTCATCCTCGACGCTACGGCTGGAAGCCTTGAGCCCGCGGTCGCGGGCCTCCACGTCGATCGGTAGGGCCGCTCCCGCTCAGGAAGGCGGCCGTGCGGAGCGGGCGAACGCGGCGCGGGTCAGATCAGCCTTGTTCCCGAGCTGCAGCTTGGTGCGGATCCGCTCCACGTAGGTCTCGACGGTCGCTCTGGTCACACCCATCCGGACGGCGACTTGGGCGTGGGTGAAACCGGCGGCGATCAGCGCGAGGGCCTGCCCCTCCCGTGGCGAGAGCCCTCCGGGGATGGCGCGGCGGCCGAGAGGCCGCGCGCAGACGACTTCGGCGAGCTGCGGCGAGAGGGCGAACCCACCGGCCGCGACGGTCTCGACGGCGGCGACGATCATGGCGGGGCTGGCGCGCTTGGTCACGTAGCCGGAAGCCCCGACGGCGATCGCGCCAAGCACGTCGGCGAGCCGGTCGGAGGCGGAGAAGACCAGCGTGGGAACGGAGGCGGCAAGGGCCGCGACGTCGCCGAAGCAGGGCCCGTCGTCGGTGTGGTAGAGGTCGCAGATCACCACGTCCGGGGCGTCGGCCGCATCGGCGAGGTCGAACTGGGACGCAAGCCCCGCCGCCGACGCGGCGGTAGCCACCACGGCGACGCGACCTGAAGCGGCGAGGATCCGCGTGAGGCCGAACCGCGCCAACGGGTGGTCGTCGATGATCGCCGCGCGGATCAAAGTCCACCGTCACTTCACCGTAGGGAGAGACCTGCCGTCATTGTCGCCGCTCGACCGCAGAATCGGAAGATTCCTCTACAAACCGGCTCTGGGCCTGAACTCCACGACTGTCGAGTGAACGCACCACAGCGACATTGTCGGGTGTTCACGCGTCATGACCGGCGCCGGCCCCCCTGCCACAGTTCCCATACGGAGCCTGCCTTGCTGCTGTTCCCCAGGGGACTACAGCCACACAGCCACAGCCACATCTCGCAGCTGAAAGGATCGAGATGTCCAAGCGACGATCAACCCTTGGCCGGATGCTGGGCGCAGTGGCGGCGCTGTCGCTCGCCCTCGCCGGCATCACCGTCGCGGCGCCCCCGGCCCTCGCCGCCACCACCTTCCAGTACGTCAACATGGGCGACTCCATGTCAGCGGGCGAAGGCACCTACACCTACAGCGACGACAACACCAACACCTCGACGAACATGTGCCACCGCTCACCCGACGCCTACTCGGCCCAGTACGCCAGTAGCTCGATCAACTCGTACACATTAAGGAACGTCGCCTGCTCTGGAGCCGGCACCTACGAAATCTCGAATGTCCGCGACCCCAACACCGGCCTGAATCGCGACGCCGGGGAGGCTCCGCAGGATCGAGCGCTCAGTAGCAGCACCCGGCTTGTCACCATCACCATTGGCATCAATGACGTGGACCTCGTCGGCCTCGCACAAAACTGCTACCAAAACAACACCACTCACAGCGATGAGGACCGCTGTTTCACCACCACCCTCCCCAAAACCTTCGAGGACAACCTGGTGGGCCTACCCAACGCGCTCGACACGGCGTACAATGAAATCAGGTATAAGGCGCCGAACGCCCTGGTCGCCGTGCTGACCTATCCGCAGATCTTTCCCACGAACTACACCGGAAGTTGTGAGACGTTTCCAATTGACCTTGGGGTCTCCTCCGAGCTCGTGACCTCACAGGCCATGCTCGACACCGCCCGTCGTGTGGTCCATGAACTCGACGACACTATTAGGACGGCAGTCGCAAACCGTCCTGGCTTCATCGTGGTCGAGGAGGAAAACGCCTTTGACCCGCATGGCGGCTTGGCGGGACACGATGTGTGCTCCCCGGATCCGTGGGCGAACCACGTCAACGTTAGCCTAATAGAAAAAACCGCCGAAGACGAGTCGCTGCATCCCAATGTCCTCGGCTACCGGGTGCTGTCGAATATCCTCGCATCACGCCTCGACGCCGGGCACTGGCCTCCCGCGGGGGAATTTGAGAATAATACTGATTCGGGAATCCAGAACGACTACACGGCGGTCGACGGCCTTGCCCTCCTCGGCTATCCGGTCGACAACGGTAACGGACCATATGTGCGCAACATCTCCGGCGGGCTGCAGCAGGACTTCGAACGTGGCGTTATGTACTCCTCCTCCAGCACCTCTGCCCGCGAGGTCCACGGCGCCATTCTTGGGAAGTACCTCACCCCGGCGGTGGGCGGTCCCAATGGCATACTTGGGTTCCCCGTCACCAACGAGGTAGCAGCCGCCAGCGGGCGGGCCTCCTACTTCGCCGGCGCCATGTGCAACGGCGGCGCCTCCATCAGCGGCGCCAGCGCCACCAGCGGCAGCGCCATCTACTGGACCAGCGCGACCGGCGCACATGAGGTGCAGGGCTGCATCTACCACGAATACGCCGCCACCATGAGCGGCCCCAGCGGCGCCCTCGGGTTCCCCGTCACCGACGAAGTCGCCGCCGCCAGCGGCCGCGCGTCCTACTTCGCCAGCGCCATGTGCAACGGCGGCGCCAACAACGCCGGCAGCGCCATCTACTGGACCAGCGCGACCAGCGCCCACGAAGTCCAAGGCTGCATCTACCACGAATACGCCGCCACCATGGGCGGCCCCGGCGGCGCCCTCGGGTTCCCCGTCACCGACGAAGGCGACACCGCCGGCGGGCGAGTCAGCTACTTCGCCGGCCAAAGCTGCAACGGCGGCAGCCTCAACGGCGCCGGCAGCGCCATCTACTGGCACAGCTCCTTCGGCGCCCACGAAGTGCAAGGCTGCATTTACCACGAATATATCGCCATGAGCGGCCCCAACGGGGCGCTGTGGTTCCCCGTCAGCGACGAGCAGGCAATCGCCGGCGGGCGAGTCAGCTACTTCGCGGGCCAAAGCTGCAACGGCGGTGCCAACAACGCCGGCAGCGCCATCTACTGGACCAGCGCGACCAGCGCCCACGAAGTCCAAGGCTGTATCTACCACGAATACGCCGCCACCATGGGCGGCCCCGGCGGCATCCTCGGGTTCCCCGTCGCCGACGAGCAGGCAATCGCCAGCGGGCGGGTCGGCTACTTCGCCGGCCAAAGCTGCGCCGGCGGCGCCAACGGTGCTGGCAGCGCCGTCTTCTGGACCGGTGGTACTGGCGCCCACGAGGTGCATGGCTGCATCTACCACGACTACATGGCCACCATGGGCGGCCCCGGCGGCACACTTGGGTTCCCCACCAGCGACGAGCAGGGAATCGCCAGCGGGCGGGTCAACTACTTCGCCGGGACCAACTGCACCTCCGGCCCCTACCAGGGCAGCGGCAGCGCCTACTTCTACAACGGCGCGACCGGCACCCACGAGGTGCAGGGCTGCATCTACCAGACCTACGTCAAACACCTGGGCGGCCCCGGCGGCGTGCTCGGCTTCCCCACCAGCAACGAGCAGGGCGTGACCGGCGGACGGGTCAACACCTTCGCCGGCACCAGCTGCACCGTTGGGTCCTGGCAGGGCAGCGGTAGCGCGTTGTACTGGAACAGCGCCGCTGGTGCGGCCTACGAGGTGCAGGGCTGCATCTACCAGCGCTACGTGCAGAACATGGGCGGGCCTGGCGGGGCACTTGGCCAGCCGATCTCCGACGAACAGGCGATCGGCACCAACGGCGATCGGGTCAACTACTTCACCAAGGGCTATATCGGCTGGATCAAGGCGACCGGCCAGACCACCGTCGTCTTCTACCCAACCAGCTAACACCGGCCGTTTGCGACCCCATGACGCGCCCGGCTTGGCGATTTCGGCAAGCCGGGCGCGTCACAGTCAGTCCCAAGCTAGGTCAGGTTCTGCAGGCCTGCCAGATCGGACGTACGCAATCCAGGGCGGCGTTCACTGTGCGGGCCTCGATATCGAGGTCAGCGACCAAGGCGGCGTAGTCCCTCTCCCAGGCCGCTGGAGGAGCAGGAAGGTCGTCCGGCATCTGGTGGGTGCCGCGGGCGTTGAATACCATTTCGAGGCGCTCACGTAGCCGTGCTGGATCGAGCATCTCGTTCTCAATGAGTAGCACGAGGTCGACCAGGTCCTTGACTCGAGTGTTTGGCCGCTCACCGTAGGTGCGCGTCAGGGCGTGGAACTTCTCCGCCGCATGTTGAGCGAGGTCGACCGCCTCGACAGTGACGGAAGGCGGGTAGTTGGCGAACGCCAGGCTGGAGGCGAAGGTGAGCGGCTCAGTGCCGCCTCTGATCTCCTCGGCTCTCGCTACCACCTCCAACCGGACCGTTACGAAGGTTCTCGCCGCGAGCCGGGCCTGGATCGGGAAACGCCAACCTGGCCTGCCGGCACGATCGGCCTGCAGCGGTCTGGGCGGAGAGACGGCGAAGGCGAAGTAGTCCCCCTGAACGTCACTGCCGAGTGCGTCCATGAGTAGGACGTGCACCTGCCGGCTATCGTCCGCGTCCAGGACAGCCAAATCGAGATCACGCGTGGTCCGCGCCAGATCCGGCAGACGAAATTCCAGAGCGAGGCCGCCCTTCAGGATCCAGCGTCCAGTCGTATCGGCGGACAGGCGGACCAGCAACCGCTCGAACCCAACCTGCCGGCGCAGGCGATTCACGTCGATACCGCGGCGGGTCGCTTCCGCCGCGAGCCTGGCTTCGAGGCCGTCGCGGAGTGCGGACGGGGTCTGGTAATCGCGGGGTGTGAACTTTCCGGATGTCAACGAGCCACCTTTCCCAGCGCCCGCTCGATTCGGAGGGCGGCTCTGTCGCCGAACTCGTCGGAGCGCTCACGCAGCCGACGGGGATGGATCAGGCCACGGTCGATGGCATCGGCCATCGCGACGTCGAGTTGCTCCTGAGACGTGTCACCACCGGCCGTATCGAGGAGGGTCCGTTCCGGGGTGGTGAGGCGATAGCCTTCCCGCTCTTCCACGTCCTCAGAGGGAAGTACCCCCGGGTGCAGGACCACCGCCGGATGAGTCGAGCGAAACCCGGATGGGACAGTCAAATGCACCCGAAGCGGATTCACGTCCCCCAGTTCGTGCAGCGCCAGCGCTGACTCGTTGGAGACCACCGCGCGGTCTCGGCTCCACAGCCGCCAGAGGACGTAGACATCGTCTCCGCGTGCGGGCCAGTCCGGGATGCGGAAGATGCCGCGATCAACCCGCGTCCAATTGCCCCGGTCGACATGGTATTTCTGAGCCTGGTAGGAGTACCCCACCTCGCGCGCCTGTTCCGCGGTGAAGTACCCGGCCTGGCGTATCGCGACCGAGTTCAGCTTGCGGCGAAGGTCTGGAGCGTCTTGTGGCATGCTGACAGCATAACTCAATCGCAGTTTTAGTTCGGCGTTCTGGCAAGACGAATAACTACAGTCACCGTTGAGCTTCTCTGCGCAACCGAACGTCAGGCGTCCCACCGGTGGGCGGCATGCCGGCCGCCTTCATCGCGGTGGCGAAATAGGGGTTGCGGGAGTTGGCGACGGCCTCGAAGCCGTAGCGCAGCATCGCCGTCTCGTACTGGTCTTTTGCCTGGGTAAGCGGCACCCCGTCGGTGGCGACGCCAACCAGTTCGTGGCAGAGCAGTGCGGCATCTCTGAGGGCGGTGTTGGCGCCCTCGCCGCGGCCGGGGGTCATGGTGTGGATGGCGTCGCCGAGCAGCGTCACGTTTTGGGTCTGCCAGCGGGTGACCGGCCGCGAGCAGCGGATGGCGACCGGGAAGGTGGCGGAGGCGTCGGCCTCGGCGACGAGGCGCCGCAGGATCGGATGCCAGTCCCGCACGATGGCGCTCGCCTCCCGGTGCAGGGCGGGGCCGTCGGCGGCACGGAGCTGTTGGTCGCTGAGCGGGAGTTGCGCCTGGGTCGACCATCCGCTCAGGGTCCACATCAGGAAGTCCTGCGTTTCGGTGAGGTGCAGGTCTGGGGCGAACTTCGTGGTGGCCTCGGCGAACGGCTGCCGCTTGCGGTATGCCCCGATGCCCATGGAGATCCCGTCTGAGCCGACCACGCGGGGGAATCCCTCGACGAAGACCTCGGGGACCCATTCCATAGTCTCGGGCGTGATCGGCGTCCTGCCGTAGATCGCGCTGCCGAGGTCGTCGAGCCCTGCGTCCGGCACGACCAGCTCGCGGATCGCGGAGTTGGCGCCGTCGGCGGCGACCAGCAGGTCACCGGTGGCGGCGGTCCCGTCGCTGAAGAAGGCACGGACCTGTCCGCCCTCCACCTGGTCGAACCGTTCGAAGGTCTTGCCGAACTGGACGACGTCCTCCAGGCCGGCGAGCAGGATCTCGCGCAGCGTGCGCCGGTTCACCCCGGCGCTGATGACTCGCGCGGAGTCGGGAGGGCCGGCCGGCAGCGGCTTTTCGAAGCGCTGGTGCAACTGGTCGTCGAAGACCGCCATCACGGTGTTGCCGGCCTTGTTGGAGGTGGCGACGTAGAGGTCGAACAGGTTCTCGGGGAGGCAGCTCAGCAGGGCGTGGCTGCCGTACGGGTTGATGTGGATGCGGTAGCCCTGGCCCCGGAAATCCGCCGAGGCGTCGCGTTCGTAGAGCGCGACGCTAATACCTGCCTGCTTGAGGCCCTGCGCCAGGCAGAGCCCTCCGATCCCTCCACCGACGATTACGACGTTTCGCATGGGCGGTCCTCCTTCTCTCCTCGTCCACTGCTAAGACAATGACTGCTGTAGCAATTATTGTCAAAACAATAACTTTGAGGTCAGCTATCATGGCCGCATGGACACCAACGCGGATGCGGGCGCCCGCAGGCTGGCACTCGGCGGCAGCTCACTCCTCCACCAGGTCGAGCGCGAACTGCGCACCGCGCTGGAGAAGCAGGTCGCGCCTCTGGGCCTCACCGCCCAGCAAGCGGCCCTCCTGCTGCGGGCGGCACGACAGGCGACCAGCCCGAACCAGCTCGCCGCGGCACTCGGGACCGACACCGCGGGCATGACCAGGCTGCTCGACCGCCTGGAGAGCAAAGGGCTCGTCCGGCGCCACCGGCACCCGGACGACCGCCGCTCCATCGTCATCGAGGTGACCGAGGAGGGGCAGGCGCTGCTCCCCCGCATCGGCCCCGTGTTCGGCCGGGTCAGCAGCCAGCTCATGGCCGGCTTCTCGGAAGCGGAGAGCCGCCAGCTCACAGCGCTGCTGCAGCGACTGCTCGACAACCTCACGAGGCCGCCCTCCCCGCCCCCGACCGCCTGACCAGCGCCATTGCAAGCAAACTACAGCTCAGGCAGTGCCGAACCGACACCTTCTGCACACGAGGCACGACACTCCGTATTGGCGTGCATGTTCCTTGTGATCACTTTGTGCTGAGAAGGCAAACCGGATCGGGGGATTCCCAGATGAAGGCACTCGCGCAGCGCGTCAGCCAGGCGGTGGCGCGCCTCTGGCACGCCGCCTGGCAGCGCGTCACGTCGGTGGTCAAGCCGCTGGCGACGCGCCTCCGGCTCACCGGCCTCGCTGGCTGGCAGCGGGTGGCGCTCGTCGTCGGGCTCGCCATCCTGCTGGTGGGCGTCGGCGCGATGGCGGCCACGGCGCGGGTCAGCGGCACCAACGACCGCATCCTGCATGGCGTGCGGGTGGACGGCGTCGACCTCGGGGGTATGAACCGCGAGCAGGCGATCCGGGCGCTCAGCGCGCACGCCGACCAGGTCCTGCACCGCACCATCATGGTCTGCGGCACGGTCAACGGCCACCGCCGCCACTGGACGGTGACCCCGGCCGCGCTCGGGCAGAGCGCCGGCGTGTCACGGGCCGTCGAGACGGCCCTGGCCGGCCCGCGGCTCTCCTGGGTCGCGAACACCTGGCACCGGGTCAGCGGCCAGTCGGTGAACCTGCGGGTGCCCCTCCCCTACCACGCCGACAACGCGCGCGTCG